>TBL_comb47_HYPODRAFT_10002087_pt1 | contig 25035 bp, 12 predicted proteins | sample TroBogypolimnion_40_FD_10682 | JGI IMG/M metagenome (IMG submission 10682)
GTTCCCGTAAATTTCTGGAATGAAGCAGTGCCCAAGATCAGAAAGGTGAAAAAAATCTTCATGCTGGCCGAATGGGAAACACCGGAGATGCACGAAATTGCTTTCGATGCAACTTATTCATTTGAATTTTATCACCTGATGAATTCCATCGCCCGGGGAGAAAAAAATGCAGCAGAGATTGATGTTTTATGGGAAAAAGAAGCAGAAGATTACCCGCTCGATGCATTCAGGCTGAGATTTACAAGCAATCATGATGAAAATTCCTGGAGCGGTTCGGAAGTTGAACGGATGGGACATGCCGCACAGACATTTGCGGTTTTGACATTCTGCGTTCCCGGGATTCCACTAATCTACAGCGGCCAGGAATCAGCCTTCGGGCAAAGGCTGAAATTCTTCGATAAAGATCTCATCAAATGGGATGGTTACAAGTTACAGGATTTCTATACAACCCTGATAAACCTGAAAAAAAGGAACATTGCTCTTTGGAATGGAGCAGCCGGCGGGCAAATGACAAAAGTTACCACAAACGACGACAAGTCAGTTTATGCTTTTACCCGGATCCGCGGGACAAATAAACTCTTTGCAATCTTCAACCTGACTTCGCATACCAAAGAGGTGACTTTTGTGACCAGGAATTTTTATGGCAGTTATACCAATGTCTTCACCAATCAGCCGGTTTCATTAACCGAAGGATCAAAGCTCACCATGAAACCGTGGGAATACCTTGTATTGGAAAGGAGATAAACTGATCTGATTTTTTAGTACTTTTGACGAATCCAAATATAAGCCTGGAAACTAACTCACATCCGAAAATATTCCGTTAATGAAAAAACAACTTTTTCAAAACCTGAAATATCTCGTTCTGCCTATCCTGCTGATCCTGTCATCAATCATTACATTTTCGCAGAACACCGGGCCGGTCATTACAGATACTGTTACATTCCAGGTCAACATGAAGTACATGATTGCTAACAGCACCTTCAACCCTGTTACCGATACTATTGATATCACCGGTTCCATGAATGACTGGCTGGGAGGAGATTTCCTCAGCCGGGTCGGAACCACCGATCTATACCAGGTCCGGATGGAACTGCTGCAGGGCGTGATCTATCCTTACAAATTCAGAATTCATAAAGCCGGTGTCATCCTCGCTGAGCAAGTCGACACCACAACACGGATGATCCGGGTTCCAGATACGCTCCTGACCATTACCAACTTCTTTAACAACGTTAACCCGGCTGCCTTCCCGATGACGTTCAATTGCAATATGTATTACCAGGTCAAAGCCGGTCATTTTACGCCCAATACTGAATTTGTGGATGTTGCCGGGAATTTCAACAATCAAGGAGCCAATGATGTTTTATTCAACCTGAAACACGACAGCATCTTTTCACTCACGATGTTCATGGATACATCGCTCATCGGCCAACAGCTGAAGTTTAAATTCAGGTTCAACGGCAACTGGGCGTCATCAGAACTCCCGGGTGATTCCAGCAGGACTTATACACTGACCGGCACCGCAGACTCATTCACCGCATGGTATAACAACATTGATCCATCCGTTCCGGCACTCCCGGTTGCGTATGACCTGGGCATCCAGGACACACTATATCCCGCAAGGACAGTGATCGGAAGATACAGTTATGAAGATTATAACCTGAAACCGGAAGGAAAAACACGCTACCAGTGGTTTACTGCTGACTCCATCGGGGGCCCGGTGACACCGATTGATACTGCCTACCATATTAACTATACCATTGACTCTCTCTTCATCGGGAAATATCTTGTGTTTGAAGTGACGCCCCTGACCAGGGACTCAATCGTCGGTTTGCCGGTTAAAGTTTATTCTAATGTCTTCATTACACATACCGGAATTGAAGAAAAGAGTAATCCTCTCGCAAGGATCTATCCTAATCCCGTTAGCGACATACTCTATATTGAACCCCTGACTTCTCTTGAAAGGATTGACCTGATCAGCAGTACCGGTCAAACGATACGTTCCGCTTCAGGCCTGCTGGAGAAAAAGATTCAGGTCAACATGAAGGATCTGAAACAAGGCTTGTATTTCCTGAAAGTTCAAGGAAAAAATTCCCGAATCAGAACTTTTAAGGTTATTATCCCGTAATATCCATTTTACCATTTATGTTTTTTTCATGTTGTTATCTGTCCGACAGAAAACGAATATCCTCTGCTGGCTGAATTTCCTTTGGGTATGCTCCAAAACGGAATAACCGCATAATAGTTCACACTAGAGAAAACAATTAATGACTGCTTAAGACCTGTCAAAAAAAATCTATAAAAACTTACTATATTTCAACTACTTAAATATGGTAAAAATAAGCATAAAAAATGGTCAGTAAATATAACTGGTTTACCAAAAGAATACTAAAGTGATCCATCTGCCTGGTATGGTCAATTGGGTCCAGGGCCTGCCATGGAATTCATTCCCGTGATTCATTCTCCAACCGTTGCGATACGAAGAAGAAACACGAACCTTGGTTTGAATTAGGATCATAAAAGTAACAGAAAGTTCTTACTTTTGATCCAAAGTAATGTAAATTGAATTTGACTATGAAAGGGAAACCGGCACTGCGTTTCTGGCAAATCTGGAACATGAGTTTCGGGTTTCTCGGGATTCAATTTGGTTTTGCATTGCAAAACGGGAATGCTTCCCGTATTTTATTAACGTTTGGAGCGGATGTGCATCATTTGAGTTGGTTTTGGCTGGTAGCGCCCGTTACAGGTATGATTATTCAACCAATAATAGGTTTTATGAGTGATAAGACCTGGTGTCGGCTTGGCAGACGACGGCCATATTTTTTGGTTGGCGCTTTTTTAACAAGTATCGCACTGATACTCATGCCAAATGCCCCGCACCTGGCATCATTCATTGCCCCCATGTTTATTGGCGGAGGTTTACTTATGGTCATGGATGCTTCCATTAATATTTCGATGGAACCATTCAGAGCGCTCGTAGCTGATAAACTGCCTAAAGAACAGCATACACTGGGCTTCTCAGTCCAGACAGTTCTGATAGGGATTGGCGCTGTGGTTGGATCGTGGCTTCCTTACATTCTCGGCAACTGGATGGGGATATCCAAAGATGCCGACAGTGCCGGACTAGTTCCCGACAATGTGACGTATTCATTCTATTTCGGAGCATTTGTGCTTCTCTCCACCATTTTGTGGACAGTATTTACCACGTCAGAATATCCGCCTGAAGTTCTCGCTAAAAATGAAGCTGAAGAGAAACCCGGGAAGTTTATTATTCCTCCTATCATGATCAAACTGTTGCTTGTTCAATTTTTCTCATGGTTTGCGTTGTTTTCCATGTGGGTTTATACAACACCGGCTGTCGCACTTAGGTTCTATGGTACAGCCGATCCAAATTCTGCTACGTTCCAGGAAGCAGGTAATTGGGTGGGAATATTATTTGGCGTTTATAACGGAGTTTCAGCAATCATAGCTTTGTTGCTTCCGATCGTTGCAAAAAGGCTTTCAAAAAAAGTTACCCATGCCATTGCCCTCTGTATCGGGAGTATATCGTTGCTGTCGTTTTTTGTATTCACTGATCCGCATTTACTTATCATTCCAATGATTGGTATCGGAATTGCCTGGGGAAGTATTCTGGCTATGCCCTATGCCATGCTTGCAAATTCCATTCCGCCCAAACGGATGGGTGTCTACATGGGCTTATTTAATATGTCAATTACCATTCCTCAGATTGTAAGTGGTATTTTCAGCGGACTGATTCTGAAATATTTCTTTGCTGATAATCCTCTTTTATGTCTTGTAATGGCTGGGGTTAGCATGTTGCTTGGTGCGATTAGCGCACTGTTTATTAAGGAGAAGAGAATATAAATGCAGGAATTCATAATCAAACTCAAAATTAATTACTATGCTTAACGAAAGGGCGAGTGGTATATTACTGCATCCCACATCATTGCCAGGGAAATATGGCATCGGGACATTGGGTAAGGCAGCATTAGATTTCATTGATTTCTTAGCGCAGGCCAAACAACAGTACTGGCAGATTCTGCCGCTCGGCCCGACCGGAGTCGGCGATTCTCCTTACCAATGCTTTTCTGCCCATGCAGGAAATCCGAATCTCATCGACCTTGATTTGCTGGTAGAGCAGCAACTGCTTAACACTGAAGACCTGAAGAATATACCTGAGTTTGACGAATGTTTTGTGGATTTTGACGGGATACAGGCCGCCCGTAAACCTCTGCTGCGTAAAGCTTACCAATCTTTTACCCTGTACGCGGGTGAAAAGGATACGTTTCGTTACCAGACCTTCCTGAATGACCAGGTAAAATGGATCAGCGATTATGCACTGTTCATGGCCATCAAGGAATCCCGCGGACAGAAGCCATGGTACCAGTGGGAAGATGCGCTAAAACTGCGCGAGCCTGAAGCGCTGAGTACTATGCAAACAAGTGTACTCAGTGAAACTGGCTTTCACAAGTTCCTGCAGTTTTTATTTTTCAGTCAATGGATTGCGGTCAGGGAATATGCCAATAAGCATAATGTGAAAATTATAGGGGACATACCATTATACATTTCTCTCGACAGTGCCGATGCCTGGGCGAACCCGGAACTCTTTGAGTTTGATGAAAAACGAAACCCGCTGCATGTTGGAGGTGTTCCACCTGACTATTTCAGCGAAACAGGACAGCTGTGGGGCAACCCGCTTTACCGCTGGGAAGCTTTAAAGGCTTCAGGTTACCGCTGGTGGATTGACCGTATCCGTACAAATTTATTCCTGTACGACATCATCCGGATTGACCATTTCAGGGGTTTTGCAGCATACTGGGCAATACCTTACGGAGAAAAGACCGCTATAAAAGGAGAATGGGTTTCCTGCGATGGGAAAGACTTTTTCGAAGCCATGAAATTGGAATTCGGGAACTTGCCGATCATTGCGGAAGACCTTGGCGTCATTACACCAGATGTTGAGGAACTCCGCGACGGGTTTGGCTTCCCCGGGATGAAAATCCTTGAATTTGCTTTCGACTCATCCGAAGCCAACAATTTCCTTCCGCATAATTATACACGAAATTGCGTTGTTTACACTGGGACCCACGACAATGATACAGTAGTTGGTTGGTTCCAAAATGCTCTGGCCGAAGACCGCAAACTGGTATTGGATTATATCAACTGTGAAGAAGCCGAAATACACTGGTCATTTGTCAGGCTGGCCTGGGCATCTGTCGCCTACACCGCTATTGCCCCGTTGCAGGATCTGCTGGGGCTTGACAATACTGCTCGCATGAACCTTCCAGGTACTACTGTCAACAACTGGAAATGGAGGGCACAATCCTTTCAATTAAACGCTGCACTTGCAGTGAAACTGGCCAATCTGACGATACTCTTTGGAAGAGAGTCAAAATCTATTATCCATTGACACCAATTTTAACTGGGGCATGAGAAGGATTCTGATACTATTTTTGATGATCATCCCTGCTTTCCTGGATGCACAGGAGATTGGAATTGAACGGGTAGAACCACCTTTCTGGTGGACCGGCTTCAAGAATACCCGCATTCAGTTGATGGTATATGGTCAGAATATCGCTTCAACACAGGTGAAAATCACCAATGCGGATGTCAGCGTTATTAAAACCGAAAAAACTACGAATCCGAATTACCTGTTTATCACTCTGGATATCGCATTGGCCAGGCCCGGAAAATTCAATATCATTTTCATGAAAGAAAATGAAAAAGTGGGAACTTATGGCTATGAACTGAAAGAAAGGAAGCCGGGTTCCTCAACCCGGAAAGGATTCAGCACGTCGGATGTGATATATCTGCTCATGCCTGATCGGTTCGCTAACGGTGATACTACAGATGACAACATACCCGGTATGGCGGAGTCTGTTAACCGGAAGTTTACTGATGGCCGGCACGGCGGCGACATCCGCGGAATCATTCAACATCTCGATTATCTCAGTGATCTTGGGATCACTACTCTCTGGATCACTCCGCTGCTCGAGAATGACCAATCGACCTATTCTTATCATGGCTATTCCACTACAGATTACTATAAAATCGATCCCCGGTTCGGAAGCAACCAGGATTATTCCGACCTGGCAGAAACCATCCACCACCATGGCATGAAACTGATCATGGATATGATCTTCAACCACTGTGGAAGCAGGCACTGGTGGATGAAGGATCTTCCTTCGGCCGACTGGATCAACGAATGGCCTGAATTTACACGCACATCATACCGTGCAGGAACTGTCACAGATCCTTATGCCTCAAAATATGACAGCACGGTTTATGTGAAAGGATGGTTTGACAAAAGCATGCCAGACCTGAACCAGCACAACCCGTTTCTCATGACTTACCTGATCCAGAACAGCATCTGGTGGATCGAATTTGCAGGCCTTGATGGGATTCGGCAGGACACATACGCTTACCCGTTCAAGGATATGATGGCGGAATGGGACAAAGCAGTACTTACCGAATATCCGGATTTCAATATCGTTGGTGAATGTTGGGTAAACTACCCTGCAACCCTGGCTTACTGGCAGAAAGATTCACGCAACAGAGACGGTTATGACTCCTGGCTCCCTTCGGTCTTCGACTTCCCGTTGTACGATGCACTGCAGAAATGTTTCAATGAACCGGAAGGATGGAATACAGGCATCATGCGACTTTACGAGATCCTTTCCCAGGATTTTTCCTATGCCAATCCTTCTAATCTAGTCACTTTTGCTGACAACCATGATGTAAACCGTTATTTTAACACACAGGGCGATGATATCCGCAAAATGAAGATGGCAATGGCTTTCGTGTTGACTACCCGCGGTATACCCCAAATTTTCTACGGTACGGAGATCCTGCTTTCAACAGGAGACGATAAAGGTGACGGCAACATTCGGAAAGACTTTCCCGGCGGATGGCTTGACGATACACGCGATGCCTTTACATCAGCGGGCAGGACAGCAACCGAAAACGATATGTTCAGCTACCTGAAAGCACTTTTGAACTGGCGGAAAACAAAAGAAGTCATCCATACCGGAAAATTCGGTCATTTCATTCCTTACGATGGGATTTACACTTATTTCCGTTACAACCAGAAAGAGACAGTGATGGTTGTAATGAACAACAATAAAACGGAAAAAATAATTGAGACAGCCCGGTTTAAAGAGTTTCTGAAAGACTTCAAAACCGGCAGAAATGTCCTCACGGGAGAACTGGTCGCCGACCTTACAAGGCTGACCATTCCCGCCAAATCCACCCTCATCCTTGAATTAAAACAATAACCTATGTTAGCAATTCAAAAAAAACTTTCCAACCTTTTCTACATCATACTCGGGCTTCCCTCGACAGCCATGGGTTTTGCATTATCGATACAGATTGCCGTACTGAGTTGGATCCTCCGGACAAAATATAACCTGGAGATTGATCAGATCGGGATTGTCTGGGCAGCCGGACCTATTGCAGGAATTTTAGGGCAACCCATTATCGGGCTGATCAGTGACAAAGTATGGTTCTGGGGCGGCAGAAGGAAACCCTTCATCATCTTAGGAGGGATACTGGCTTCACTCATGATATTTGCCCTGCCTAATATTGACAAGATCAGCAACTTTTTCGGCATTGCAAGCGTGATGGCTGTTGCAATTACCGTTGCACTTACCCTCGATCTTTCCATTAACATCAGCTTTAACCCGACCCGGTCGATCATTGCTGATGTGACACCGGACGGCCAGCCACGCACCAAGGGATATACCTGGATGCAATCCATCTCGAACCTTTTCGGAAGCGGCGCATACCTCATGGGTGCGATGATAGGTAACTATTTTCTCATCTATTCCGGAGTTGCGATTGTATTGGTCTTCTCGATCGCTCCGCTGCTGTTTATCGAGGAACCCCGCAAACTCACGAAAACAGCAAATGAACCTGATGTGAAAATCAAATCCGAAAAGGATACAACTGCAACAACAAAAAAATCACCAACCCAATGGAGCGAATTGTTTAAACTCTATTTTGCACATGGTTTTTCCTGGCTTGGAATTCAGACCATGTTCGTGTATATCTTCGCCTTTCTTGAACAAAAACTGCCAGCCATGCAAAACATGTCGGTAACGGACCGTAATGCACGGCTTGGACAAATGATTGGATGGTCATTCTTTATTTTGAATGGTGTGGGGGCAATTTGGCCGGCCTTCCTTCTGGAACCATTGAGCAAACGACTAGGGCGCGTGAGAACCCATGCACTGATGGTGGCAATCATGGCGCTTGGTTATTTCGGGATCGTATTACTGGCTAAAAATGCCTTTATGCTTTATTCCATGATGTGCGTGCTGACACTTGGCTGGGCTGCCGTGGTTAGTCTGCCTTTCGCCATCATGTCGGAGAAAGTGGACAAAAGCCGCATGGGATTCTTCATGGGAATATTCAATCTTTCTGTAGTTTTACCGCAACTTATAGCCAGTTCAGTGATCGGAACCGTCATTAAAAACGCAGGTGACAAGAGCATCGTATTTATCGTCAGCGGAGTCTCCCTGGCTGTCTCTGCCGCTTTATGGCTTTTCGTTTCTGACAAGCAAAAATCCTTATAAATCCAATCTCCGGATGAAAAAAATATGCTTATTCCTATGCTTGACTATTGCTGTTGTTAGCCTGGAGGGACAAACCTTTGCACACTTTATCAACCGGCTGAACGCACTTCCTGAAGAACAACGGCAAACTGTGGCCGACAGTTTCATGAATTCCGGTCATCCTTTACCCTTCATCGAAAACGACACCCTCGTACATTTTGTTTTTAATTCAACTGCCCGGGCAGTAGCACTGGAGGGTGATGCAACTGGTTATACCAATAAAGCCATGACACACATCACCGGATGCAATTTCTGGTACATTACTGAGACATACGAAGCCGATGCCCGCCTCGATTACAAATATGTGATCAACTCCTCCGACTATATCCTGGATCCCAAAAATCCGAATATCTGTACGGGAGGATATGGACCCAATTCGGAATTGAGGATGCCTTCCTATGTTTACCCCCCTGAAGCCATTTATAATAATGCCATTCCGCATGGAATGCTGGTGGATACAACATATATCAGTTCAATTCTCGGTAACAGCAGGAAAGTGCGTATCTACCTTCCTCCCGGATATCCTTCAGGAACGAAAGAATACCCTGTGATTCTGTTTCATGACGGGCTTGAATTTATCACCATGTGCAATGCCGATAATATCCTGGACTATCTTATTTCAAAGAATCTGATGGTTCCGGTGATTGCAGTATTTGTTCCACCGGTTGACCGCGAACCGGAATTTATAGGAAATAAAATGGATCAATACGTGGATTTCATTACAGGTGAATTAATGCCCGCAATCGATACGAAATACAAAACCAGCAAAGATCCGTCGAAACGGGCCATGGCAGGAATCTCCAACGGAGGAAATATTTCGCTCTATATTGGTACAAAACATCCGGAACAATTCGGAAATATTGCAGCATTATCAAGCAGCGTTATCAAGGCAATAAATCATACATTATCGAAGGGTCCAAAATTGAACCTTGCTTTCTATATCGATATCGGGACGTATGATATTCCGGAGCTGATCCCCGTTGTTTACAAACTGCGGGATATCATAAAAGAAAAAGGATATAGGTTTCAATTCAAAGAATGGCATGAGGGTCATTCCTGGGGAAATTGGAAAGACCATTTGCGACAACCATTGATACAATTTTTTCCGGGTCAATGAAAGAGAAATTACAAATTGTTGAGGAAGTCTCAAAAGATAATTTGTTAATGATAACCGCAGAGTCGCAGAGAGCTAATGATTAATAATTATTTTCTCTGCGTCTTCGCGGTAAAAACAACCTTTTAAGACAACCTGCAGTTAATAAAAATAAAATAAACAGCAAAGATGATAAGACAAAAACAACTTTTTCAGGGATCTTTCTTATTAGCCATCCTTCTTATATTTCAGGGATGCAGCAACAATGAAGATATTAAACTGTCAAAGACTCCGGAGATCTCCGGGATAGTAGCACCTGTTTCACTACAGAGTGATTCAACCGTGCTTGAACTCGGGGATTATTTCATCCATCCGAAAGCCATTGACTCCGTATTCGTGGACAGCCTGCTCTCTTTCAGGATATCTGCGGATTCCTTGCAGATGACCGTTATCCCGAAAGTGAAAAATTTCCCTCGTCTTTCAGAGATGAAAATCTGGATTCATGGTTATTGTTATTCCTTGTTACTGGAGAAATCGAGAAAGATCTGGCAACATATAGTACTTGATCCGATGAAGAAGAAATACAAATGCGTTGAAATTGCAGGTGAGATGAATGACTGGGTGCCTTCAAAATCGCCACTTCATATAAAAGATGACAAATGGGTGACAGACCTTCTGCTTTTTCCCGGGAAATACCAGTATAAACTGGTAATTGACGGAAAATGGGAGCTTGATCCCGGCAACCCGGAATCTGTGGACAATAATGTCGGAGGATATAATTCAGTGCTTAAAGTCGGGTCAATCAATCCCCCGGAAGCACCTTACCTTTACACCAACAAAGCTGATGGAAAGAAAATCACAATTGGGATACAGAACAAAATAAAGGAGGTCTTCGTTTACTGGCAAAATGTAAGGCTGGATAAAAACTTCTGGCATATTGACACTGCAGGATTATCGGTCACTATCCCTAAAAAGGCCAACCAGTTCGATCGGTCTTTTCTGAGGATTTGGGCTTATAATGGTTATGGATCATCAAATGAAGTGCTGGTTCCTCTCCGTGACGGGAAAGTTTTGTCGGACCCGAAAGATCTTACCCGCAAAGACAAAGAAGCAATGATCATTTATTTCCTTATGGTTGATCGTTTCCGGAATGGGAACCCGAAAAATGATGCACCGGTAAACGATAAGGATGTGGATCCAAAATTGAATTACCAGGGTGGCGACCTGGCTGGTATCACACAAAAAATTGATGACGGTTACTTTAAAGACCTGGGCGTAAACACGATCTGGATCTCACCCATTACCCAGAATCCCCCGGATGCCTGGAATGAATATCCGCCTCCTCACCGCAAATACTCCGGTTATCATGGCTACTGGCCTGTAACCCTGACTACCGTGGACAATCATTTTGGAACTCCGGACGACCTCAAAAAATTGGTGAAGAAGGCACACGGAAATAACATGAACATCCTGCTCGACTTTGTGTCCAACCATGTGCACGAGTCGAGCACAATCTATAAAAAGCACTCCGATTGGGCCACTCCGCTGATGCTTCCGAATAAACAAATGAACATCAGGTTATGGAATGACCAGCGACTCACGACCTGGTTCGACACGTTTCTGCCCACGCTCGACTTATCGAAACCTGAGGTCTGCAAGATGATGTCCGATTCTGCTTTGTTCTGGATCACAACCTATGAACTGGACGGATTCCGGCATGATGCCTGTAAGCACATCCCCGAGGTTTACTGGAGGATGCTGACCAGAAAGCTGAATGAGCAGGTTGTTGAAACGGCAAACCGGCCTGTTTACCAGATCGGTGAATCATTCGGCAGCCGCGAACTGATTAAAAGTTATGTTAACCATGGAATGCTCGATGCCCAGTTTGATTTCGATCTTTATTTTGATGCAAGGACCATATTTGTTAAAGACAATGCCTCATTCAAAGAGCTGAATTATTCTCTGCAGCAGAGTTTTAGTTATTTCGGGGAACACTCACTGATGGGAAACATTACGGGGAACCAGGATCTGGCACGTTTTATCTCCTATGCTTCAGGAGCGATGAGTTTTTCTGACAACGACCGTGAAATCGGATGGAAAAAGGAAATCAATGTTGAAGACACCATTGGATACAGTAAACTCGCGTCTCTTCTTGCCTTCAATATGACCATTCCCGGTATCCCTGTCATCTATTATGGCGATGAATACGGAATGCCCGGTGCAAACGATCCGGATAACCGGAGGATGATGCAGTTCTCTCAACTGAAACCACAGGAAAGCCGGATGAAATCCACAACAAGGAGACTCGTTCATCTAAGAAATACAAAGCTTGCTTTGATATATGGAGATTTTAAGATTATCGAAGTCAGTGATAAAATCTTTGTTTACATGAGAACTTATTTCGACAAGGTTGTTTTTGTGATCTTCAACAAAGACAAATCTTCCAGGAAGATCGGTTTCAATATCCCGGAAAGATTTACAGGGACCAAATTTATCGGCAACTTTGAATCGGATGTGAAACTGGAAAAGAACATGATTACATTAACATTAAAAGGAAATTCATTCGAGATCTTAACAAATTAATCCCCTCTCACTCAGAAGATGCAGAGACAAAATAAAACATCTTATCATGAAAGAAAATAGTTTCTATTCCGTAATGGGTAAATTCCTGGTGACAATTATTTTGTTCTGCACGGTTCAGCCAGCCTGGTCACAAGCCGCGAATACAAAATCTTTTTCTGCGAGCCAGGTTAACCACCCCGACTGGAGCCGGAATGCAACCATTTACGAAGTTAACATCCGGCAATATACTCCGGAAGGCACATTCAATGCATTTGAAAAAAACCTGCCCCGGCTCAAAAGGATGGGTGTCGATATCCTTTGGCTTATGCCTATCAACCCGATTGGTGTCAAAAACCGTAAAGGAACCCTTGGAAGTTACTATTCCGTGAAAGATTACCTTGGAGTGAACCCGGAATTCGGAACGCTTGATGATTTGGTAAAACTCGTGAAACACGCGCACGACCTGGGTATGCATGTGATTATCGACTGGGTGGCCAACCACACATCCTGGGATAATATTCTCATCAATATCCATCCGGAATGGTATACTCATGATTCGACCGGAAAGATCATTGCACCTGTTCCTGACTGGACTGATGTGGCTGATCTGGATTATAACCAGAAAGGTTTATGGAAATATATGACCGATGCTCTGATCTGGTGGGTCAAAAAAACTGATATCGACGGGTTTCGCTGCGATGTTGCGGGGATGGTCCCGGTAGAATTCTGGAATTCCGCTGTTCCCGAAATTAAAAAAGTGAAAAATGTTTTTATGCTGGCCGAATGGGAAACGCCGGAAATGCATACAATTGCCTTTGATATGACTTATTCCTGGGATCTTTTGCACCTTATGAATGATATTTCAAAGGGCACCAAAACGGCCGGAGATATTGATGCTCTTCTTGCAAAAGAAAAGAGAAACTACCCGGCTGACGCTTACCGGATGCGATTTACAACCAACCATGATGAGAACAGCTGGAACGGGACTGAGTTCGAGCGCATGGGAGATGCTGCCAACACCTTTGCCGTTCTCTGTTATACTCTTCCGGGAATGCCTCTTATCTACAGCGGACAGGAATCGGCATTTAACCGCCGGCTTAAATTTTTTGACAAAGACACCATTGACTGGAACGGCTACAGACTGGCAGGATTTTATGCCACACTTAACAAACTGAAATCGGGAAATCCCGTATTATGCAACGGTTCGATCGGAGGCAAGATGATGAAACTAAGTACGGATAACGATGAACACATCTATGCCTTCCTGCGAAAAAAAGACAAGAATACCGTGTTTATTATCCTGAATCTTTCGGGCAGCCTGCAGAAGGTAACGCTGAAAGGAAAAACTTTTTCCGGAAATTACGCAGACCTTTTTACCAACGAAAAAATCCGTTTCAGCGATGGCCAGGAAATTACCATGAAGCCCTGGGAATACAAGGTCTGTTATAACAAATAAATTCGATATTTTTTCGCAAGGTTTAGAGACTGTTTAATTTTTTAAAATTAAGTAATATTTATCCACAATGACCACAAAGAAGACAATGTACACGAAGATAATCCTTGTGACCTTGGTGTAAATCATTGTGAACAATGTGGTTAAAATAATCTGGTAATTGACCACAAATCCTTCTGCTAAAGAATAGCAAATTGTTAAACAGTCTCCTGTTCAATTTAAAAAAGATTACCGGTAATGAAATATAATGGATGATAAGAACAATTACATATGAATTATTGTACTTTTGTTTCGTATAAATCTTAACGACATGATAAAACGTTTACAAATCAAATTCAAAATCATTCTGCTTTTATTCATTTTGGGGATCCCTGCGGTTGGACTGTATGCCCAAAATCTTGACGTTAGCGGAACCATAACCGAAAGAGCTACAGGCCAGACCCTAGTTGGAGCGACTATCCTGCAGAAAGGAACCACCAATGGTAAGGTATGTGATATTAACGGTAAGTATACGATTACTGTCCCTAAAGGAGCAGTTCTGGTTTTTTCGCTTGTCGGATACACGACGAAGGAAGCCAAAATCGAAAAAGGCGGCTTATTGGATGTCCAGTTGGATGTTGAAGTGACCAATCTTGGTGAAGTCATTGTAATTGGTTATGGAACCCAGAAGAAAACGGACAAAACAGGTGCTGTTGCTATGATTAAGAGTGACGAACTGAACGGAGGAGTTATCACCGACCCGATTCAGGCCATACAGGGAAAAGCTGCCGGCGTTTCGGTATCCAAAACTGGAGGAGACCCCAGTGAATCGTTTTCAGTGAAGATCCGCGGGGCTTCGGGTTTTGAATCCAACACTCAGCCGCTCTACGTGATAGATGGAGTTCCGGGGAGTGATCCTTCCATTCTTAGCCCCGATGAAATAGAATCGTTCAACATCCTCAAAGATGCTGCATCAGCCGCTATCTATGGTTCACGGGGTTCAAATGGGGTTGTAATAATCACCACTAAAAGCGGAAAATCCGCCTCCAAAGCTCATGAAAGCAAAAATGTTGACGGAACTTTTAATACAATTGAATTCAATTCGCAGATATCCGTCGAAAACATTGCCAAGAAATTACCATTACTTTCCGCCTCACAAATGAGGGATTTTGCTGCAAAACTATTGAAACAAGCACAGATTGCCCATCCGAATTATACGATGGACAGCGTTTTTCGTGATGGTGGCGCCAGTACCGATTGGCAGGATGCGATATACAGGACCGGGGTCTCCACGACCAATAGCCTCAGCGTCGCCGGGGGAAACAAACATTCCTCCTACCTGGGGTCCATAAGCCATTCAGACTGGTCGGGAATTATGAAAGGAACATCAAAAGCTCTTACCACGGCCAAGATCAACCTGAACCATAAAGCATTTAACGATCGCCTTACAATTACTGCCAATGTAATGGGTTCTTTCGAAAATAATGACTATGAGAACTACAGTGGATGGGGCAAAGACGATATTATCTACCAGGCCATTTCACGAAATCCAACCGATCCGATTTATACTGCGACAGGTGGTTATTACAAATCATCCAGGGTTTTTAGTTATGAAAACCCGCTTTCAGTCATCGATCAGGTGACCAATGACCGCAGCGATAATAAGTATCTTGGTAATTTACGCGGTGACTTTGAATTCATCAAGGGACTGGTCGGAAGCGTTAATATAGGTTATATTCGTGACGACAACACCACCAATTATTTCAGGCCGTCAGGGATATATGCAAGTTCTGACAATGGTTATGGGAAGAAACAATACAATAATAACACCCAGAAACTGATCGAACTTACCGGCACTTACACCAAATCAATCAAAGATGCACATAACATGAATTTTTTGCTTGGGTATTCATGGCAGGAGACGGATGAAAGCGGATTTTATGCTCAGGCCGCAAATGCTCAATCTCCGTATGCCGGTCCAGATAACCTTGAGACACTGAATGACGTCATTTGGGGATCCATCAATTCATGGAAGGGAGCTTCCACACTGATCGGGTTCTTCGGACGTGCCCAATATAACTATAAAAGCAAATATTATATTTCCGCTTCCCTTCGCAGGGATGGTTCTTCAAGATTCGGGGAAAACAATAAATGGGGATGGTTCCCGACTGCTGCTATAGGCTGGAGCATTGACAAAGAAAAATTCATGAAATCCATAAAATGGCTGGATCAACTCAAGCTAAGGGCAAGTTACGGAGTTTCCGGAAACCAGGAAATCGGAAACTACCATAGTCAGATTTTGTATCAACCCTCCGGCCAATCAGTAAATCCGGAAACAGGACAGACCGTAGTTTCATTTCAACCCGCATGGAATGCCAATCCTAACCTGAAATGGGAAGAAACCGCTGAAATTAACCTCGGGCTGGATTTCGCATTCTTGAATCAGAAAATCAGCGGAAGCCTGGAAGTGTATTCAAAAAAAACAACTGACCTGTTGGGAGAATATACCGTTCCTGCGCCACCGAACCGTGCTCCCTTAACATGGGCCAATTCAGGGTCCTTGCAGAACCGGGGTATTGAACTTTTCCTGCAGGCTTACCCGATATCAAAGAAAAATTTTACCTGGAAAACCAGTTTTACAGTTTCCCATAATAAAACTAAATTCCTCGATCTCGGCTCCTATGTAAACCCCATTGATGGCATCCGCAAAGAAGGATATATTTCTGGCCGCGGAATGGTTTCAGGAGACCAGTATTATGTAACAGGCGTTATGGTTGGACAGGAACTCGGAGCATTTTACCTTCCAAAATATACCGGGCTGGTTAACGGCCTTTTTACCTATGAATCAAAATCCGGGGGCTATACTACCAGTCTCAGTGATGCAAAAAGGACATTCATGGGAACTGCATCCCCAAAAGTCGAACTTGGATGGTCCAACTACCTGACTCTTTTTAAACGCTGGAATGTTGAATTTGCTTTCCGGGCATGGATCGGAAACAAAGTATATAATGCAACAAGGATGTTCTTTGATTTTAACGGGAATCTACCTTCACTTAACGCACTGCCACAGGCATTAGACTGGTATGACCAGGGCAGGGTCTCAGGGCCAAGTATTGCAGACTTCTACCTGGAAGATGCTTCATTCCTGAAACTTGATTATATCAACATCTCCTATGATTTCAATGTTTCAAAAATAAAATGGATCAGCAAATTCAGCCTTTATGCCTCTGCAAATAACCTGTTGACACTCACGGGATATACGGGAGTTGATCCGGAAACGAAAGTCGATGGACTGGCCTTTGGCATCGATCAATATAACGTCTACCCGAAATCGCGTTCTTTTACTATTGGTTTGAAAGCAACATTTTAATACCTGCTAAATATGAAATTTAAATATCTGATCTTTATTGCGATTGCTGCAACTGCTCTCTCATGTACTAAACTTGATGAGAAAGTTTATGATAGAATCCCGGGAGACAAATATCCTGAATCCCAGGACCAGATTGCCAATCTGCCAAGCGATTGTTACAGACAACTTCAACCATTCGCTGACGATAACGGATGGTGGTTCCTCGCTCAGGAAATATCTTCTGATGAACTTTGCGGGCCAACACGTGGTGCCGACTGGTACGACGGAGGAAAATGGCTCAACATGCATAGACACACATGGACCAATGACGATGAAGGTGTCAACAGAATGTGGAGTTCCATGTGGACCGGGGTCACCAGCTGTAACCAGGTCCTGGATATCATGAATGGATTGCCGCAAAATGCTTCCCTGATAATTAAAAAGAAGGAAGTTGAAGTTCTCCGCTCATTTTATTATTACCTTCTGATTGATAATTACGGAGATGTACCTTATCTCACTACCACGATCAATGCTCCTGCTATGCCAAAAAAAGTCAGCAGGAAAGCTATTTTCGACAGCCTTATCCAGACAGTTACTAAAGCACTGCCCAGTCTGAAGCCAATCGATAGAAAATACATGATCACACGGTATTCTGGTTTTGCACTCCTGGCAAAACTTTATCTGAACGCCGAAGTATATTCAGGAACACCTATGTGGCAGGACGCACTGAATTATTGCGACAGTGTGATCGCAGGGCCATATTCAATGGAAAGCGATTTCCTTGCGCCATTCAAAACGCACAATGAAAATTCTACAGAGATCATCTTTTCCATTCCTTATGATGAAGATAACTTCCAGGGTTTCAGGCTCCATATGCGGACCTTGCATTACCAGATGGACCAAAAATACAATATGCCGGTTGGCCCATGGAACGGATTCTGTATTGTCCCTACTTTCTGGGATACTTACGATTCCACCGATCTCCGCCGCGCAGGGTACAACCTTTACGGGCTTCAATACGCTGCTTCAGGTGGTGTAATCCTTGACGGTGAAACACATCTGCCCCTGAACTTAATTCCTCATGTTCCCGCATTATATATGCTGGCACCTGCTTACACGCCGCAACAAATACGTTGTACCGGTGCACGTGTTGGAAAATATGAAATAAAAATGGGTGCCAAAGAAAACCTAAGTAATGACTTCCCGCTTTTCCGGCTCACTGATTTTTACCTGATGAAAGCAGAAGCTTTGATCAGGTTAGGTCAGAACGGAGATCAATGGATCAACCCCATCCGGCTGCGAGCAGGCGTTGCAGCATGGAGTGGCACCACCCTGGATCAACTCCTTGCAGAAAGGGGAAGAGAGTTATATTGCGAAGGACATCGCAGGCAGGACCTGATCCGTTATGGCAAATGGGAAGATGCCTGGTGGGAAAAGGCCGCGCACGGCACAAACTTACGAACATTCCCGATCCCAAAATATGCTACGGATGCAAATCCGAATTTATTGATAAATCCTTAATAAAGTAATAAATACATAATAAACCAAGTTGTTAATTTTAACCAATTATTAATTTAAATGAAATGTTTATGAAAAACCTGATGATGAAAATTTCAACACTGCTGGCAGTAGTTGCTATGATTGCCCTTGTTGTTGGCACCAGTTCCTGTAAAAAAAAGGATGATACCACAACCCCAACAGTAATTGTATTGGACGGGTTCTATGTAAAAGGAGCAGCAACGGCTTACACTGACTTTAATGTCAATGCCATGATGAAAACGACTTACAATGAAGTTCTGAATCCGGTTGTTGCAGGATCAGTAACCCGCCCGTACCTGCATGAACTTTATATTCCGATCACAGCCAATGCCGGTGGCTTCAGCATTGTAAAGGTTGCTGGTTCAGCCAGAACAACCTACGGCCCAATGGCTGGTTTTGGTGTGGTAACAAATCCCACTACTGATGAACCCAAGGTTCCATTCCAGCGTGGTGCTGTTTCTTCAACAAGTACTGCCATCTTTACTGTTCCTCAAGATGGATTTTATCATGTCGTATTTGACGATTCACTCAATAAAGTTGCTATTATGCGTGTTCATTGGGGAATTATTGGCGCCGCCACACCCGGTGGATGGTCAAATGATACCATGTTTACAGAATCTGCATTCAATCCAACACAGATGTCATGGACGCTTACTGGCCTGAAATTAATGAAAGGCGAATGGAAATTCCGTTATTCACATGGCTGGAAAGTTGAAATAGATACCAATGTCGTTCTTCCGGGCGGTAAAAAAGGCGTCAAGGTAAACACTAACTTCGGTGGAGGAACAACTGGTCTGCTTCCAGGCGGGAATAATATTGTTAATTCTGATCCGGGAATTTACAATATTACTTTCGCATATGCAATGGGTACAGGATATTCTGCAACATTGACCAAAACGGGCAACATCCCTCCGATTAACTATTCAACTTATCAGATGGGAATTATCGGGAATGTTTACCTGAAACTTGATGGGACACAGGCAAACTGGGATGAGAATTTTGGCACGTCTTTGCCTATAGTTACCGGTGGTACTACGTATACCTGGACCTACAATATCCCAATCAACGCTGCCGGTGATTTTAAATTCAGACAAGGCAGTGATTGGGCAGGGAAATCAATTGGTTATGGTGATGTGACCATGGCTGGACCAGCCGCAGCGAATTTCTCTGATGATGGCGGCAATTTTAAAGTTTCCATCACAGGTAACTATACCATAGTTTTACAAATTGATGCTGCAACTGAAACGTATACTGTTACGGCGACGAAAAACTAGTTGATCCTTTAAGGATTATTGCTCATCTTTTCAGGAAGGGGTGTGCCGGAAACGGTCACCCTTTCTTTTTTTAGCCTCTATCTCTTATATTTTATATGCTGGATCGATTTGAGAGAATGGTTCACCAACTCATTTGTCGTACCTTTGCCTTGACTAAGAATACAATTATGAAAAGGGTTTTGTTTCATTTCGTTCTTNTTATTGTTTTTTCCCTTCTTGGCAATTCCACAATCGGTCAGGTCGTGATACCCACTCCAATTTACCCTGTCGATTCCGATTCCTGCTCGGTCGTATTTGATGCAGCGCTGGGAGACGGCGGATTGCTGAATGTTCCGCTGCCAATCTATGCCCACACCGGGGTGATCACCAACCTGAGTTCCTCATCCAGTGACTGGAGATATACAGTCGCTACCTGGAATCTTAATCTTCCCAAAGCACTTATGACTCCNCTCGGGAACAATAAATACAGGATCATCCTGAAACCATCCATCAGGGCATTTTATGGAGTACCCGCTACAGAGGTGATTGAAAAGATTGCATTCGTTTTCAGGAATTCCGATGGTTCCAGGTCAGGTCGCAATGCAGACGGATCGGATATTTTTATCGATGTATACCCGGCTGAGCTGAGCGTAAACATCGTGCTGCCGGCAAACAAAATCCTATTCGTCCGGCAGAATGATCCGATCCCTGTCTCGGCAATCAGCCCGGCTGCTGATACGATGAGACTTTTTGTCAACGGCAATTTGTTAAAAACGGCGTCCGGAAAATATATAACAGACACGATTCTTGCCAACAATTTCGGACAGAACTGGGTGAAACGCTGGGTGAAGATTATAGCGAAGAATGATACCGGGATGGCGGCTGATTCATTTTATTACACTACACTTCCCCCCCCGCATGTCCAAGCACTGCCGGCAGGAATGAACGAAGGGATCAATTATATCGATTCGGCCACAGCCCTTTTGTGCCTGTTCGCTCCCCAAAAGAACAGTGCATTCGTTATCGGGGATTTCAATGAATGGAATGCCGATTCTGCCTTCTACATGAACATTGCACCGGACGGAAGTCATTATTGGCTGAAGCTGAATAACCTTTTGCCAAAACAGGAATATATCTTTCAATACCTTGTGGATGGCAACCTGCGGATCGGTGATCCTTACGCTGACAAGGTCAGTGATCCTGACGACCAGTACATCGATCCTGCTACCTACCCGGGTCTGAAGCCATATCCTGAGGGAAAGACATCAGAGATTGCAACCTATCTGCAAACCGGCCAGGATCTGTTTCCCTGGGATACAAACCATTTTTCAACACCCCAGGCAAAAGACCTGGTGATCTACGAATTGCTTATCAGGGATTTTACTTCACAGCATGATTATCCCTCCCTGATCGACACCCTTGATTACCTGAAGCATCTCGGGATTAATGCCATTGAACTCATGCCGGTCATGGAGTTCGAAGGAAACAACAGTTGGGGCTACAACCCCGATTTCCCTTTCGCTCCTGATAAATATTACGGCACGAAGAACGGGCTGAAGCAGTTTGTCGCAACTGCGCATTCCAAAGGGATTGCCGTGATCCTCGACATTGTACTGAACCACCAGTTTGGTCAATCCCCGCTCGTCAGGTTATACTGGGATGCAGCCAACAACAGGCCGTCAGCCAGCAGTCCATGGTTCAATCCGATCCCAAAACATCCGTATAATGTTGGCTATGATTTCAACCATGAAACTCCATTTACCCAGTCATTTTGTAAAAGACTCCTGGGCTACTGGTTGAGCGAATATCACGTGGATGGTTTCCGGTTCGATATGTCCAAAGGTTTTACACAGCGGAATTCTTACCCTGATAATGTAACGCTATGGGGACAATATGATGCCGGCCGTATTACCACTCTGGAAAGTTACCAGGAGCATATCCGTTCGGTGAAACCTGATGCTCTCGTCATCCTTGAGCATTTTGCCGACAATGACGAAGAAACGGTGCTCTCTTCTAATGGAATGTTACTGTGGGGAAACATGAACGGGAGTTACAATGAAGCGACAATGGGTTGGAATGACAGCGGAAACTCCGATTTGTCATGGATTTCATACCAGCAAAGGGGCTGGGCAGATCCGCATGTAGTGGGCTATATGGAAAGCCATGATGAAGAGCGGCTTGCATATAAAGATATTGCCTTTGGAAATAGTTCCGAACCTTTCTACAATATAAAAGACACCTCAACTTCGTTATCACGACTGGAATTGGCTGCAACTTTTTTTTATACCGTTCCCGGACCAAAAATGCTTTGGCAATTCGGCGAACTGGGGTACGACTATTCCATTAATTACCCTACAGGAACATCCGATTCGAGGCTTGCACCCAAACCTATCCGGTGGGATTACCTAAGCGAATGGCGGAGATGGTACACGAAAAATATCGTTGCAGCACTCATCGATCTTAAAAAAACGCAACCTGTATTCGCCACAACCGATTATTCCATCGACCTGACAACTGCTATAAAGCGGATCTGGCTTCATCATACAACCATGGATGCCACTGTTTTAGGCAACTTCGATGTGATTGAACGAAATGTGTCCCCGAATTTCACCAGAAACGGTATGTGGTATGAATTTTTTACCGGTGACTCGCTCAATGTTGCAGATGCTTCTGCAGCCCTGGCCTTTAAGGCCGGCGAATACAGGTTATATACTACGGCCAGGCTGCCGAAACCTTTTTTTACAGGTATTGATGAAAACATGTTGCCGAAAATGCTAAATGGAAGTCATGTCATGGTCTATCCAAACCCTTCGGATGGATCATTCAATTTCATCGTCAACTTACCTCAGCCATCATCCATTGAGGTTACAGTCTATAACATGGTTGGAAATATAGTATACCGGTTGATTCCTGACCATTTCAATCAGGGAATTAATGCTTTTAACTTGAGTCTTCTTGAATCGAATGAGAATAAACCCCTGGCCGGTTTTTATTTCTACAGACTGGATGCCGGCAGTATTCATGAAAGAGGAAAGCTGATTGTGAAATAGCCGGAATTGATGTCACTGGTGCGAAGACCTGAAGGATAATTTCAGTTATTCATTTATTGGAGAATGTGTAGCAGGCCCTTTTCTGAGAACATTCCACTGAAATAAATAGGCCCGTTCGAAATTGACCATCCATTTATTATGCCCTGAATAGACTTCCAGTAATTCCGAAGGATCTTTTTCCGGCATTGTAAGAAAATCTGCATTGGCCATCTCAATTCCGATTGACCGCTGCATCTCTTTTACATTCACATCATCCCCGGCCTGTAAACGATAAAGACTCAGGCACTCAAAAGCATGCCGGGCTTCCTTTCCTGCCAGATAAATCTCTATTGCTGCAATGGTGATGCGGCTGTTGGATTTCCCTTTCACATAAACAAAAAACGGCTCACAGGTCAATCCGAATCTAGCAATTGAATGGGTAATAAAAAACGTTTCCGCTTTTCTGTATTGCAGCAATGATTCCGAATAGTGGTTGATAGCTGCCAGGTTGTCGGCATCGATCATGAACTGCTGAAATACGGATGCCTCAGCGTATTTATTTGCAGTATCCGAAAGTGTCCGGAGTTCAAGATGACAATCCCCTGCACTAATACTGATCTTCATGGCAGAATCCAGGAGCATCTCTGCAATCCTGAAATTCTTTCTTTCAATGTAATGAGCCGAACGCAACTCGAACATCTCGATTTGTTCAGCCGCGTTCGAACATATTTTCTGACAGATCTTTGACCGGAACCTATCAATTTCCAGTGACAATCCCTGGTCTGATCCTAAACCTGAATTCTCCTGCAGTCCTGCAATGGAATCTGCGAACTTCCCAGCTTCATGGAGTTTGTTCAGCCAGATCGTTTTCTCGGAAGCGATCAGCAGGTACTGAAGGTAATGAGGATATAATTGATGCCACAATGAATCGAATGCAGGGTCCGGATCAAAGTGATATTTCCCGGAGATTTCCTGCGCACTTCTCATCGCTGTAAACGCCCTCAAGTAATCCCTGCGACGGTAATGATAACATGCCTTCTCTATGCATTGCGCATATTTAAGCCTGTCAAAGCCTTGCTGCATTGAGTCAATGCTGTTCCATACCAGCGATCTTCTGTCCACCTTTTTTGCATACCTGACAGCAAGGTCAAAGATCACGACCGCACTGTCCGGATCATGCAGGACGATGAATTTCCTTGCCTGTTGCAGCATTTCTTTCACGATGCCTGTGTAAACATGCTCCTTTATTTTTTCAAGCCGGGGCAGAACAATGACCAGCGAAGCGCTGTCAAAGCCCGACTGAAGGTCGAGGAAGCAATCCAGGGATTCCATGAACCTTCCCCTCGAAGACAATGAATCGCAGTCCGCCATCTGGTCCTTCACGAGCTGCATGAAAACGGACTGGTAAACTGTATCATTAGTCAGGGACGAGCTATGTGCAACCCGGTAGGTTCTTGCTTTGGCAAGATAGTTCTCGGCCATATCATATTTCCTGCTGCGGATCGAGCTTGATGCCACACTGAGGTAAGAATCGAATATACCATTCGTAGCCTGGTCGCGGGCCGGTTTGTCAAATTCCACCGGTTCAGGAAATGGATTGAACTTCGAAAACTGCTTTGCATTTTCTATCAACTCGATCGCTTCCGCAAACAGATTCTTCTTCATCAGTTCTTCTTCCATCGTCTTATACCTTAGGAAAATGTTATGAAACAGTTCCGAGAGCAAAGTGTCTGCATTAATATCCGGCGAAATTTTAATCAGTGTTTTTTTAAGAAGAGCAAGGTCATCATCAAAGGCATGGCGTGTATAATAAGTTTCGAGGTATTCCTGGTATACACTGCCGTTCCTGTCATTTACAAGCAATGTCCAGTTTATGTAACGCATCAGGCCGGATAAGAAAAGAGTAATCACCGAATCACCCGCCGCTGAAGGGTGAATGGACTGAGCATGTTCAAGCCTTTCTTCAAAAGTCATGGTCAGGCTTTTTGAGAATTTGAAAAGTTCTGTGTATTTCCGGATGAAATTTTTCGGATCATAGCCGGATAAATTCAGTACATCGGCAAACTCTTTCTCCCCGATAATCTCCACCGCCTTATTGATCTCTTCAAGAAAAACAAAGTATTCGGGATAATGCTCTTCGTTCTTCAAATTCATTGAATTTGCAAGTGT
>TBL_comb47_HYPODRAFT_10002088_pt1 | contig 25025 bp, 15 predicted proteins | sample TroBogypolimnion_40_FD_10682 | JGI IMG/M metagenome (IMG submission 10682)
ATTGGCTGCGGCTCCCAATGTGGCATTGTTGGCTAGCTGTAGTACTAGACTGTTAGTGGTTATGTTGTTGGCGTTGACAAAAGTAGTGTTGCCCTGTACAAATAAGTTACCTGACACTATGACATTACTACTGGTCATGGTCAAATTGGCAGGACCGCCTATAGTATTGCCAGTCAATAAAACATTGCCGCCCTGTACATTACCTGCTAAGATATTGCCCACAATACTGAGGTAGTTACCTGTAATGTTGGCNCCNGTTAAGTTGCTAAAAGCTCCTGTGCTGGGTATAGTGTTACCAATGGGAATATTGTTAATAGCACCCGAGGACTGTAGTTGCCAAGCGGCGCCAGTCCACACCCATGTTTTAGTACCAAAGGTATAGGTCTGATTAGTTGTGGGGCTTAGGGGAAATGATAATGTTGACATATTTTATTTATTAGACACTCACTGGAGTTATGTTGACTACTATACTAGGGCTAGCAGGCATTGCCCAAGGAGTGGTTTGTGCCGCACTACTGACTAATGTGGTTCCAGTATCTGAGGTGGCCCAATACACTTCTATATAATCTGAAACATTGGCCGCAAGTATGGGGAAAGTTCCTGCCAGTTGAACTGGGGTATTTTTGCTTGATACACCGTCACTAAAAGAGGAGTTTGCCACATCAGTTCCATTTTTTCGTAACCAAATATATACCTGTTGCTCTTGGGTGGTTGCGCTGTTTACTCCAGCGTTAAAATTAACTAGATAAGTTCCAGTTTTACTAATAATCATACGACTGTTGCTGGCACCAGTACCCAATGTGATTCCTAAATTGGCAATGGCTGTGCCCAAGAGTAATGGATAGGCTGTATTAGTGGCTGCAGCGGTAATGTTAGCTGTATTGGCAAATGATCCGTAAGTTCCAGGGACATAGTTGACCGTACCCGCCACGCTGAGATTTCCAGCGATGTACACATTGCCTGCGGCACTTAAATTGCCGCCATAGTTGGCATTGACATTGCCGTAAATATTGCCCGATGTTATGATATTACCAGTAATACTAAGATTGGCCTGAGTAAGACTCATTACTTGTGTTACGACATTAGATCCTTGTGGCGTGGTCCAGAATGTCATCTGACTGCCTCGATTAGTGGCAGTTTGATCCTCTGTAGTAACCATGTCTATACGTGTGGTACTTAAACTTGGGAATCCAGTATTGCCATAAGGAGTACCAGCAAAGCGTGTAAAAGTAGTATTTGCTAATAACTGTGTAGGGGCCGAAGCATTACCATTGTACATACGGCCTATGTATGCGGCATAGGCATTGGCGCCGTCATTGTAAATGCGACTAGGCAGTGTTGGCTGTCCTGATATGTGTAACATTACCCCGGACTGTATAGGAGATACGGTATTTCCATCTAAACTTCCTATAATATTGATCGAGCTGTAAGTGGAATTAAGTGTGGGAGCATAAAAACTTACAGCATCGCCCACAGTTTGTATTAATTTGTTACCGCCATAACCAAATAAAGTCAGTCCACCTAGCATATTGATATAACTAGCAGATCCTGTGGTGTTAATTGTTAAATTACTATTGTTTGTAGTGCTGAGTATGCTGTTGGCTGTCAGTTGTAATGCTGTGCCCACCGTCAATCCCTGGGCGCTGAGTGTAGTACCATCAAAAGTTAAATTGTTACTGCCCACTATGGCGTTTGAAGCATTGTACAACACCTGTGTATTAGTAGTATTTGTAGTTAAATTAGCATAGCCTGAAGAAGAAAAACTAGTTTGTGCTTCCATCTCAGCCCATACATATCCAGTAATGTCATTAAAATAAATGTACTGTATGCCAGTATTGCTGTCAATCCAAATGTCACCAATTATGGCATTGCTAGGAGGAGCCACATCAAATGTAACATTGGCCAAACCAGTTAAGTTATAGCCATTGCCAAAGTAATAAGCTGCCGATACATTTCCGGCTGTGCTGACATTACCAACGGTGATGTTTCCCCCAGCACTGATTGATCCTGTAGTTAATAAATTGCCGCCTGAAATATTGCCTGTAGCACTAATGCTTGTCCCAACTATAGAAGCATAAGATAGCGTACCAGCAACACTGATATTATTGGCGTAGACATTACCTGTGGCGGAAACATTTCCGCCGGTAAACAGATTGCCTGACTGTGTTGTTCCGGTAACAGTCAATGATGTTAATGTGCCAACTGAAGTTATGTTTGGTTGACTATTGGCTGTTACAGTAGCAGCATAGCCAGCAGACACGGCATACGTAGCATTAGCCACCGTGCCAGTTACATTACCGCCTGTTATAGATGCCAGTGCCGAACCATTTCCCACAAAATAAGCACCAGTGACATTTCCCGTGGCCGACATTACCCCAGCCGTCAGCAAGTTTCCTGACTGAGTATTTCCTGTTACAGTTAAGGTAGATAAATTTCCAACCGATGTGATATTTGGTTGACTATTGGCTGATACTGTGCCTGAGTAAACAGCATACGTGGCGTTGGCCACTGTGCCAGTTACATTGCCACCAGTAATACTGCTTAATGCGCTGCCATTACCTATATAATAAGCGGCTATTACATTCCCTGAAGTGCTAATTAGCCCAACTGTCAGTATATTACCAGTAGTGCTGATATTTCCAGCAGTTAAATTGCCAGTATATGTTGGCAAATAGTCAGCTACATTACTGTTACCGTAGTTGCCGGTAGCTCCGCTGAGTCCTGTGAGATAATATCCATTACCCAGTATATAAGTGCCCGAAACATTGCCCGCGGCGCTGATGCCTACATTGGTTGACCAAGCATTGGCCATAGTACTATATGTCCAATTGGTAAGACTGCTGGTGCCATTGTTACCTGCTTGTAATCCTGCTCCGTTGATTGCTGTATAAGTTGATGCATTGTTAGCCAATTCAATGTAAAGATCACCAATAACAATTACATTACTTTGATTAAAAGTTACGTTGCCTTGAACGTTTAAATTGCCTAAAATATTAGCGTCTCGATATATTAATAAACTGTTACCTAAAATATTACCACCAACGGATATCAATCCACCGCTTAGTAAATTCCCGCTTAGTGTATTTCCCGTTACAGTCAGTGTAGAAAGTGTTCCAACACTGGTTATATTTGGTTGACTATTGGCAGTTACTGTTCCCGAGTACACAGCGTATGTGGCATTAGCCACTGTGCCTGTGACATTACCACCTGCGATGCCGCTTAGTGCGCTGCCGTTACCAACAATGTAGTTTCCGTATACGTTTCCAACGGCACTTAACACGTTAACAGTGTAAACATTATTCGCGTTGACATCGCCAGATACTGATAAACTAGTCAGAGTGCCTACAGATGTAATATTTGGCTGGCTGTTGGCTGACACAGTGCCTGCGTAAACAGCGTAAGTAGCATTGGCCACAGTGCCTGTTACATTACTACCAGTTATGTAGCTAAGAGCACTGCCGTTACCAACAATATAATTTCCGTATACATTTCCAATGGCACTTAATATACTACTAGCATACACATTATTTGCATTAACATCGCCAGTAACCGATAAACTAGTTAAAGCACCTACAGATGTAATATTTGGTTGACTGTTGGCAGTAACTGTTGCCGCATACCCAGCCGACACAGCGTAAGTGGCATTGGCCACTGTGCCTGTAACACTGGATCCTGATATAGACGATAACTGACTACCGTTACCAAAGATATAGCTGCCATATACATTACCAATGGCAGTGACAATCCCCTCACTAGTGACGTTGCCACCACGTATGTTACCAGTAACACACAACAAGCCCGGTGTTAATAAATTGCCCGAACGTGTGTTGCCTGTTACAGTAAGATTGCCCAATGTACCAAGACCAGTGATATTTGCCTGTGTGTTGGCAGTGACGGTGGCAGCGTATCCAGCAGACACAGCGTAAGTAGCATTGGCTACAGTACCTGTTACATTACTGCCAGCTAATCCTGATAAATTACTTCCGTCCCCTGTAAAATAAGCACCAACCACAGTACCACTAAAACTGGTATTGCCGGCAGTTAAATTGCCAGTATAAGTTGGTAAGTAGTCAGCTACATTGGCATTGCCATAATTGCTTTGAATTCCAGTTAAGTAATATCCGTTACCTACGTAATAATTACCAGCGATATTTCCAGTGGCACTGATATTGCCAGCTGTGAGATTTCCGCTATAAGTTGGAAGATAGTTGGCTACGTTACTATTACCGTAGTTCATGGCTACACCAGTGAGATAATAACCATTACCCAGTACATAATCGCCAGTGACATTACCCGTAGCACTGACTAATCCCACTGTTAATATATTTCCAGCTTGGACATTACCCGTTACGGTTAATAAACTTAAATTGCCCACGGCAGTTAAACTACTGAAAGTTACATTTGAACTTAAAGTATTACCCACTAAACTATTGGCATTGAAATTGACCGCATTAACACCAGTTAATTGACTACCATTACCTATAAAGTAATTTCCAGATACGTTGCCAATAAAACTTGGACTGTCTGAAACACTAAATGTGATAATATCGGCGGCGTTGTTGCCTGTAATTGAAAAATTATTTCCGCTGGCGAAACTTACAGTACTACTTACTGCGTTGGCTACTACATTAGCCGAACCTATTACATTTATAATACTAAAACTATTTCCAGTATTTTGTAAGAATAATAAAGGTGTTGTGCCTACTACTATGGGATCATTTGTTACCAATTTCCAGGAAGTATCATTGTATGTGCTTCCTTCTGTGACCATTACAATAAATCCAGCGTTGAGATCGCCCGATTGAGCATCTACTGTACGTTGCCAAACTCCACTAGATCCAGTTCCTTCCAAAACAACGTAATATATTCCGTTATCGGCACCGTTGGTTTGTCCTGCAACTAAAATTCTATCGCCATTGTTGAGTGATACTCCATCAACAGTACTGGGAGCTCCACCAGATAGATTTACGTTAGAAAGCTCTATAACCCTTACTGCCTGTTTGTAATCTATGTCTGATATTTGCTCGGCGCGTATTCTTGTTAAGCCCATTATTGTCCCAATTAATTAATAGTATTTATTCAAAAAGATAGGACCACTGGTCCTATCTTTACAGCACTGTAATACTGTTTTTTACAGTATTATGCTAGGGTCAACGTTACGCTTCTTGTAGTTCCATCAGTTCCACGCACTAACACTTTCAAACTTGTATTACTTACTAGTTGGAATGACATAGTGCTATTTACTCCCAATGTTGGTGCTGCGGAGTTAAGCTGTGCTACTAAATTACCAGTAATATCAACTTCTCCCACTGTTTCAGATACAGAAACTATAGCATTTCCTGGACTATTTGAAATAGCTGTAACTGTGGTAGTTGAAGTTATTTCACGAACATCTATAGTATCACCCGTCATTGGAGCTTCTGTAAATGTCAATGTAGTTCCGCTTACGCTATACGCTGTAGTTGGAATCTGTACAATACCATTGATAGTTACAATACAGCTATCTGTAGTTTGTGTTGAGCTTAATGTGAATGTTGTAGTTGTTCCGTCACCGTTAAACTGTTCATTAGCAATTACAGTATAGTTAGATCCACCTACTACTACCCAAGCCGCGCCATTCCAAATTTCTGATTGTGATATAGTACTATTATAACGTAACATACCAGTAACAGGTGTTCCTGGACGTTGCGCTGTATTACCAACCGGTAACAAGATTGAATTAGTGGCGTTAAACGCTACCACAGCACCAGTTGTTTGTACGTTGCTACCAAAACTTGCTGTGTTTGTGGCAACATCTACAAACAGAGTATTGCCTACTGCTAGATTGCCTGCGGCACTTATATTACCGCTGGTATTAATATCTCCCATGGCACTTACAATGCCGTTAGTCAATATGTTTCCGCCTGTAACATTTCCGCCAGCACTAACGTCTAAATAAGCAAAAATATTTCCCGTAGCACTAACGTCTGTACTGAAGTTTACACCCTGATCGTAATAAGTTGCTACGATGTCAGAACCAGCTCCTATTGCTATTACTAAATTTCCATCACCTGTGGCAATGTTAGCATAGCTTCCGCCGCTAGATATTTTGTTTGAACTTACATTGCCGGGATTGATATTACTGATATAGTAACCATCACCGATAAAGTAATTGCCAGTTTGTATGTTACCCAAGGCACTTACTACGCCTGTTGTAACTACGCCACCGTTAATAGATGTATTAGCTGTTATAAACCCATTAGCATAAACATTACCACCAGCACTTACAATATTGCCAGTTAATATGTTTCCACCAGTAATATTACCACCAGCACTTACAATATTGCCAGTTAATATGTTTCCACCAATTACGTTACCACCAGCACTGACTAATACGTTTGACAATAAGTTATTGCCATACACATTACCAGCTGCACTAGCATATCCCACTGTGGTTACATTACCACCAATTACGTTACCACCAGCACTGACTAATACGTTTGACAATACGTTATTGCCGTAAACATTACCAGCTGCACTAGCATATCCCACTGTGGTTACATTACCACCAATTACGTTACCACCAGCACTTACAATGTTACCAGTGAATATGTTACCGCCCGTTACATTACCTTGCGCTGTTACTTCTCCAGTAGTACGTAAATTTCCAGCTATGACATTACCCATAGTGCTGATATTGCCACTAGCACTGACATTGGATACTACTATGCCAGCGTTGGTTGTACCATCGGATGCTGTTACCGTTAACGTATTTGCCGCGCTTTGTTTGAGCTGTATATTTCCCAAGAATATTGTACTTCCGCTTACATACAAACTTAACCAAGCACTAGTTGAATTACCCAAACTGTATATGCTGTCTTGTGTTGGTACTATATTGCCTGTTGGCCAGAAATTAGCTCCGTATACATCACCAGACGCACTGATCAAACCATTAGCCCACACATTAGCCGAGTATACGTCACCAGACGCACTTACAATACCAGTAGTTAATATATTGCCGCCAATTACATTTCCGTCAGCAGAGAAAATATGGCTGGTCAATACACCAGTATTATATGTATAAGTCAAGTTGGCATCTGTTCCTAGAGATCCATCTGTATTACCAAACGGAACTGAAGTATTTCCTACGCTACTAAAATAAGCATAATCACCACTTACGTTACCTGCGGCACTTAAATTCATGCTAGTTAAGATATTGCCACTGCCACTTATTTGTACACCGTTGATATTGTTGGCTGTGATAGCTCCTGTACCATTGCCTGTCAATGACAAGCTGTCAAATGCAGCGTTGCCCAAGCTTGGTGTGGATAAAGTTATGTTTCCATATACAGCAATTTGATTATTACTGTTGATATATGTTGATAACCCGTCAGTTAAAGCATTAAACTGTGTGCCAGTTAAGCTTAAACCATTTCCAGCACTATATGATCCTGCTTGAGAAAACTGTGACCAGTAGTAAAGCGTTGTACCAACCACAATTGGATCGCCTGAACTAGTTGGGGTATTTGTGCTGGCCCATCCTGTTAATCCATTTACACTACCGCCTGCTATAATAAATGTATAAGCAGAGTACATTAATGTTGGAGTGTCATCATCTGTACTACGTGTTAAAATCAAAGCTGCACTGATAGAACCTGCTGTTGTAACTGTATAGATACCGTTATAGGCTGCGGAAGGTGTGCCACCTCCTGGTACTGGTGCTACTAGTGGTTCATCTTTAATAAGAACACGCATGCCTGATGTTAGTGTCACACCATCTATGGTTATAACACCTGGAGTAGAAAATGTTATAGTAGCTCCAACCCCATCAGTACCGTTGTTATATGTATAGCTCTTGCCAGTTGTGGCTAAAATGTTTCCAGTTGTTGCCACATTACTTGATGCCTTAACCTGTAGTCCATTGGCCACACCATCAACGTATGCTTTATTAACAGCATCTTGAGCATTTACCGGAGGTCCAGCCAAATTGGTAATAAATGTATTACCCATATTGACATTACCTGTAGTACTAACTTGTATTCCAGACGCATTGGCAATAAATGCCAACTGACCGTTTGATATCAAGTTAGGAGTAACCACATTGGCACCTGAAACATTGCCAGTTGGTCCAGCTGTGATATTTCCGCCTGCAGTAATATCATATTGTGCTATAACTACATTACCTATGGTATTACCTGTAGCACTTAAATTGCCACTAGTTAATATATCACCGTAAGCACTTATCAGCCCACCAGTTAATAAATTACCAACATTGGCATTGCCTGTTCCAGACAGTACACCTGTNCCGTAAAACACATTGCCGCCAGTTACGTTTCCGCCTGTGCTAATCGCTCCAGATGATATGGCTAAAATATTGCCTGCGTAGAGGTTTCCNCCTGCGCTGATATCTACCGTAGATGCTAGATAATTTCCTAATATATTTCCACCAGCAGTAATATTTCCGCTAGTGCTAACACCGCCGTTAANCACTGTGTTTGGAGTTACCAAGTACTGACCATACACATTTCCCGTTGCAGTCAATGTAGTTGCTGCTATTACATTGGCTCCGGTAATATTACCACCAGAACCCGATGTGGCAAAATTAGCCGCTATAATATTTCCGCTTGAACTTACTCCGCCGTTAACCACTGTGTTTGGAGTTACCAAATAAGCGGCGTAAACATTACCAGTCGATGTAAGATTACCTACAGACACAGTGCCTGTAGCTGTTAAATTACTTCCGTCATAAATTAAACCACTATTACCAGATAACAAGCCGCTTGCGCCAGCATACACTACCTGACCCATGCCCAGTGCTGAATCAACAATATTAGCAGCCGATACCGAACCAATAGCACTTACATTATTACCATTAACATTTCCACCAGCACTGACGTCTAAATAAGCAAAAATATTTCCTGTAGCACTGACATCTGTACTGAAGTTTACACCCTGATCGTAATAAGTTGCTACAATGTTGGAACTAGCGCCTATAGCTATTACTAAATTTCCATCTGATGACGCGATGTTGGCATAGCTTCCGCCATTAAATATTTTGGTTGAACTTACGTTGCCAGCATTGATGTTTGAAATATAGTATCCGTCACCAAATAAGAATTGACCTGCTCCAACGTTACCAGTTGCGGTTATAGTTGTTGCTGAAATTACGTTAGCTCCGCTAATGTTACCGCTTGGTCCGCCGGTTACAATATTTCCCGCATAAACATTGCCGTTAAAATAAGCGTTGGCAAATGCCGACGAAGCTTCACCAATATCGTAAATGTTAGCTGTACTGGCCACAATACCTGCTCCTGGCTGAGGAGCACCGTTGCCGTACAACCAATCAACAAATACCTGACCAGTTACAGATAAATCGTTAGTTGTGATAGGATTAGGTATGGCGTTTGCGTATAAATTGCCCGCGGCACTTAAATCAGTTAAACTAAAAACATTATTACCGTAGACATTGCCTGCGGCGGATGCAAATCCACCAGTGGTTACGTTTCCACTGTTTAAATATCCAGTAACATTGAGATTACCCAACACGTTTCCAACCACTGTGACATTTGAAGATGCTGTTAATAAATTGCCAATATTAGCATTGGCTGTGTGTAAGTCTGCATAACCAGTAAGAGCTATTGTAGTGGTATCACCAATACCACTCGTTGTAAATGCTGTGACAAAAGCCTGCTCGCTTTCACGCCACACCATGGCTACGTTGGATCCAGCACGTATACCTATGTAGCCGATATCTACGCTGTTTCCAGAATTATTAGACGCCAGTACGATCAATGGATCTTCAACGGTTACATAAGTGCTGTCAATCGCTGTAACATTTCCTGTTACACTTAAATTACCCGAAATCGTAAGATCAGATCCGTAAGTAAGATTGTTTGCCAATAATGTCGATGTTATCGAATATGATTGAACTTTCGTGTTGGCATTGATACCAACATACGAGTTACCACTGATCGCATCAGTGATTTGATTATTATTAATTCTGGTTAAGTTTCCCGCCACGGTAGTCTCCTGGTTGTGTATATGTATTTATGACACAACACTAAAATGACTATTTGGTAAAATCATGTGGCCGAGATAGTTGCACCTAAGGTTACACGCTTCCAAGACGCGCCATCGTAGACTGCTAAACTGGGGCTACCTGCGTTGCCATTTGACACATAAATCACTTGACCTGCTGTTGGGCCAGAAATATTGGCAGTTTGAGACACCGTATAACTGGGCAGTTTAATACTTTGTCCTTGGCTAATGTCCAGCGTTCCTGCGGTGTTTAATATTGCGGCGGTAACGTTTGAAGTGGAAAAATTTATATTTCCCGAGTTTGTTATAATTACAGAACTATTGCCAGTAGGACTACTTAGTGTTGACACTGAGTTAAAATATGTGACAAATCTTATATCTATAATATCTTGCGTGGTGGGTGTTTGATTAAATGTTATGGTATTGCCCGACACTGAATAAGATATGTTGGGAAGCTGACTTATTCCGTTGATTGATACCAATACTCCCGAACTTGTTGACGACTGTGTAAGAGAATAACTGTTGCTAGTACCATCTGGGCTTATCTGTTGGTCGGTAATAGTACCAGGAGTTGAATTTCCGCTGCCTCCGCCTGATACCCAAGAACTGCCACTCCATGTTTCTAAAGCATTTAAAATAGTATTGAATCTAGTAGTTCCAATCGCAGGATTTACCGGCTGTTGGGCCGTATTTCCTGCAGGAATACCAACTCCTGCGTTGCCGCCAAACGCCACTACATTAGCAGAGTTAGATGATATTGTGGTGTTGGCTATTATAATATTGCCGATATTTGTATTGTCGGGGAGATTTGTTACTCCTGTTAACCCTGTGTATTTGTAGCCAGTTATATAAACTACATTTCCCGTGGTTAATAAGTTGGGAATGGTGTTGCCTATAAAATTCAAAAGACCAGCTTGATAATCAAAGTAATATTCCCCCGGAAAAGTGCCGCCTTCACCGTTACTAGATATAAAAGTCACGTTTCCTGTGGTTAAATTGGCTATGTTAGCAGGTCCAACATAAGCTGTAACAGTATAACTAGCCCCAAATTCTTGAGGTATCCATTCAGGCACATTGGTCAACCAAGTGGGATATATGTTCTGTCCTAGATAATTGGGTATAGGCACAGTAGTAGTATCAGGTGTACACTGTATGGGATTACTATTTCCATATTGAAATACCAAATTTGCTATATTAGCCGCTGTAACAGGTATCTGATTAGCCTGGGTCCATACTGTATCTCCGCGATTTAATTCGGGACTTGGTATGGATTCGTTACTGGGACTTTTGTTGACCGCAGTATCGGTGGTAGCCACTCCGTAGAGTTTTTTAACTAATAGGTCAACGTATTGTGCTTGTGCTATGGTCATTAGTTACTCGCTGTTTGTAATTGTAAAGCGGTAACACTCTGCCCGCTAGTAAGTCTGATTCTAACATATATCTCGTTTGAACTAGTAGAAGAACTACTTACTGTTCCAAATGTACAAGTATATCTGCCGCTTATGGCTGTATTTAACGGAATTATTCCGCCTACGGCGCAACCGTCTGATCCGTTACCACCATTTGCTGTAATTTCCCCAGGTCTCCCTGATCCATTATAAGGCAAACTCATGTTTAGCCAGCCGTTGATATCAGATGTTGGGCCAACTCCACTTATATTGGTATCAAATACACTGCCAGGCAGTGCTACCCATACACCGCCCACTGTTCCTGTTAACTGTATGTCAAATTTGCTAGTAGCAGAACGTACAAATTTAAAAGTAAAATATTGCACATTATCCTGTGCGCCTAAATTTGGACCAATTGGCAGATAAGATCCATTGCTATAATTAGTTTTGTTGAATAACAGTACTCCTTGGCTACCCTGTCCCACTACAGTGGCATCATATGTATAAAACGGCCCAGTTTGGCTATTAAATGCGGCCTCTGTGCCAGTAAACACAGGAGTATTTCCTGTACCTGGATTGACAATTCTAAAAGCATTTCCCGAACCTGATCCTATAGCACTGGCTACTACTATATTGCTTTCGTCTACGGCAGTACTAGTTCCAGTTTTATAAAGAACTGTTCCAGTTGGTGTAAATGTATAGGAAGTAGAATTGTAACTGTTAGTTACCGATACTTGTGGTCCTGTGCCATTACTGCCAAAACCCGAAATTACAGTAGCAGTTGTAACAGCATTTGCCACTCCAGATGCCACGTATAAATTTTGCGGCAACGGTACTGTTACATTGGCACTGCTATAACTGACCGTCACAGGAGCTTGAAACGCTCCGCCGGCTGTAGTTGTGTTGGTTAATAAATTTCCATTGTTTGGATACATATTTCCGCTGAGATTATTAACGCTAAATTGAGCAACAAAATTAGTTCCAGAATTATAGTGAGGAATAGTACTGGAATATGTAATTGACGGACTAGCACAAGCGGTAAAACTAGTTTGACTAAACACAGGAGCGGTTGCTGTACTGCTGTCATAATACCACACAGGTGTGTTTGTTGCCATTGCTGCCGAGTCTGTTATATAAACTTCGTTCCACCCGCTAGGCACCAAACCCGAAGCTTGTGCTGAAAAAACATACCAAAAACCAGGAGTTACACTGCTGTTTGCCACATGATAATCTTCATTATTGGTTATTACAAGATTGCCATGTGTGCCATTTCCGCTGGGATTGGCATTGGTATTGAGAGTGACATTGCCTGCTGTGTTTGAATTTAGATATACTGCTATAGTACCCAAATCTCCCGGTCCTGTATTTGATATAGTGTTAGTAGAATACGCACTGGATCTAACAGCCGATACCAACGTGCCGGCAGCAACTGCCTTATTTCCTGTAGTGGTATTGTCTGGCTGAGTAAAACCCGAACACATTCTAGCCCCAGTGACTGATGAGGTAATACTGAGAGTTGCGCCTCCCGGAAAATTAGGCGGTGCTGGTGGCACTAGTCTGCCCAATACTGCATTTAATTCTGCTATGCTATTGGTCACTGAAGTATTGGTCATAAGTGTAAGAGCGTTGCTGACTAACTGACCTGCGGTATTAGATCCCAATTGTATTCCAGTAGCTCCTCCAGCAGTGTTGGCTATAGTAACTACGCCATTGCCCGATGGGGCCAAGATAATATTGGCATTTAGTATACTAGTACTGACTGTAACATTATTGAATGTTATATTTCCAGTTACTCCGGTTAGGCCGCTGCCATTTCCTATAAAATAGTTACCAGAAATATTACCAGTAGCAGTGACATCGCCAGTAGCAGTGATATTGCCAGCGACTGTTAGGTTAGCCAAACTGCCAACGGTGGTCAAATTAGAATTAGTAATATTACTGCTTAGTGTATTACCAGTTAGAGAGTTGGCATTGGCAGAACTGGCTATTACTCCTGTAAGTTGACTTCCGTTACCGTAGTAAATATTTGCATATACGTTGCCTTGCGAAGACAAATTTCCGTTATTATCAAATAGCCACGTGTAGTTGCCATTATTTGATACTAGAGCCAGTGCGTTGGCACTGTTGTAAATGGCCGCGTTGTTGGGAAATGACAAATTACCGTTAGTTTTAAATATCCACTGCGGTCCAGAAGTGTTTATAACTAAATTACCGTTGGCTACAGGAATATTTGCGTAGCTAGTACCATTAAATATTAAATTGACATTGGCATTAGTTATGCCAGTCAACTGACTGCCATTGCCAAAAAAGTAATTGGCTGATATATTTCCACTTGCCGATATATTTCCACTAGTTGTTAATGTTGTAAGTGCCAGGCTATTGGCCCACACTCTAGTATTGTCGGCGGCAAGTGTCAATACACTATTAGCATCGCCCGGACCTAGATTGGGTTCAGCTTGTCCTAATGCCAAAAATTGATATCTGTCGGCTGTAAGATTGCCGTAATCAACTACTTTTGAACGACCGCTGAGAAGTTGTGTTGAATTAACTGTCATATTATCAGTTTGTTACCAAAGTTTCTAAATAGCTCAACACTAGTTGGGCACTAGTGTCATCACTGGATGTAAATTGCATAGAATCACCATAGTTTAATATCAATCTTCCAGTTATAACACTTATGGCATCACTTACCGGCACACTGGCATTGGATATCAACGATGTAGCCACACCCGAACGCAAAACATCTGATGATATCTGTATGGTAGCGTTTCCGGTATTACTTACCTGTGCCATCAATACTACTGTGGCATATCCCGCAGGAGGAGTATACACCGAAGTTGTAGTAGTAGTTACATTAGCTACTGTTGTTTTAAAATTATTTAATGCGCCCGGCATAGTCTTTCCTTATGTTAATTTGTTAGTGCTAAAATATATGGTGTCATTTGAGCAAATAAGCTTTGATAAAAATCATTTCCTGTAATAGTTCCCGTAGCTTGGTTAATAGTAAAACCACTTCCAACTTTAAAGTTACCCTTTTGATCAGTACTGGTAAATGTTACCACACCACCATTAGTCTGTATCACTTCATTGGCTTCTATAGGAATTCCGCCGTATTGCGGCAGTGCCAAATAAGTTGTTCCTGCTCCCACGTATTCAAATGTATGAGCACTGGCAATAATAGCACTGCGATTATAAAATGTCACAGGAGTAGAATCTTCCAATGTTCCTGTATATATCTGTTGTACTACAACATCAAAAGTACTGGCATCAACTGGAATAATAGTATCTATACTATAGTAATTGGGATTTCCGGGAATTGTCATAACTGTATTGACATCAGGTTGCCCGTTTGTCAACGACGAAACGCGGAAAGTGCCGCTGGTGCTACTGCCAACCGTATAGCCCGCAGTTTGTACGTTACCCACACCATCAGCAATTAATCCATAATTTCCCACACTGGTATCACAGGCATTGAGCGTGACAAATCCGCCCGAATTTACTTGTACACCAATATGACAATATATAGTATAAATGTTAACTGCTTGACTGTACCCAGCATTGATAATAGACAACCCAATACCATTTTGATTGATAATTGTCATGAATCCTAAAATCATAGCCTTGGTACTGTAGTCATCAACTAAACTGCCGTCAATCACAACACAAGTACCACCCGGGCCGCTCGGGTAGCTGGTATAACTGGTTATGTTTTGGATATATGGCGAAACATATATACTACCATAAACGTTACAAGTGCTGCCATCAGGATTATAACTAAACGCATTGGATTTATAATTTTGTACTGTAATGCCCCAGACGTAAGTTCCCCCAGTCATGTAAAATATATCTTGGGCAGGGTCAGTTGGTTCAATTTGTACACTACGCAAGTTGTCGCCCATCAATGATATGTTTGGAGTAATGGTCATGGGACATACTTCTTGATAAAGTCCCGGTGCCACGTGTATGGCTATACCTCCTGTATTACCTTTGATATTATAAGCCGCAGCCAAGGCAGCTTTGATGGTGAGATAAGGTGAATTCAACGATCCGTCGTTGCTGTCATTGCCATTTTTAGCCACATAAAGTATGTTAGCACTGGCTGGTATAGGTCCGGTTATATTTCCTGCAAAATTTCCCACAAAATTTGTTGCCACTACATTTCCTGCTATACTAGCGTTACCCAGCAAAGCTAACAAATTAGCCGAACTGTTAAATGTAAGATTATTGCTACCTGCAAAATTACCATGATTATTAAATTGAAGTTGTGTGTTGTTTCCGCCTGGTCCAGTTGTAATTGACAAATAATTAGTTATAGGCGCACCGTTAGAATATACACTTGAGCTTACTTGCCAAGTGTTAGATGCTACATCAAATCTCAATCCAGAAAATGTGTTAGAACTGGTTTGAGCTAATATGCCCATGTCTTGTAAAGTACCAGTGTTGTTAGCCGCCACAGTAAGAAAAGGGCTAGAAGTTGTTGAAGGCACTGTATAGACTACATTTCCGTTAAACACCGTTTGGGCATTTATAGTAAATATGCCATTTCCGTAGGGTGTACCCACGTTAAGTGTATAATCAGTGTTTACGTTTTTAACAGAAGCCATCAGAAAGAATCCTTTTTACTATTTATGTTGGATTATGATTGTTAGAAACATAAAAAAATCCCCGCTTGTGACGGGGATCTAAATAGCTACTTTAATAGTAGTCGAATTATGATGTGTAGCTAGATACTTGTGCTAGTGTCAAGTAAGCATTGTTGCCAGACCAAGTAACTGCGTCAGCTCCTGATTTAGCTGTAGTTGAAGCAGCCAGTGTAAAGGTAACGCCAGTGGTATTGCCTGCCGTAGTTACAATATTAGCAGAACCATATCCAGTACCCAAAGTAATAGCATTGCCGTTACTCGTAGCAAGAACATAATAATTAGTAGGATTAGCATAGCCACTGATTGTGCCAGAAGCATTGGCAAATGATCCGGAAACCGTAACAATCTGCCCAACTGTAACATTGGCTACGTTGCAAGTAATATTGCCCGCTGTATCGGCAATAGCCACGTTAGCCAAAGGTACTCCCACTGACTCACCAGCTACAAAGAAGTTAACAGCATAACGATTATTTGAACTATCAAATATGTATTTGTTAGTCAATCTACTAGCGTACACTGTGTTTCCGTTGACGTTAAACGTCATATTCATCTGTCCGCTAGATATAGAAGAATTGGCTGTTAGTATACACTGACCAGCATCACTGGCTGTACCAGTACCAGAACCCACCCCTGTCGCTGTGAATACTTGTCCAACTTGTGGATTTACTCCAGCCCCAATTGCTGTCCAATTTGTAGTACCTAAAGTGAGAATTTGATACGAAAAGCCCGGAGTAAAACTACCGGCAGTAACAGAATCTTCGCCGGCTACCAAATATTTAATCTGGCCTTTTTGCGTGATGATGTGTGCTGCGCCATTTTGACCGTTGACATTAGCTGTTATAGCCACCACAGGGTATGAAGAAGTAGCCACATTGGTGTTACTTCCGCCAACTACTCCTAAAAATTCTGAAGTTGTCATTCCAACTGGAATGGCTTGAGTCGCAACGTCTAAATTTGCGAAACTATTGAAACCAATATCCTTGGTTGTGGATTTTTTAATTTTAAGCGGACGCCCCATTTTTTTTCTCCTTAAAGAAGTCCTATGCGGGTTTTAGCCGCTACGCTGTTGGGTTACCCTTTCAGCATAAAACGCATTATTACGTTAATAGTATTTATAAAATAACAGTTTTTTTACAGGGGTGCTTAATTTAGATTAAATATTGACTATGACCCCCGACGAACTTATAGCACATGGCAATCACTATCGATCTATTAGCCAACCAAAACAAGCATTAGCCTGCTATGCTCAGGCTTTTTTAGAAAACCCCGACATGGGTGCCGCTTATAACAATTACGGCAACGTGGTTCGAGAAATGGGATTTCCCAAAAGAGCTTATGGATTTTTACAAAATGCCATAGACCTCAATCCCAACGACACAGTAGCGCAATTTAATCTAGCTGTAGCTTACTTACTAGCAGGAGATTTAGACAGAGGCTGGCGTCAGTACGAAAAACGTTGGAAATTTGAACATTTAGATGGTAAACTGCCACAATTTAGTGAACCTCGATGGGAGGGGCAGGATCTAAAAGGTAAAACTATACTGATAACCGGAGAACAAGGACACGGTGACAACATACAGTTCTGTAGATTTGCCGAACAGTTGGTTTTCATGGGGGCAAATGTATACATCTGTGTGGATTATAACCTCAAACCCCTGTTGGAAAATTCATTTATGTCGGCAGTTACTGTGTTGGGCAACAACGATCCTTTGCCTAAATTTGATTACTGGAGTCCTATCATGAGTATTCCAGGATTTCTAGGAGTGACGTATAAGAATCTGCCACATAAACTGCAGTATCTTACACCAGGCAAAGACTGTAGACTGGCTTGGCAAGACCGTTTGGGCAAGAAAACTAAACTTAGAGTGGGTGTATGCTGGAGCGGGCGCAGAGACAGCTGGATCAATCAGCACAAAGCAGTGCCTTTTGAAAAGATATTTGGGTTGATACAACGCAATCCACAATATGAATGGATCAATCTGCAGGTTGATTGTACTGCCGAAGAAGAAAGCCAACTAATAGCACAGGGAGTTAGAGCGTATCCTGGCACTATATCCAATTGGAATGACACCGCAGGCCTTATAATGAATCTAGACTTAGTCATTGCTGTAGATACTGCTGTGGGACATTTGACCGGAGCATTAGCCAGACCATTTTGGCTGCCACTCAATCAGTTTGGACAAGATTGGCGTTGGTTACTTAAACGTAATGACAGCCCTTGGTATCCCAGCTGCCGTATATTCCGTCAGCCCGATATAGGTGCTTGGGACGAACCGTTGATGCAAATTGAAAATAATTTGCAACTGTTTAAGATTTAATTTTTGATTTTGCTGTTAAGCGCAGGGTTGGTCTGATTGGTCATTAAAATTACACCGTCCCAAGTAAATCCTATTTGACCAGCGCCCATTACTTCTGTTAATACCCATGTTGGGTTATTATATTGCCAAATCATAGCTGGTGTAGTAGCTTGAACCAAACAAGTGGTGTTTTCGGGAGGTGTCCACGTATCTGTATTGCCGTCCCACACTACGAGATTTATTACTACGTTGTTTTCTAAAATTAAGTAATTTTGAATTTCCACAATTTAACCTTTACCAAGTTCCAGATATAATCACGCTGCCGCTGGCACCCGGATAAGCACCCGGAGTTTTGTTGGGATAACCTGCAGCTCCTTGCCCACCAAACCCAGATCCAGTATTTCCCTGAATCACGCAACAACCAATGAAAGCACCCTTACCGCCTTGAGCTATTACATATCCTGTGCCGTTGTAATTACCAATAGTACTACCACTTATAGGATTGTAAATACCACCACCACCACGTGTACGACTAAATGCGCCAGGATTTAAAGTTGACTGAGCCACTTGATTGTAGTAAGTGGAACAACACGCGCCGCAGCATACACTTTCTAAATTTCCTGCTATGTAGTATTTTCCATCAGTACCTTGCACTGACATGGCATAGTATTGACACATATACGGAGCAACTTGAACACCGTGCCAGAAAACACCAGCTGTGCTGGCATAAGTGTAATTACCCGCCGAACGGCAGTATTGATAATTGTATGAACCTTCTTGATTAATACACTTAGTGGTGTACAATCCACCCGGACGTCCGGCTCCTCCTCCGCCACCGCCGCCGGCGTTGTCAGACCAAACTCCGTAGCCGCCTTTGTTTCCATAATTGGGATATGACTGTGTATAGCTTCCGCCTAAAGTTCCGCGGTCTCCGCCGCCGCCTGATCCACCTGCGTGTCCGCCATAATTGTAACAATTAGCAGAGGGATCTCCTCCTCCGCCACCATAAGCAGATTTTGATCCAATTGAAGTTGAACTAATAGTAGTTGTTCCCCCATTACCTCCACCGGCACCTCCACCGCCTCCAATAGTGAAAGATACAACTTCACCAGGTAATGTAGTTGCACATCCAATTACCACACCGCCGGCGCCACCACCACCGCCACCTTCATCCCAACTCGGACCCCCACCGCCACCGCCACCAATGACAATATATTTTATTGAACCCACTACTGTACTTGGAATAGTATACGATCCATTAGAAGTAAACTGAACAAATTTGGCTGTTGGTATATATTTTGCGGCGCCGTAAAAGTTGCTAACACTTATTGCTCCGCTAGTAGGCACATTAGGCGCGGTATCAGTAGTTTTTACATAAGCTCCACCTTTATAATAAGAACTTAAAGAAATCGGGTTTCCGCCGCCAAATTCCCCTGCTATAGTTGCTAAAGAAATAGGACCCGAACTAGGTATAGCCATTACGGTGTTCCGTATCCAGTCATGTTAGCCAAGGCTATAAGATTTCCACCCGAATCCAGTGACAAAATAGCAGTAGAGTTATAATAAAAATAAAGTTTACTGCCCGATTGTCTTATTGAAAATCCGCCAGTCATATTAATGTTACCGCCAGTGATATTACCACCAGTGATACCACCACTTGTTGAAATTGTGTTTGATCCAAAATTAGCTAAAAAACTAGCCGCAGTGGCATTAGAATATCCAGCAGGTAATCCAGTTATTTGACTTCCGTTACCTATCAAATAATTACCAATAACATTACCACCAGCTGATACTAATCCACTAGTTACCACATTGCCACCGGTAACATTACCGCCAGCTGATACCAATCCACTAGTTACCACATTGCCACCGGTAACTGTGCCAGTTGCGCTGACACCAACGTTGGTACTCCAAGCATTGGCCGATGCGCTGTAGGTCCAATTGGTCAAAGTTGCCGAACCTGTGTTTCCTGCGTGTAAACCCGAGCCATTAATGTTGGCAAATGTTGATTGATTATTAGCCAAATCAACGAATAAGTCATTGGTAACAATAACATTACTGTCAATAAATGTAATATTTCCTTGAACATTCAAGTTGCCCAGTATATTACCTGATCCATATACAAATAAACTGTTTCCTATGATATTGCCCGAAGCACTTACATTAGTTGCCAGTACATTTCCACTGGCGCTTATGTTAGTTGCTGATATGGGTCCCGAAAATGTAGCTAGATACGCCGACACATTGGAATTGCTATAAGTTGCTGGTAATCCGGTCAGCTGACTGCCGTTGCCCAAGATATAACTGCCAGTGATATTGCCTGTAACACTTACGGTGCTGGCTGTAAAACTACCTGAATATGTTGGCAAGTAAGCGGCTACATTGGCATTACCATAAGAATTTGTAATATTACCAGAATTAATGTTTGATAAGTAGTATCCATCACCTAAAATATAACTACCTATAATATTACCCACCGCAGAAACATTGTTTGCTACAGAAACATTATTTGTTACGGAAGCATTACCCGAGATAGAAGCATTACCCGAGATAGAAGCATTACCCGACACGGAAATATTACCTGCGACAGAAGCATTACCCGAAGCAAAAATATTATTTGCCGCAGACAAATTGCCCACAGTGACTGTGCCTGTAGTGGATATGTTGTTAGATCCAAAATTACTTAAAAAGCTGGCTACATTGGCATTACCATAAGCACCAACGTTTACCCAACCAATGCCTGATCCAGAATACACTGACAGCAATTTGGTGTTCAAATTAAACCACAACTGTCCCGTCAGAGGATTTGTTGGCGCTGTTGTGCTGGAAAAATTTTCCAACATCTGTATAAAATTAGTATCTTGTAGCACTCCATATCCAATATAGTTCTGCCCTATAAGGGTTACAGAACTTTGTTGATTGATAGTGCCGTCAGGTATGGTAGCAAATAGCGTACCGTCAGTTAAGTATATCGCGTATGACATATGATTTATCCAGTGTTAGCAAGTATTTAGCGTAGTTTTTCCTAAAATATATAATTATCACAAAATATCCAAACATCTGTACAAATCCAGTGTTTGTGCGAGATTTATAGGGTAGACAAGTGCGTTGAATAAGTATATAATAAAATTTTTATATCTACATGAAACAATCATATCGAATAGTACGCCAAGCTATCAGTCCAGACACGTTGGATCTTTTAAAAAATGCTGTATTAATGTATAAACAAATAAAATATTACAAAAATAACACCCCTGAAGACGATTTAACTGCGTACGGAGACAAACAAAGCCCCATAAGTTTTTCTTTTTATAATGAAATCACATTTGATAGTCTGGCAGTTAGTTTATTGCCGTTAATGGAAGAAACCACTGGCTTAGAACTATTTCCCACATACACGTATGGTAGAATATATTGGCCAGGAAGTACGTTGAGTAAACACGTGGATAGGCCCAGTTGCCAGTACAGTGCCACATTGTGCGTGGATGTAAAGGGCAAACCCTGGCCTTTCTATATAGAAAATAAAAAAATCACACTACAAGCTGGAGATTTGGTTGTATACAAAGGCTGCGAAGTGGAGCACTGGAGAGAAACATATACCGGCGAACAACAGATTCAGTTATTTCTGCACTATGTTGATGCCAATGGTATATATCGAAATTATAAGTTTGACCAAAGACCCCTACTAGGATTAGAAAAAAATGCCTGAAGAAAAAAACACCGCCATTACAAAAAAAACACCCGCCGCCGCAGCCAGAGAGCGCAAGCCCAAAGCTGCCAAAATAATAGGCGATGTTCCTAAAATTGATGAGAAATATCTAAGCAAGTACAACATGACCAAAGATTATGCCAGCAGTTTCAATTGGCACTTGGACAGTGTAACCAATGAAAATTGGGCGTATTATCATAACTTATTCACCCCTGAAGAGTGTGATAAAATTATAGAAATTGGCACTGAGGGTATTTTATCCAGCCCACTTACCTACGGCACAGTGGGAAAGTTGGTTCGATCTCAAGATGACATTGAAAAAATAGTCAAAATACGTCGCAGTCCCATTTCTTGGATTCGCAGCGACTTAGAAGATACAAATTGGATATTCCAACGTATTGGTACTTGTGTGAAAAACATCAACAATCAATTTTTCAATTACGATCTCACGGAAATACAAAGTCTACAATTTACCAGCTACCTTGCCGAAGATCAAGGATTTTATGGCAAACACATTGATATGGCATATCAAAGCAACAGTACCAGAAAACTCAGTGTAACAATACAACTTTCAAACAGTGAAGATTATACCGGCGGAGATTTGCTATTACACACTAAAAATGAGCCCGAGCGTCCCCATCGAAATCGAGGCACAGCCGTATTTTTTCCAGGATACACACTACATGAAGTAACTCCAGTTACTCAGGGCACGAGATATAGTCTAGTAGCTTGGGTATTGGGACCAAGATTCAAATGACACAATTTGCCAATTAATTTATTTTGAATCTCACGTATTCAGTGATGAAGTCAGCCACATCTACCCCGCAGTATCGTTCAAACCCTGAAAATCCTGGGTTACTGTTGGCTTCACACACACGGAAACCACGTTGATCAAACAGCAAGTCTACTCCGGCAATGTCCAGCCCCAACACACGAGCCGTTTCTCTAGCTAGGTATTCTATTTCTTCAGTAAGCTCAAAGTTTTCCCCAGTGCCGCCAGCAGTGATATTGGCTCGAAAATCACCGTCAGGAGCTGTACGCCGCATAGCACCTATAACTTTGCCACCTATTACCAGCACACGCAAGTCTTCACCCACTCGTTCGCCTAGATACTCCTGTACTATCATGGTCTTTTTGTTGCCAAGATTGTCAATAAATTCCATCAGCTTCTTATAGTCACGCTTGCGTTCGCAGAGATAAACTCCTTCTCCGTAGCTGCCGGTTACAACTTTAATCACACAGGGAAATCCTATGCTGGTTTCTACCAGTTTGTCATCTATGGGCATACGCACCATCATGGTGTTGGGTATGGCTATGCCTGAACGACTTAATATCTGACTGGTGCGTAGTTTGTCCTTGACGGTTTCTATGGGCAAACTGCCGTTGATACAAGTCACACCCGCTTGTTCAAAGTGTCGAACTACAGCCAGTTGAAAAGGCAAAATGCCAGCACCCAGTCGTACCAACACCAGCCTGGGCAACTGCATGTCCTGACCTTGATATTTTATACCCTGAGCTATGTTTCTATCCACTATGATGTCAAAATCATCAGGGTGGCACATGCGAGCTTGTATGCCTTTGGCTTGAAAAGACTCGGCAAGTCTGGTACTTTCGTACTCGTTACGATCCAACTTGGTGAGTATTATAACAGTCATGGGCGATAAAACAAGATCCACTGATCCGGAGCACCATCAGTATAGTCTCTGTTGGTGTTCTTCACCAACTGATAGCCTGGCTTCATTATGGCCCGTACTTTTTCTTCGGTAATGTTGGTCCAGTCAAACTCATACTCGGGCCAAGGACCGTCAGTGACGCCTTTGTTCAGTACACCACGACGTCCAATCATACGACAGTCATCGATTATAATGATGTCATTGGGTATACGTGTCATCAAAATCATCAACTCTGACAGCAGGGGGTTACTGGACACTCCATTGATGAGTTCATCACCTATGGCAGTGTCACCTGCAGAAAAATGACCGTCAAGATAAATGGTCACTGGTTGATGGATGGTGCTTAATATTTCAGGCAGTATCTTTTTGCTGTTGCCCAAATACATGCGTACCCGACTATTGTCGAAAAATCGGTCACAACAGTGTTGATAGAATTTTTCCGCTAGTTCAATACTGTGTACTATTTGATAAGCAGGGGCGACCGAAGCTATGCCGTCTCCCAAAAAACTACCGGTTTCGATATATTCAGCGGTTTTGTCACATTTTGATTCTGTGTAGAATTTTTCAGTTAAATTTGGCATTGAATATTTATCAAGCGGCGACTGCCGTGATATTTTTTGCCGTTGACACTGTACCTACAATGTCAAATTCACCGGCAGTATAAAACTTACCAGTAGCCTTGAATAACTACAACTCCCCGATATCCTGCGCCCGGTGCCCCATACGAACCACCAACACCACCCCCGCCTCCCCCGCCACCATAATAAGTGGCCGGTGCGCCTGTGTTACCGCCGCCACCTGTTCCTCCTGCTGATACACCTGAACAATGCGAACCGCGAGCACCTCCGCCGGCAACATAAGCGCCCAGTAACGAGCAATATACTCCTATTCCACCCACATAGCCCGTATAGCAACAAGGACAAGATATATTGCTACAAGGTGCCCCACCTGCCCCACCGCCTGCTGACCCAGTATCACTGGCCCCACCAGTACGACCACCCACACTGGCTCCATTGTGACCTTGTGCTCCGCCTGTACCACCAGGTCGAGCCCCTGTATCTCCAGATCCCCCACCGCCCCCACCTGAGGCTATAGAACTTCCGCCATTGCCATATACACAGCCACCGTATCCCCCACCATAGGCTGTATATCCCAAAAATGTGGTATTGCCGCCTCGTCCGCCAGTTGCCGGATATCCACCTGCAGCCGCCCCAGCACACCCAATTACAGCCGGGTAAGATGCTCCGGGAGTTAGAGAAACACCAGTAAGTTGAACCACTCCACCGGCACCACCACCC
>TBL_comb47_HYPODRAFT_10002091_pt1 | contig 25009 bp, 24 predicted proteins | sample TroBogypolimnion_40_FD_10682 | JGI IMG/M metagenome (IMG submission 10682)
TTGTTGTATTGATCACACCTCGAAATGATGAGTTGCAGCGCTAAATTGAGTGGCAATGATCCTCACTGATTCGGAGCAGCGTCATGTCTGACAAAACCAAGGATTCCCTCGTTGCGGTCGTTATGGCCGGTGGCCGCGGGACCCGCTTCTGGCCCCGCAGCCGAAACGCGCGGCCCAAGCAGTTCTTGGCCATCGTGGGCACCGAGACCCTGCTGCACCAGACCGTGCGGCGCCTGGACGGGCATGTGGCTCCGGAGCGGATCTTCGTGGTGACGACTGAGGATCTGGCGGAGGAGACCCGGCGCATGCTGCCGGAGCTGCCCGCGGAAAACGTCATCGTCGAGCCCGAGGGCCGCAACACCGCGCCCTGCCTGGCCCTGGCCCTGGTGGAGATCGAAAAGAAGATTCCCAACGGCGTCATGGCCGTGCTGTCCGCGGATCACTGGATCGGGGACCGGGAGCTCTTCCTGGAGGACCTGGACTTGGCCGTGAAGCACGCCGCCTGGGAGCGGGAGCTGGTCACCTTCGGCATCCGGCCCACCTATCCGGAGACTGGCTACGGCTACATCGAGTCCGAAGGCCATGGCGCTGTCCTGAAGGTGAAGGCCTTCCGGGAGAAACCCCCCGTGGAGGTGGCCGTGCAGTACCTGGAGTCCGGCCGACACTTCTGGAATGCCGGCATGTTCGTGTGGACCCTGGCGGACTTCCGCGAAGGTCTGCACAAGCACGCTCCCGAGGTGCTGGCCCCCCTCGACGCCTGGGTCAAGGCCGGCGCCAAGCCAGAAGCCCTGGTCGCCGCCTACCGGCAGCTGCCCAAGGTGGCCATCGACGTGGCCCTCATGGAGAAGGCCGAGTCCGTGGCGGTGGTCCCCACCCGCTTCCGCTGGTCCGACGTGGGTTCCTGGCCCGCCGCCATCGAGTTCCAGGAGACGGATTCCGAAGGCAACGTCAGCCAGGGCGAGACCCTCTTGCTGGACACGCGCAACAGCGCCTTCTTCGGCGGCAAGCGCCTCATCGCCGCCAGCGGCGTGGACGACCTCATCGTGGTGGACTCCGAGGACGCCCTCCTCATCTGCCACCGGGACCGCGCCCAGAGCGTGAAGCAGATCGTGGAACGGCTGAAGGCCGAGGGGCGGGAAGACCTCTTGTAGGCTGAGGTTTGTGGTTTCTATGGACGATTCTGCAGGAGTCGGCTGACAGCGTGGGCCAAGGCAGGCACCTCGGTGGCCACCACCTCCCACACGGTGTCATTGTCCAGGCCGAAGTACGCATGGGCCAAGTGATCCCTGAAGCCACAGATCATTCGCCATGGAATTTCGGGCGAAGATTCCCTCAGTTCTTGGGGGATTTGCTTGGCGGCCTCACCGATGATCTCCAGGTTTCTGATGACAGCGTCGAAGGCCATGCCATCGGCTTCAAAGGCTTCCTGGGATAGGCCAGCGGTGTAGTTCTGCACCTTGGCTGCTGAGTCCAGGATGTCCTGAAGAAAGAGCTTGGGATCACGCGACATGGATGAGATCTCGTTCGATGTGGGGTCTTAACGCCGGCTTCATGGCCTTGGGGGTGACCATGTCAACCCTGGAGCCCAGGAGTTCCTCCAATTCGAACTGCAGCCCCATGAAGGCGCGGAAGCGCGTCCGTCCCTCGAAGGTGACCAGTACATCGATGTCGCTGGAGGGGCCTGCCTCATCCCGCGCCATTGAGCCGAAAAGGGCCAGATCCTGAACGCCAAAGCGGTCCCTTAGACCAGGCAGGGCCTCGTGGAGAATCTGCATCACTTCCTGGCGTTTCATGGAGAGCCTCCAGTTCATTGTGGCCTCGACCCCGTCTGCCGACAAACCCAATCCCTGGTCGACCACTCAGAGGCCAGTGCCCCCAAACTCCAGACCCCAGACTGCCCTACACTGAGCGTCTAACCTTTCCAGCGAGCGACCCTCATGCAGCGACCCACCACCCTCCACGTCGAAAAACCCTGGGGTTCCTTCGACCAGTACGCCCTGAACACGACCTGCACGGTGAAGATCCTCACCTGCAATCCTGGGCAGCAGCTGAGCCTGCAGCGGCACAGCCACCGCGGGGAGTTGTGGGTGGCGCTGGATCCGGGCGTGGTGGTGGACCGCGATGGCGCCGAGCTGCGACCTGCCGTGGGCGAGGAGATCTGGCTGCCCCTGGGCAGCACGCACCGCCTGCGCTGCGACGCAGCCACGACTCATCCCGTGCGGGTGCTGGAAGTGAGCCTGGGCACCTTCGACGAGGCGGACATCGAGCGCCTCCAGGACGACTACGGCCGCAGCTGATGCGTCGCGATCCTCTGCTGCTGATCCTGCTCGCCGCGCCCCTGGTCGCCCAGAGCGGTGAGGAACTGCTGACCCGGGTGGACCGCCTGCGCCATCCCTGGCCGGCCTTCACCGTCGAGTTGGAACTGAAGGACGCCAAGGCCAGCCAGCGTTGGCAGGTGGCCACGCGAGAGAACGGGGATGCCCGCCTGGATGGCCTCAGCGCCAAAGAGAAGGGCCGCGCGGTACTGTTGCTGGGCGACAAGATGTGGCTCCTGGTGCCCGGCTCCAAGCGTCCCCTGCAGGTGACGCCCCAGCAGCGCATGATGGGCTCCGCGGCCGGGGGCGATGTGGCCCGTACCCGCTTCCGCCAGGACTACACGGTGCAGGCCCTGCACGAGGAGAGCCTGGAAGGTCGCCCCTGCTGGCGCCTGGACCTGGTGGCCAAAAACGCCCAGGTGAGCGCCCGCACGGCCCAGCTCTGGGTGGCCAAGGTGCCCCTGCTGCCCCTGAAGGCCGAGTTCCACCTGGCCTCGGGAAAGCTGGCCCGCACAGCCACCTTCGGCCCGCCGGTCCAGGCCCTGGGCCAGACCGTGCTCTCAGGTATGGAGCTGCTGGAACCCTCGGGCGCCAAGGTGAGCCTGGCCTTCAGCCACTGGGCCAAGGGCGGGCTGGACCCGGAGCGCTTCGAGCTGCCCTGAGCACCGCCTGGGTGTAGACTGATCGTGAGGTGCCCGCAAGGGCTTCCCGCCACCAATCATCCCTCCAATTGATACCAGTCCCTTCCTGGGACTCCCGCTCAAACTCCCCACCACTCGAAACCCCGCCAAACTCTCCTCTCGAAGCGCCCGAGCCTCCGGGCGCTTCTTTTTTGGGGACGCTAGTGATGGGCCGAGTGCTCGTCGGCCTTGGGTTTGGCTTCGGACTTGACCTTGTCCTTCTCGCGGGGCTGGGCCTTCTGGTGCTTGGTCTCAGCCTTCTCGGTGGCGGCCGAGACCACCACGATGGAGATGCGGCGGTTCGCGGGATCCTTGGGATCCTTGCCTTCGAGGGGGATGGTGTCGGCATAGCCCGTGACCCGGCGCACCTGACCCGGCTTCAGGCCCCCGGCGGCGCTCTCCATGATGCGGCGGGCGGCATTGGCGCGCTCGGAGCTCAGTTCCCAGTTGGTGTAGCCCTTGGCGGAGTACTGGGAGGCGTCCGTGTGGCCGCCGATGACGATGCGGTTCGGCAGCTTGCCCAGCTCCTTGGCAATCTCTTTGAGGATGGACATGGTGTAGCTCTTGAGCTGGGCACTGCCCGAATCGAAGAGCACCTGGGCCGCCTTGTCCTGGATCTGGACCCGCAGACCCTCGTCCGTGAAGTCCATGCTGATCTGGTCCTGGAAGGCCTGGAGCAGCTCGTCCTTCTGGAAGGCCTGCTCGATCTTCTCGGCGGTGGCCTCCATGACCTTGTGCTCCTCCTCGGCGGCGCCGGGGGACTCCTTGTCGGTGTCCGTGCCGCCATCCCCGTCGGGGCCCGGTGACATGCCCCGCCCACCGGGCAGGATGCCCTTGCCGTGGTTCTCCAGGATCTCCTTGCCCCGCTCGGTGTTGAAGAAGTTCGCGTCCTGGAACATGCCGGCGATGCCCGCCTTGGTGTTGGCGTTGGCGCTGCTCAGTAGCCACATCAGGAGGAAGAAGGCCATCATGGCCGTCACGAGATCCGCGTAGGCCACCTTCCAGGCCCCGCCGTGGGCAGCGGCGTGGCCGCCCTTCTTCTTGACGAACTTGATTTTGACTTCGGGGGCTTGCTGTTGGTCAGCCATGCGCCGCTACCTTGGCTTGATCTGCCGGACAACTTCCTCAAGCTCGCCAGAGCCAGGTCGCTCCGTGGAGGGGATGTTGCGGCGGGCGAACTCCACGGCGGTGATGGGGGCGGCGCCGTTGCCGAAGCTGGTGAGGCCAGAGCGGATGCAGTTGAAGTAGTAGGCCTCCACCGCATTCACCGCATCGATGTTCTTGGCCAGGGGCTGGAACACGCCGTAGGCCAGCAGGATGCCCAGGAAGGTGCCCACCAGGGCCGCGCCCACCTTGCCGCCGATGATGTTGGGTGGCTGGTCCAGGAAGCCCATGGTGATGACCACGCCCATGACGCAGGCCACGATGCCGAAGGCCGGGAAGGCGTCGGCCAGGTTGCCCATGGCAGCGCCCGGGGCGGCGTTTTCCGCATGGTGCACGTCCAGTTCCGCGTCCATGACCAGGTCGATCTCATCCATCTTGGCGCTGCCGTTGATGAGCAGCTTCATGGAGTCGCAGAAGAAGTCCATGGCGTGGTGGTTGTGGGTGAAGATGGGGTACTTCTTGAAGATCGAGGAATTGTGGGGGTCGTTGACGTCCTGCTCCAGGGCCAGGAGGCCGCCCTTCTTCACGTTGACGTAGACCTCGTACTGCAGCATGAGCACTTCCATGTAGACAGCCTTGGTGTAAGGGCTGCCCTTCAGGGGCTTGGCGATATCGGCGGCCACCCGCTTGATGACATTCATGGGGTTGGCGGCCAGGAAGGAGCCGATACCGGCGCCGAAGATGATGAGACCTTCGGCCGGGAGCGGGTGCAGCAGGGCGGGTATGCTGCCGCCCTCCATCAGGTAACCCCCGATGACTGCGCCAAAGACCACCACCAGCCCGATGATGAAGAACATGCAGCAACTCCTGCCCGCTTCATCGGCCGGGGGAGCCCGAGCCTGAAATCTGGACTCGGTGAGTTTACATTCGGCTGGCACAATAAATGGATTCGGAGGATTTATGGCCCCTTCCACCCCGGTTCTCGGCCCCGTCGGCAGCTACGTGAAGCATCATTTTCGGCATTTCAACGCCGCAGCCCTGGTGGACGCGGCCGAAGGCTACCGGGTCTACTTGGAGCAGGGCGGCAAGATGATGGTCACCCTGGCCGGGGCCATGAGCACCGCTGAGCTGGGCCTTTCCTTCTCCGAGATGATCCGCCAGGACAAGGTGCACCTCATCGTCTGTACCGGCGCGAACCTGGAGGAGGACATCTTCAACCTGGTGGCCCACGACTTCTATGAGCGCGTCCCCCACTACCGGGACCTCACCCCCCAGGACGAGGCCGACCTCCTCAGCCGCCACATGAACCGCGTGACGGACACCTGCATCCCCGAGATGGAAGCCATGCGCCGCATGGAAAAGGCCATGTTGGACGTCTGGACCCGGGCCGACCAGGCCGGGGAGCGCTACTTCCCTCATGAGTTCTTCCAGCAGGTCCTGAAGGCCGGCGTCCTGAAGCCTTCCTATCAGATCGACCCCAAGCACTCCTGGATGCTGGCCGCCCTCGAGAAGAACGTGCCCATCGTGGTCCCGGGCTGGGAGGACAGCACCCTGGGCAACATGTACGCCGCCGCCGTCATCCGTGGCGAGATCAAGAACGTCCACACGGTCCGCACCGGCATTGAGTACATGACCTGGCTGGCCCAGCACTACCAGGACGTCACCAAGACCGCGACGCTCGGCATGTTCCAGATCGGTGGCGGCATCGCCGGCGACTTCCCCATCTGCGTGGTGCCCATGCTCCACCAGGATCTGGAGCTGACCTCCGTGCCCCTCTGGGGCTACTTCTGCCAGATCAGCGACAGCACCACCAGCTACGGCTCCTACTCCGGCGCCGTGCCCAACGAGAAGATCACCTGGGGCAAGCTGGGCATCAATACGCCCAAATTCATCGTCGAGAGCGACGCCACCATCGTGGCCCCGCTGGTCTTCGCGTACTTACTGGGCTGGTAGAAAAGCCAAAAAGATCCACCGCCAAGACGCCAAGGGCGCCAAGAAGGCAGGAAAACCAGGCCTGCTCTTTTCTTGGCGCCTTGGCGTCTTGGCGTTAATCAGTTGTCTTTGGCTCCAGTCCAGTTCACAGATCCCACACCAGCAACCGCGCCCCTTCGCGGCCTTTCACGGGGATCACGCGGGCGGGGGTCTCGCCGGGGACTTCGAAGCTGTGGCTGATGAATCGGGTGCCGGGTTGCATCTCGCGCAGGGCCTTGGCCCAGAGGGCGGGCATGGGCACGGGGGAGAGGAAGGCGTAGGCCACGTCGAAGGTGGCGAGGTCCGTAGACCAGAGGCTGCCCAGGCGGATGTGGGCATTGGGCAGGGAGAGGCAGCGCAGCCAGGCGACCAGCCAGGTGAGAGGCGAAGCCTCCACGCCCATGAAGACGCTGTCGGGCCGGGCGTTGGCCAGGTGCGCCACGGGGCCGCCCAGGCCGCAGCCCAGGTCCACGAAGCGGGTGCCCGGCTGCTCAGGCACCAGGCTTTCCAGCTTGGCCCAGGCATCCTCGCTGGCGTGGTAGAGGGGCACGCGGTTCAGCAGTCCGCCCCCGAACACGAGCGCCAGGCCCAGGAAGAGGCCCAGGTAGACCCAGCCGGGGATGGGTGCACCCCAGAGGGCCCGGACCAGGAAGGGCAGGGCGGCTTGCATGAAGACCCAGCGGGGATCCAGGTCCAGGCTGCGGGAGATGAACACCGCCAGCACCGCCTGGAGCAGCACCCAGAGGAAGGGACTGAAGCGCAGCCCCAGCCGCGCCAGCCCCACCAACACCGCAAAACCCAGGGCCTGCGCCAGCAGGGCGCGCAGGATCGGAGGCAGGCGGCGGAGGAGCGACATGTGGCCTATGCGAGGAAAGTCAAAAAGGGCGGGTGGTGAGAGATACATCGGGAACGCGGATAAAAGCATTTAACCGCAGAGGCCGCAGAGGGCGCAGAGAAAGACCTCCGTGCGGCAGCTGTGCCCATACGTTCTTTGTGGCCATGCTTTTGTTTAAGTTGCGGCCCCGGTCGCGCTGCGTGAACCTGGGCAAGTTAAGACCCATCGCCCTCTGCGCCCTCTGCGGTTGAATATCTTTTTCAGGCATCCTCCACCCTATGTCCCTCGGCCGCTTCGCTCCTTCGCCCACGGGTGTGCTGCACCTGGGGAACCTGCGCACGGCGCTGGCCTCCTGGCTGTCGGCGCGGGCGGCGGGCGGACGCTGGCTCATCCGCATGGAGGATGTGGACGGGCCCCGCTGTCGCCAGGACCTGGGCGAGGCTCAACTCCGCGACCTGGGGGCCCTGGGCCTGGACTCCGACGAGCCCCTGCTCTGGCAGTCGGAACGCGGCGACCGCTACCGCGCCGTGCTGGAGACCCTGCACCGGGTGGGCCACCTTTATCCCTGCGCCTGCAGCCGCAAGGATCTCCAGGCGCTGGCTTCAGCCCCCCACCTTGAGGACGGCCTGCGGCCCTACCCGGGCCGCTGCCGGGGGCGGGGCTGGGAGGGCTTTGACCGGGCCCTGCGCCTGCGGCTGCCCGAGGGACCGGTGATCTGGGCGGACCTGGTGCTGGGATCCCAGCAGGATGACCCCGCCGCCCTCACCGGCGATCCCCTGCTGTTCCGGCGGGACGGCTGCTTCGCCTACCACTTGGCCGTGGTGGTGGATGACGGAGACCAGGGCGTCACGGAGGTGGTGCGGGGCGGGGACCTGTGCGCTGTGACCGCCACCCAGATCCGCCTCCAGGAGGCCCTCGGCCTCCCCCGCCCGGCCTACGCCCACCTGGGCATGGTGGTGGGCCCCGATGGAAGCCGCCTGGGCAAGCGGGCCGGGGCCCTGGGGGTGGCGGCCCTGGCCGCCCGGGGCGTGGGGACCGCCGAGGTGCTGGGTTGGCTGGGCTGGAGCCTGGGCTGCCTGGGGAAGCCTCAGCCCTGCCAGGCTGCAGAGCTGGTGCCGGCCTTCCGCTGGGACCGGGTGCCCGCCGGGGAGCTGCGGGTACCTCTGGACTGGGTCTGATCCAGCGGGCTCACCCCAGGCACAGCGAGGCCCGGCCTTGTCCTCCCGAAGTGATGCCATCCGAACCACCAAGGCCGAAGGCCATGGCACAGGGCAGCCAGGTGGCCTGAGGGTCGAACTTCTGCGCCTCGCAGGTTGGTGCGGTGGTGACCAGGACTAAAGCCGCTCCGAGGCGCCCGAAAACGACAAAGGACCCGCCGAGGCGGGTCCTTTGATTGAAGGTGAGCGACCGTTAGGCCAGCTTGTTGACCTTAAGCGCCAGGCGGGACTTGGAGCGGTCCGCGGCGTTCTTGTGCATGACGCCCTTGCGGCAGGCCTTGTCGATGAGACCCTGGGTCAGGGGCAGTACCTTGGCGGCCTCGTCCTTCTTGCCACTGGCGACCAAGGCGAGGAAGGTCTTGACGGCGGTCTTGAGGGTCGAGCGGTTGCTGCGGTTGCGCAGGCGGGCCTCGGCATCGCGACGGGCCTTCTTGGCGGCAGACTTGTGATTGGCCATGTTCGGATCTCCAGCCTCGGAACAGACCCCTTGACAGGGGCTTGGCGAAGCACGAAAGACCATCCTATCGCAATCCAGCCGGAGTTCAAGGCCAAAATACCGGGCCCAGGCCTCAATCGCCCCTTCCTCGCAGAGCCGCCGTGGGTCATCCTAGTCGGAGGCGAATGGCCTCCCGGGAAGGGTGGGATCATGCCGCAGCTGAAATTGGAGACCGTCGTGGAGCTTGCGACGAAGGCGAAGGCCTTGCGCAGGGACGTGCTGTTGCAGATCTACAAGGCCCAGAGCGGCCACCCGGGTGGCAGCCTCAGCTGGATCGACATCGGTGTGGCGCTGTATTACCACGAGATGAAGGTGTTCCCCGAGAACCCCGCCGATCCTGCCCGGGACCGTTTCGTACTCTCCAAGGGCCACGCCTGCCCCAGCCAGTACGCCATCCTCGCGGACCAGGGCTTCTTCCCCCGGAGCTGGCTGGAGACCTTCCGCATTTACCCCACCAAGCTCCAGGGCCACGCTGAGAACCACTACACCCCCGGGGTGGAAGTGACCACGGGCAGCCTGGGCCAGGGCCTGCCCCAGGCCGTGGGCATCGCCATCGGCCTGAAGGTGCAGAAGTCCGCGTCCCGCGTCTACTGTGTGGTGGGCGATGGCGAGAGCCAGGAAGGCGTCATCTGGGAGGCGGCCATGTCGGCGCCCCACCACAAGCTGGACAACCTCTGTGTCTTCCATGACCTCAATGGCCTGCAGATCGACGGCGCCGTGAAGCAGGTCATGAACATCAACCCCGTCCCCGACAAGTGGCGCGCCTTCGGGTGGGCTGTGAAGGAGATCGACGGCCACGATTTCACCCAGATTCTCGAGGCCCTGGCCTGGGCCCGGACCATCCAGGGCCAGCCCGCCATGATCTGCGCCCGCACCGTCAAGGGCAAGGGCGTGAGCTTCATGGAGAACCAGGCCGGCTGGCACGGTGTGCCCCCCAAACAGGCCGATTACGAGCAGGCCCTGGCCGAGCTGGCGGATTGAGGACACACGGCATGGATGCACTGCGACGCACCTTCGAACAGCAGCTGGGCGCGGCCCTGCCCGGCGTGGATATCACGCTGGAGCGGCCCCGCTCCGGCGAGCTGGGCGACCTGGCCTTCCCGTGCTTCCGGGCCGCCAAGCAGCTGGGGAAGAACCCCGTGCAGCTCTCGCAGGAGCTGGCCGGGAGCCTCCACATCGAAGGGGCCACCCTGGTGGCCGCAGGGCCTTACCTGAACCTGAAGCTGGCCCCGGCCACCCGTGCTGCGGCCATCCTGAGCGCCCTCCTGGCGGCTCCGGCGGAGCAGCCCTTCGGGCGCCAGCCTGCCAACGGGAAGAAGGTCATCGTCGAGTACAGCTCGCCGAACATCGCCAAGCTCTTCACCATCGGCCATCTGCGCTCCACCATGATCGGCCACGCCCTGGCCCAGGTGCACCAGTTCCTGGGCTACGAGGTCACCCGCCTCAACCACCTGGGGGACTGGGGCACTCAGTTCGGGACCCTGCTGGCGGCTTATACCCGCTGGGCCCAGGCCGATAACGCGGATCTGGAAGCGGACTTCGAGTGGGCCGAACCCGCGCCCGAGAAGCGGCGCACGCCGCTGTTCCGGCTCTTCCAGCTCTACGTGCGCTTCCACGCCGACGAAGGGCAGGATCCGGCCATGCGCGACGAGGCCCGGGACTGGTTCAAGCGCCTGGAGGCCGGTGATCCCGAGGCCCGGCGCCTCTGGAAGTGGTTCCGCACCATCTCCCTCAAGGAGTTCCAGCGCATCTACGATCGCCTGGGCGTCAGCTTCGACACCCTGGAGCAGGGCGAGGCCTTCTACGAGGACCAGCTGGTCCCCACCATGCAGAAGCTGGAAGATGCCGGCCTCCTGGTGGAGGGTGACAAGGGCGCCCGCATCATCAACCTGGAAGATGTGGGCATCAGTACCCCCTGCCTCGTGCAGAAGGGCGATGGAACCAGCATCTACGCCACCCGCGACCTGGCGGCGGCCCTCTACCGCAAGCAGGCCTACGACTTCGACCGCTGCCTCTACGTGGTGGGCACGGACCAGGTGCTGCACTTCCAGCAGATCTTCGCGGTGCTGGCGAAGCTGGATCCCTGGTTCCAGGGCCGCATGCTCCACACGCCCTTCGGCATGGTCAAGCTGCCCGAGGGCAAGATGAGCACCCGCAAGGGCAATGTCATCTTCCTGGAGGATGTACTGGACGAGGCCCGAGAGCGCGTGGCCGCCATCATCGAAGAGAAGAACCCCGACCTGCAGGGCCGCGAGGTCGTCGCCGAGCAGCTGGGCATGGGCGCCGTTGTCTTCTTCGACGCCATGAACGATCGCGTGAAGCCCATCACCTTCACCTGGGATCGCGTCATCGCCCTGGATGGCGATACGGGCCCCTACGTGCAGTACGCCCACGCCCGCATCCTCAGCGTGCTGCGCAAGGCGGGCGGCGACTGGGCGGCCAAGGCCCAGTGCGGTGCTGCCATCGGCCCCGTGCTGCCCTTCGCGCCCACGCCACTGCCCGCAGACCTGGGCGGCTTGGAGGCCCCGGAAGCCCAGGCCCTGCTCTTTGAGTTGGCCGGCCTGCCCGGCGCCATCGCCACCGTGGTCGAGGGCTGCATGGCCACGCCCCTGGCCCGGCAGCTGGTGAGCGTGGCCCGCGCCTTCAGCGGCTACTACACCAACTGCCCCATCCTGGCCCCGGACAACTGCCCCGCCGTCCGCGACGCCCGTCTGGCCCTCTGCGTCGCCACCGCCCGCGCCCTCCGCCAGGGCCTCTACCTCATGGGCATCCAGGCCCCGGAGGAGATGTGATGCCTGAAGAAAAAGATCACCGCCAAGACGCCAAGGCGCCAAGAAAAGATCTTTCTGATTTAGAAGAGCGCCTTGCCAGCTCGATTGTGGATGCGGCCATTAAGGTCCACACATCTCTCGGGCCCGGTTTGCTGGAAAGTGTCTATGAAACGTGTCTAGCCTATGAGTTGGAGAAGCGCGGGCACCGTGCACAACGTCAAGTTCAGCTTCCCATCAGATGCGACACGCTCACCTTGGATGCCGGACTCCGCATGGATCTGGTGATCGATGCTGCCGTGGTGGTTGAACTCAAGTCTGTGGAGCACCTGCTGCCTGTGCACCACGCACAGCTACTTACCTACCTGAAATTCTCTGGAATGAGATTGGGTTTTCTCCTGAATTTCAACGTGAGTTTGATGAAGGACGGCATCACGCGAAAGATTCTACAGCGCTCCGAATCTCGACCCGGCGCCACACCCTGAGTTGCACTTTTGCTTTTCTTGGCGCTCTTGGCGTCTTGGCGGTGATCAGTTTTGTTCTTAGGAGTTAGGTGATGACTAAATATGTGTTCGTCACTGGCGGTGTGTTGAGCTCCCTGGGCAAGGGGATCGCGGCGGCTTCGCTGGGGGCGCTGCTGGAGGCCCGTGGGATCAAGGTCACGCTCATGAAGATGGATCCCTACCTCAACGTGGATCCGGGCACCATGTCGCCTTTCCAGCATGGCGAGGTCTTCGTCACCGATGACGGTGCCGAGACGGACCTGGACCTGGGCCACTACGAGCGCTTCACCTCGGTACCCACCACTTCGAACCACACCATCACCACGGGGCGCATCTACAACACGGTGATCCAAAAGGAGCGCCGCGGCGACTACCTGGGCAAGACCGTGCAGGTGATCCCGCATATCACGGACGAGATCAAGGGCGTCATGAAGAAGGTCGCCAAGGACATGGACGTGGTGATCGTGGAGATCGGCGGCACCGTGGGCGACATCGAGAGCCAGCCCTTCATCGAGGCCATCCGCCAGTTCAAGCTGGAGGCGGGTCTGGGCAATGCCATCAACATGCACCTCACCTACGTGCCCTACATCAAGACCGCCGGGGAGCTGAAGTCCAAGCCCACCCAGCACAGTGTCAAGGAGCTGCGGGCCCTGGGCATCCAGCCGGACGTGCTGCTCTGCCGCGCCGAGCAGCACATCCCCCGGGAGCTGAAGGACAAGATCGCGCTGTTCTGCTCCGTCACACAGGACGCGGTGTTCAGCGCCCTGGACGCTCACTCCATTTACGAAGTTCCCCTGAACCTGCACAAGGAGGGGCTGGATGCCAAGGTCTCGGCCCTGCTGGGCCTGGGCGAAAAGGTGCCGGACCTCAGCGCCTGGGAGAACCTGCTGCATCGCATTCGCAATCCCAAGGGCAGCGTGCGCATTGGTGTGGTGGGCAAGTACGTGGAGTTCAAGGAGAGCTACAAGAGCCTCATCGAAGCCCTGCACCACGCGGGTTACGGTCTGGAGACCCAGGTGGACCTCAAGTGGATCGAGGCTGAGGATCTGGAGAGCGTGGATTCCGCCAGCCTGCTGCAGGACTGCCACGGCATCCTCGTGCCTGGCGGCTTCGGCGTGCGTGGCACCCGCGGCATGATCAAGTCCATCCAGTACGCCCGTGAGCACAAGATCCCCTTCTTCGGCATCTGCCTCGGCATGCAGATGGCGTCCGTGGAGTTCGCACGGAACGTGGCAGGCCTGGAAGGCGCGGACTCCACCGAGTTTGATGACGCGCCCAAGCACCGGGTCATCTTCAAGCTGCGGGAGCTGGTGGATGTGGAGGAACTGGGCGGCACCATGCGGCTCGGCGCCTACCCCTGCCACCTGGCCCCGGATAGCCAGGCTGCCAAGGCCTACGGCACCACGGCCATCAGTGAGCGCCATCGCCACCGCTACGAGTTCAACCACGAGTTCAAGAAGGCTCTGGAGGCCCAGGGCCTCCTGTTTACGGGCATGAGCCCCGATGGTGTCTTCGTGGAGATTGTGGAGCTGAAGGACCACCCCTACTTCCTGGCCTGCCAGTTCCACCCCGAGTTCAAGAGCCGTCCCCTGAACCCGCACCCGCTCTTCACCGCCTTCGTGAAGGCCAGCACCGCGGCACGGGGCTAGGGTCTTTTTGGAGCGCGAAAATCGATCCAGGACGCATGCGCGACATGCGGGCTGGATCGATTTTTCTGTCACGACGCCCAGTGCAAGCAATCTGAAAGGTTTGCGGTGGTCCAATGGGTTTTCGGGAAAGATTATCGGCAGGTAAATAATCATGCATCGTAATGCGACCTACCGGTAATCTTTGAGCTTGGCACTAAAGATGATGTGAGTATCATGTATTAGGACACGGGATCCCAGATGGACCGGTGCTCCAGGTCATTGCCAGATTCGATTGAGGGGGGACCATGCAACTTTCGGGCTTGCGCTACGGATCCAAACTACTGCAGCTGGTGGAGTTTCCAGTCGCAGACTTCATCGATGGCTCCGCCACGAACCAGGAGATCCAGCAGTTCCTGGAAAAGCACAAGAAGCTGGTGGTGAAGCCGGCTTTCTACGGGGGTGTGGGCAAGAAGGGGAAGGCCGGGCTCGTGCGGGTGGTGGGCACCCTGCAGGAGGCTCTGCAGGCCAAGCGGGACCTTTTCTTCGCGCAGCACACCTACGGCAACAAGGTGGTCACGGCCAACGGCGTGACCATGGAGGCCTTCGTGCCCTCAGATCTGGAGGTCTACTTCAGCATCTCCAGCTCCAGCATCCACCGGGGTCCCGTGTTCACCATCACGCCCTGGGGCGGGGTGGACATCGAGGACCTGCCCGCCGAGAAGAAGGCCGTGGTGGAGATCGACCCCTTCATCGGCATCAACGCCTTCGAGATCACCAACGCCCTCACGGACACGGGCTGCCCCGAGGCCTTCATCTCGGCCCTGGTCCAGCACCTGCCCAAGCTGTGGGAACTCTACGACGGCTATGGCCTCACCACCATCGAGCTGAACCCCATCCGCGTGCAGCGGCGGGGTAATCAGATCCTGCCCGTGGCCTGCGATGTGAAGGCCAGCTTCGACCAGGACAACCCGGCCTGGAAGCGCATCGGTCTTCCGGATGTCCTCTTCCAGACTGAGACCACCTCCTTCGAGGCGGATATCAACGAGCTGCGCACCTACCAGGGCCAGAGCGACGTGCTGGAGATGAATCCCAAGGGGAGCATCCTCCCCTTCATGTTCGGCGGCGGCGCCAACAGCGCGGGCACTGAGAGCCTGGGCGATGCGGCCATCTTCTCCTCGGACTTCGGTGGCAATCCACCCTACGAGAAGATCTACGAGATCAGCCGCATCGTGTTCGAGCACTGGTACCAGCAGGCGGACATGCTCCTGCTTATCGGCGGCAAGGCCAACAATACGGACATTTACGTGACCTTCAAGGGGGTCTTTGACGCCCTGCGGGACCATGTGGCCAAGGCCGGCTGGAAGCCGTTGTACGTGGTGATCGGGCGGGGCGGTCCCAACGTGGTGAAGGGCATGTTCTACGCCAAGGACATCCTGGATCGGCTGCGGATGCCCTACCAGATGTTCGGCCACGACACGTCGATGATCCTCACGCTGGAGCACGCGCGGAAGATCGACCGATGGTGGCGCGCCGAGGGTGCCGATGCCTACCGCAAACAGATTGAAATCCAGGCGAGGTCCTAGTCATGCGCAAACTCATCACCCGCCCCTTCCCCTACTACGTGGGTCTCCACTCCCTCGAGGAGCTGGTCACCAAGGAGAACCGCGTCTGCGTCATGAACATCCTGGGCAGCGAAAGCCGTAAGGTGACGCCCGTCTCCCATGAGTACAGCGGTGGCAACATCGTAGCTGGCGTGCAGTACGGTCGCCGGGGCTCCCTGGAGACCAAGCTCGGCCCCATCCCCGTGTATCGGAGCATCCGCGAGGTCATGGAGAAGGGCATCACCTTCGACATGGGCGTGGTCTACATTCCCCCCCTCGGTGTCTGCAAGGCCGTCTCCGAGCTAGTGACCCACAACGAGGCCCTCAAGCGCATCGTCATCGTCACGGAAAAGGTGCCCGCCCGCGACTCGCGCAACATCCGGGCCCTATGCCAGGAAGCCGGCGTTGACGTCATCGGCGCCAACTGCCTGGGCATGGCCAATGCCTGGGACTGCGTGCGCATCGGTGGCAGCCTGGGCGGTGACCACCCGGAAGAGACGCTGAAGAAGGGCTCCATCGCCATTCATTCCAACTCCGGGAACTTCACCACCACCATGGCCGAGTACCTGCGGACGGCGGGCTTCGGCATCAGCACGGCCGTGTCCAGCGGGAAGGATGTCTACATCCACTTCGCCCTGCCCGAATTCCTCTATGCGGCCCAGAACGACCCCCGCACCAAGGCCGTGGTGATCTATGTGGAACCCGGTGGCTACTACGAAAAGATGGCCCTGGACTGGATCCAGGATCGCACCTTCGGCTTCACGAAGCCCATCATCGTCTGCGTCACAGGCCGCTGGAAAAAGAACATCACCCGGGCCTGCGGGCACGCGGGCGCGCTCTCGGGCAGCGGTGATGATGCCGAAGCCAAGGAACGCTGGTTTGACGAGTACTTCGGCGTGGGCGTCTTTGATCCGAAGACCCGCCAGGTCAGCAAGCGGGGCGTCCGAGTCTCCAGCATCCAGTACATCCCCGATGCCGTGCGGGCCGTCTACGAGAAGATGGACGAGCAGCCGGACTTCGAGACCACGGGCGATCTGTCCCTGAAGCTTTGGTTGGGCGATACCCAGGTGAAGCTGCCCGAGGGGCTCAACTTGCCCCTGACCACGCCGCCGTCGCCCTATGACCACCAGATCATCGAAGTGAACAAGCAGGTGGGGGCCCACTACCTCCGCCAGAATATGGCGGACAAGTCCGGCGCCTCCCGCATCAACCCCGAGTCCCAGGTCTCGGAGCTGCACGGGAAGACTGTGCTCGATCTGTCCAAGCACACCATGGAGGAGAACCTCTACTTCGCCCTGGCCAAGGTGATGCCGGAGAAGACGGACCTGCCCACCCTGAACCTCATCCTGAACCTCTTCATGAAGATCGATGAGCGCCGCATGGAGCTTATCGATGTGGCCCGGGCCAACGGCTGCACGCCCAACGCCTACCTGGCTTCCCAGATCGCCCTGGTGGGCGACAAGGACCTGCTGGCGAAGTCCAGGAAGCACTCGCAGTTCATCATCAACCTCATCCGCGAGTTCGGGCTGAACGAGCTGACCCGTGAATTCCCGACGGCGCTGGACCAGTACGTGGTGGAGCACCTGCTCAGTGCCGAGCCCTCCCGCAAGACGGATGTCTCTGAGCTGCTCTTCAAAGAGGTCAAGCGGTCCAAGAAGTCCTGCGTAGCTCTGAAGGTCTGCCAGCACATCATCGATCTGGCCGAGCAGCGCCACATGGAGATCCGCGACACCTACGAGTTCCTGCTCGCCACCATCGCGGTTTGCGTCCTCTGGAATCCCATGCTGGAGAAGCGCATCAGCCGGCAAATGGTGGAAGACGCCGTCACCTACTTCTACCTCATGAGCCGCATCGTGGCCTACTCGGCCGTGGACCGTGCGCACAATCCCCACTGGAAGAAGCTGGTGGACCAGAAGCTGTCCAACCTGAACCACAGCTTCACGGAGAACACGTTCAAGGTGCTCTTCGCCCGGGTGCCCGAACCGGGGGAGCTGCTGGAGCTGCAGACCCTCCTGGGACTCACCATCACCAACGGTCCTGGCACCCTGTCTTCCAAGGGCGCCAAGGAGAGCGTCAGCGCCCGCAACGACATCTCCATGGCCTTTGTGGGCTTCCTGTCGAACACCGGGCGGGCCCATGGCGGCAACGGCTACGAGGCCATCGAGTTCCTGGTGGAGCAGTTCCAGGGCATCACCCTCGCCGATCCTGCCGATCCGAAGCATGGCCTGGACCTCAAGGCCATGGCCAATCGGGCGGCCAAGGCCTACGGCGCCTACAAGAAGGAGGCCCAGGAAGTTGAGGATGGCGTCGTGAAGCCCATCCCCTGCATCAACCACCCGGTCTTCCGGGGCAACAAGATCAATGTGGATCCCCGGGAGCAGTTCGTGGCGGCCCTCCTGGCCGAAAAGGGCGTCTACAACGTGTTCTGGGAGTTCTATCACCACCTGGTGAAGGAGCTCTACGCTGAGGGGGTCACCCGGAATGTGTTCTGCGTGAACGTGGACGCGGTTCTGGCCGTCATCACCCTCAAGCTGGTCTGGAAGGACCTCCAGGCGGGGCGCATCAACCTCCGCCAGGTTCAGGATCTGGCCTTCACCCTCTTCCTGTTCAGCCGCACCATCGGCATCACAGCTGAGATCGCCGATCACCGCGACCGCGGCCAGGACATGGACTGCCGCACGCCGGAGAATGAGCTGACCTTCGTGCTCTAGTTGCTGAGTGCCAACGAAAAGGGCGGGCCGAATGGCCCGCCCTTTTCTTGCAGAGAAGCTGTTTTTACCGGCCGCCCTTGGTGGCCCACTCTTCGAGCATGGCGGTGGTGACGGACTTGGGACGCTCCAGAGCGTAGCCCAGGGCGCGATCCCAGGTGATGTTGGCCAGTACGCCGATGGCGCGACCGACGCCGAACAGCACGGTGTAGTAATCGTACTCCGTGAGGCCGTAGTACCACTGGATCACGCCGCTCTGGGCATCGACGTTGGGCCAGGGGTTCTTGGTCTTGCCCTGCTCCGTGAGGACGCCTGGCGCCACGCGGTAGATCATGTTGACCAGTTTGAAGAGCGGGTCGTTGGGCAGGTGCTTCTGGCAGAACTCCATCTGGGCGGTGTAGCGGGGATCGGTCTTGCGCAGCACCGCATGGCCGTAACCGGGAATGACGTGGCCGGAGTTGAGGGTGTCCCAGAGGGCCTGCTTCACGTTCTCTTCGGTAGGCTCGGCGCCGTTCAGCTTCTTCTGGAAGGACTTGATCCAGTCCAGCACTTCCTGGTTGGCCAGGCCGTGGAGCGGGCCGGCCAGACCGTTGAGGCCGGCGCTGAAGGAGTAGTAGGCGTCCGACAGGGCCGAGGCCACCAGGTGGGTGGTGTGAGCGCTGACGTTGCCGCTCTCGTGGTCGCTGTGCAGGATGAAATACATGCGGGAGACATCGTCGTAGGGCTTGGGGATGCCCATCATGTGCGCAAAGTCGGCGCCGAAGTCGAGGGTGGGATCCGAGGCGATGATCTCGCCGTTCTTGTACTTGTAGCGGTAGATGAAAGCGGCGATCTCAGGCAGCTTGGCCAGCAGGTCGCAGGCATCCTCATACATGGGATCCCAGTAGTCGTTCTTCTTCATGCCGTGGTAGGCGGCGGCGAACTTGCTTTCCTTCTGCATGGCCAGCACGGCCGAGGACAGCATCACCATGGGGTGGGTGTCCTTGGGCAGGGCGCGGAGCACGTCGAACACGTAGGCGGGCACCTTGGCGCGGGACCGGAAGTCCTGGTGGATCTCTTCGGCCTCCTCGGGGGTGGGGATGTCGCCGGTGAGCATGAAGAAGAAGAAGGACTCCACTGTGGGGTACTCGGCGCCGGGCAGCTTGGGCAGGGCGGCGAAGGTCTCGGGGATGTTCTTCCCGCGGAAGCGGATGCCTTCCTGGGAATCCAGGTAGGACAGGTCCGTCACCAGGCACTTGATGTCCCGGGCGCCGCCGATGCACTGGTCGATGGTCACCTCATCGATGACGACCTTCCCGTGTTCCTTCAGGAGGTTGGCGGTTCGCGGGCGGAGTTCCTGGATCTTTTCCAGAAGCCTGGCTTTGAGTCGGGTCATGGGGCGCCTCCTGTGGAAGAAAACAAAAAGGAATTGGGAGAACAAGGTAGCGAATGGTTGCATGCCCACCTACCCTCAGGGCACGCTGGATTGCTCTGAACTACTCAAGAATCAGCCCACCTGGGCTATCGGGAACGTCAGGGCAGGATATTACCTTTGTGCAAAGGATGTTCCGTGACGTTGGTCAATCTATCCCTCCGCGTCTCTTTTGGGATCGGGGGACTCCTGGGTCTGGCCCTGGGTTCCAGTCCGCTGTCAGCTCAGGACACGCCCCGCCCCAACCGCGTGGCCTGGTTCGAGGGCTTTCCCGAGCCGCTGCCCCAGGGGATCAGCGAGCTGACCATGGAGATGACCAGCCAGATGCTGCGCCCAGACCTGGAGCGCACCGGGGACAAGCGCAGCTTCGCCCGCCTGGACGGGGAAGAGTGGCAGCTCGTGGGGGACTGGGCCACGAGTGTTGGCAACTCCAAGATCAATGTGCGGGTGCGCCTGGCCTCCCGGTCCGGCGGCATCGCCGATCAGGCCATCTGGAACTGGCACACGATGTTCAGCATGCCCCAGGGCGGCCGGGAGGATGCCCCCAAGGGGCGCCTGGCCTACCACCTGGAGCGGGACGGGCATGTCGTCGGTGACCTCTCCAAGCCCACCCTGGGCCTCATGGATGTGGACGTGGCCTGGGTCCGCCCCTTCGGCACCCTGGACGAGGGGGGCCGCTTCGGGGCTTCGGTCCAGCTGCCCACAGGCAAGCAGGCTGACTTCTCGGGAGATGGCGGCACGGATGGCCTGGTGGGCGGGGCGCTGTGGAAGCGCTTCGGCCACTGGAAGGTGTTCGGTCAGGCCGAGCACATAGTCCTGGTGCTGCCCCAGGGCAGTCCCCTGCGCTACGTCCTGGACAAGCCCAATTTCAACCGGGCCTGGGCCTCCCTGGGCTGGCAGGGCGAGGGGGCGGGCCTGCTCACGGGGCTGGGGCTGGAAGTCTGCCTGGAATACGCCGGCAGCCCCTACCACACCGGCCTGCCGCGCCTGGATCGGGCCGGCTGGCAGCAGCACTGGACCATTCGCCACACCCAGCTCCCCAGGTGGCGCTTCGGAGTCAGCGAGGAGGCTGGCACCTGGACGGCCCCGGACATCACCTTCTTCACGGCCTATCGCTTCGGTAACTAGGGAAGCTCAGCTAAACTAGTGGGTTAGTGCCGGAGTCCCCATGCAGCCCAACCAGTACCGTGATGTGCGCCTCGAGAAGCTGGAGAAGCTGAAGGCCCTGGGCCTGGACGTCTGGCCCCGCAAAGCCCAGCGCAGCCACGGCATCGCCCAGCTGGTCGAGGCCTACGCGGATGCGGAGGTCTGGACCAACGAGAAGCTGGAAGGGCTCGGCCTCACAGTCTCAGTCATGGGCCGCATCCTCACCATCCGCGAAATGGGGAAGAGCATCTTCGCCCACCTCACCGAGAACGGCGAGAAGATCCAGGGTTTCTTCCGCATGAATGACCTGTCCGAGACCACCTGGGAAGTCCTCAAGCTCCTCGACATGGGTGATTTCATCTGCGTGACCGGGCCCCTCATGCGCACCAAGACCGGCGAGCTGAGCGTGCGCGTCAAGGAAGTGCAGTTCCTCAGCAAGGCCCTGCTGCCCCTGCCCGAGAAGTGGCACGGCCTGCAGGACAAGGAGCAGCGCTACCGCCAGCGGTACCTGGACCTCATCTCCAACGCCGACGTGCTGAAGACCATGCAGACCCGCTCCCGCATCGTGAGCGCCATCCGGCGCTACATGGAGGAGGACGGCTACCTCGAGGTCGAGACGCCCATGATGCAGCCCATCCCGGGTGGCGCCACCGCGCGGCCCTTCGTGACGCACCACAACGCCCTCGACATGGACCTCTACCTCCGCATCGCGCCGGAGCTCTACCTCAAGCGCCTCATCGTGGGCGGCTTCGAGAAGGTCTTCGAGATCAACCGGAACTTCCGGAACGAGGGCCTGAGCGTTCGCCACAACCCCGAGTTCACCATGATGGAGTTCTACGCCGCAGGTCAGGACCTGCGGGACATGATGGCCCTCACGGAAGGCCTCATCTCCAGTCTGGCCCTGGGCGTTGTGGGATCCGTCGAGCTGCCCTGGGGCGAGCAGACCATCTCCTATGCCGCGCCCTTCCGGCGCCTGTCCATGAAGGACTCCATCGCCGAATACGGCGCCATCGAGCGCGCCCTCCTGGAGGACGGCGAGAGCGTGCGCGGCTTGGCGCGAGCGGTCCACATCGAGGATGTGGAGAAGAAGAGCGTGGGCATGCTCCTGGGCGACCTCTTCGAGCACCATGTGGAGAAGCAGCTCATCCAGCCCACCTTCATCACGGACTATCCCATCGAGCTGTCCCCCCTCACTAAGACCCTGGAGGGCAACGAGGCCTTCGTGGACCGCTTCGAGCTCTTCATCGGCGGCATGGAGCTGGCCAACGCCTACTCTGAGCTGAACGACCCCGTGGACCAGATGGCCCGCTTCCAGGCCCAGATGGACGAGCGCGAATCGGGCAACGACGAGGCCATGCTGCTGGACCAGGACTTCGTGACCAGCCTGGAGCACGGCTTCCCGCCCACCGGCGGCGAGGGCATCGGCATCGACCGCATGGTCATGCTGCTCACCAACAGCGCCAGCATCCGCGACGTGATCCTCTTCCCCCTCATGAGGCCCCACTCTGCTCCGCAGGGCGCCAGCCCTGCGGAGCAGGAGGACGCGACTTGATGTCGCGTCCGTTCGTGGGCTGAGGAGCAGGAATAGTCAGGCCGAAAAGTCGGAGCTCAGTAGCCCGGCCTGAGGGTCGTGAGGTCATCCAGCTGGTCCTGCTGCTCCAGCACGACGGCGAAGCGGTCGCCGAAGTAGAGGCGGTCCCCCGGGTATAGCAGGCGCTCCGCTTGCTCCAGCTCCGAGTTCACGCGGGTTCCGTACTGGCTGAGGTTCACCAGCAGGCAGCCTGCGGGGCCGGGGCGGGTCTCTGCGTGTTCCCGGGAGACCTGGGGTTCCACGAGGCAGATCTCGCATTCAGCTCCGCGCCCGATGCGGATGGGCTTGTCCTTCAGGGGCACCTGCGGTTCCAGCGTTTCAAGGCAGTACACGTCCAGACAGGACATCTGACCTCCCTGATTTGATGGTGGGCCAAGGCTACAACCCCCCATTTCGACCCGAACGGGGAAAGGGATTAGTCCCTTGCAGCCCTGACCGGCCGAACCCCCAAGGTCCCGGCGCCTGCCGATGTGACGAAATCTGGCGATGGCCGCTGGCATACTTGAGCCTCCTGAATGGAGGCTTCCATGCCTGTCCCGATGCTTGAGCTCGCGCCGCAGAACGCCGCCGTCAAGGCGAAGGTGCTGGAGGGCCTCTCGGGGCTGATCGACCGTTCCTCCTTCATCCTGGGCGAGAACGTGAAGGGCCTGGAAGCCGAGATCTCCGCCTATGCCGGCGCCGCCCACGCCGTGGGCATGTCCAGCGGCACCGACGCACAGCTGGCGGCCCTCATGGCCCTCGGCATTGGCGCGGGCGACGAGGTCATCGTCCCCAGCTTCACCTTCTTCGCCACTGCGGGCGTGGTCTCGCGGCTGGGTGCCAAGCCCGTCTTCATCGACCTGGAGCCCGCCACCTTCAACGCCACGGGCGGCCTGGTCGAAGCGGCCATCACCCCCCGCACCAAGGCCATCATGCCCGTGCACCTCTTTGGTCAGCTGGCGGACATGCCCGGCATCATGGCCGTGGCGAAAAAGCACGGCCTGCCCGTCATCGAGGATGCCTGCCAGAGCCTGGGGGCCAAGGGCTGGGGCAAGTCCGCGGGCCAGTTCGGTGATATGACCGCCTACAGCTTCTACCCCACCAAGAACCTGGGCGCCTTCGGCGATGCCGGCATGACGGCAATCCGCGACGACGCAGCGCTGGCGGGACGGGTGCGTCGCATCCGCGTCCACGGCATGGAGCCTGTCTACATGCATCATGAAGTGGGCATGAATGGCCGCATGGACGAGTTCCAGGCCCTGGTGCTCCGAGCCAAACTGCCCATGCTGGACAGCTGGCACGAGGGACGTCGGAAGCACGCCACCTGGTACCTGGACCGCATGCAGGAGCTCAGCGCCGACGAGGTGGTGCTGCCCCTGGAGCTGGTGCCCGATGGCCGCCACATCTACAACCAGTTCACCATTCGCGTGGCGGGTGGCCGGCGCGACGCCTTGCAGGCCCACCTCAAGGAGCGGGGCATCGGCTGCGCCATCTACTACCCCATCTGTCTCCACGAGCAGCCCTGCTTCAAGGATCTGGGCTACCGGACCGGCCAGCTCCCCGAATCCGAGCGCGCCGCCAAGGAAGTGCTGAGCCTGCCCGTCTACCCCGAAATGACCGAGGCCATGCGCGAAGAAGTGGCCGCCGCCATTCTGGGCTTCTTTGGGAAGAAGTAGCCTCAGTCCACCGGAGTGATGTGGGCGGCGGTGACCCAGACGTCCAGGGCACGCTGGGCCTCGTCGTCCATGCCCAGGAACTGGATGCCGAGGCCCACCATTTCCATGGGGTCTGCCCCGGGGTGGCCGCCCAGCACGTAGGAGACGGCGGCGAGGATGGGGGCCTTGGGCAGCTCTGGGTGGAGCAGGACAAGACCCTCCAACACCGAGCCGCGGGAGAGGAGACGGGCATCCCTTGCCCCCACCAGGGCGAAGCAGCCCCCGGTGCTGAGGTTGGTGATCCGCACGTCCCCGTAGAAGTGCCCCTTCAGGTTGAAGGAGATGCCGTAGTCCCGCCCGACGATGATGCGCCTAGTATCGCGGCGATCGGGATGGGTGGACATGGACACTCCTTGAATGGGAAATCCCTGCTTGGGTATCGGCCTTCTCCGAGATAAACTGGAATTTCTGATTGGTCTGAACCCATCGGGGGACAGGGCGGGTGTCCACACAACCGACCCTGACGGCGCCAGACGCCGTCTCACCCACCTGGGGACAACGCGAGCATCTGGCGCTGACCAAACCCAACCCCACCCTCCCTGGAGTCCCCATGGAAATCCTGCTCATCGAGAACGTTCAGCACCTCGGCATCCGTGGCGATGTCGTCAACGTCAAGGACGGCTACGCCCGCAACTTCCTGCTGCCCCGGAAGATGGCCCTGCCTGTCACCGCCGGCAACAAGCGCCAGATCGAGCTCGAGAAGGTTCGCGCCGAGAAGCTCCGCGCCAAGGAACTCTCTGACGCCAAGAGCCTCTGCGAGAAGCTCGAGGCCATCAGCCTCGCCGTGGCCAAGAAGGCTGGCGAGAACGGCCACCTCTTCGGTTCCGTCACCAACGCCGACGTGGCTGAGATGTTCAAGGCCAAGGGCTTCACCCTGGATCGCCGCGAAATCACCGTTCCCCACATCAAGGATGCTGGCATCTACGTCGTGGACGTGCGCCTCTACAGCGGCGTGCACGCGAAGGTGAACCTCGACGTCAGCGCCGCCACGGCTGCCGAGTAGGCCTAGCGCACCCCAATCCCACCTGTGGCCGGGCCCTGCGGGGCCCTGGCCGCACCGGGGTTTCCACGCCAGCAGGAAACCCGACCCCCCATCTTTAGGAGCCCTTCCATGCCCAAGACCAACAAGCCCGACACCCTCGGTATTGCCGAGCTCGCCGCCAACCTCGCCGAGGCCCAGGATCTCTCCAAGGCCCGTGCCAAGTCCATCCTGGACGGCGTCCGCGACCACATCGTCGAGACCCTCCTGACCGGCAACCGCGTCAACCTCTTCGGCCTCGGCACCTTCGAAGTCCGTGCCACCAAGGAGAAGATGGGCCGCAACCCCAAGACCGGCGAGAG
>TBL_comb47_HYPODRAFT_10002094_pt1 | contig 24983 bp, 16 predicted proteins | sample TroBogypolimnion_40_FD_10682 | JGI IMG/M metagenome (IMG submission 10682)
GCTCAGGCAAAATGGGCTATGCTATTGCAGAAGCCGCTATTAAAGCTGGAGCCGATGTCACTTTGATTACAGGCCCCGTTTCTTTATCTGCACCCAGTCATTGTGCTTGCATCGCTGTTGAATCTGCTGCCGAAATGCATGAAGCTGTTTTATCTAGGGCGCACGACCACCACATTTATATTGCTGCGGCTGCTGTTGCTGACTATAGCCCCGCAAAGGTCAATTCCTTTAAAATTAAAAAGCAAGCCGATAGCATCAGAGTAGATCTAATTAAAACTAAAGATATATTAGCTGACCTAACACAACTCCAAAAGCACCCGTTTACAGTTGGTTTTGCAGCAGAAACAAATGATCTTGCCAACTACGCTTTAGACAAACTTAAAAATAAAAACCTAGATATGATAGCCGCCAACTTAGTTGGTACTGCTGTTGGTGGCTTTGATAGTGATGTTAATGCCTTGCATGTATTCTGGAATAATGGCGATATAGTTTTACCCATGTCCGATAAAAATATAATAGCCGCACAACTTATTGACTTAATTACAACACGTTATAAATCATCACTCCAACATTAATACTAACTACCTTGTCAAAGTACTGAAAATATTGACACTAATACTTACAACTAACAAAATTTGCTGAATTATCGTTAAAGCGACAAGCAACACAACAAAAGTTTGCTGGAATTTTTTCAACGCCACAGGTAACGCCGCAAAACGCTTATGAGATTTTGTTAATGTGACAGGTACCGCCGTCAAAAGCTCCAAGGGTTTTGTTAACGTGACAGGTAACGCCACCAAAAGCCCGAAGGTTTTTGTCAATGTGACAGGTAACGCCGTCAAAAGCTTGAAGGGTTTTGTCAAGGTGATAGGTAACGCCGTAAAAAGCTTAAAGGGTTTTGTCAACGTGACAGGTAACGCCGCCAAAAGCTTGAAGGGTTTTGTCAAGGTGATAGGTAGCGGTGCCAACCAACCAAGACTGTGAAAGTATTCTTTTTATTTCCCCTCTTTAGCAAAGAGGGGTTAGGGGAGATTGGATCTACTAAAAATAATCATTAAATATCAGTAGTCTATAATTTTAAAAATCCCCCTCGATCCCCCTTTTACAAAGAGGGAAACTAAAATCATAATACTTTCACAGTCTCAACCCACCCATCACTAACAATTCCCTTCCTAATTTTCTGCTCTTTAAAGCATAGGTATCTACAAAAGTAATTAGCTCTGCAAGATAAGCATAAAAAGAGTTGTCTACATTTCAAAAACATTTACCTTGTAGGGGTGAATTCATTCGCCCAGCACAATTACTTTGTTAAATCGTAACGAATCTGTCACCCCCTTCAGCTTGATTTCCGCAGCTTATGACTATTTATGTCAAATGAACTATCACAATGATGTTCCTTTTTATTTGTGCAGACACCTATGCCTTTAAAATAAACATTGCTTTTAATGTTGGATTAATTCATTATGAGTCAGCTCATTTTGAGCGCTTGTAATCTTAGCCTTACACAACCAGGAATTACGCCATGACCCACAACACTGCCATCCCGCGTGATGACGCTAATAAGCTTGTCTTGCTTCAACATTTAAATATTAATTTACCTAGCTACGCTGCTACCCTAGAGATTAGCGCTGATGATTTAGCTCAATTAAAAATTGGCTTGGAAGGCTTTGATTTCAGCATTAAGGCACAAGATGCCGCTAACAATTACAACAACGCCCTCTATGCCTTCAAGCGTGCTATACGTGACGGACCTAGTAACGCCAATGTTATACCGCCTTCGCCACCTATATTTCCTACCGCCCCCACCACAGCCCTTTACGCTAATATATTCGGCTTTATAAGCCCACTTATTTCCCGCATCAAAAAACATAAAAACTATACCGAAGCCATCGGCAAAGCCTTAAACATCATTGCCACACCTAGCAGTCCCGTGGATATCACCACCTTACAACCTGTTTTAAGTATTGATTTCCAGGGCGGCCATCCAGTTCTACATTGGAAAAGCAATCACACCGATACCCTTGAAATAGAAGCTGATCACGGCACTGGTGTTTTCAGCCTACTCACTATTCAACACTCAACTAACTATCAAGACAATAACCCGCTTCCAAGTTTCGGCACCGCTGCACTATGGAAATATCGCGCCATTTATCGCATTCGTGATTTACAAGTAGGACATTGGAGTCAAATATTAGAAGTAAGCGTTAAGGGTTAATTTAGCAATTAACTCCAAGCCAATCCTTACTACTTACAGTTATAGATAAACTCACTCTGACATAAAAACCGTAGAGGCAATTTCAGTCGAGACTGTAAAAGTATTATGATTTTAGATTTCTTATTTATACATTTTACACCGTAGGGGCAGGTCGCTACTTGTCCCTACATTACGATCGACCTCTAAATCACAAACGATTTAATAAATATAAATAATTTAATTCTCCCTTATCCACTCTTTGCTAAAGAGGGGAAATAAAATAATACTTTCAAATCTCATACGCCAATTAATCCAAAGCTCAATGCTGTAAGACTTATTTTACAAGGGCGTATGCAATACGCCCCTACTGACCATCACCATACTATTTTTATTTCTGAGCGGGAACGATAACAATTTTCTTATCTAGTCAATCTCTAACTCATTTATATTTTTCAAGGATCACATAATGTCTACCCCCATTCTAATCATTCATGGCTGGAGCGATAACTATCATTCTTTCGAGCCATTAAAACAGCTATTAAAGTCTCAAAACACTGTTAGCAGCATCAGCGATATTTGGCTGGGTGATTATGAATCTATGCAAGACGATGTAAGCTTCGATGATTTAGCACAAGGTCTGCAAGAGCGAATTGATGACCTTGTCAGTCAGCACAAAATAACCTTAACACCCTACTCCCTAGACATTATTGTCCACTCAACCGGCGGCCCTGTGGTCAGAAATTGGCTAAGCCATTATCTGCTTGATGTGTGCAAGGGGGATTTAACTCAATGCCCAGTCCGTCATTTAATCATGCTGGCACCGGCTAATTTTGGCTCACGATTGGCGGCACAGGGAAAATCAGCGCTAGCAAAATTGTTTAAAGGCGGTCTTGAAAACGGTTTTCAAACCGGTCGTACTATTCTGGAAGGTTTAGAATTAGGCAGCCCATTCTTATGGGAGCTCGCTGAGAGGGACTTATTTTCAGAAAAAAAACTCTACCCTTGTGAGGCTGACAAAGGCCCTTTTGTCTTTATACTCTCGGGAACAGAGACTTATAGCAAATTAAAAGGCTTAGTTGCCAAAGGCGCTAGCGAACCTGGCTCCGATGGCACAATACGAGCAGCCTCGGCTTCATTAGATAGTATAAAATTAGAAATAAATTATAACGAGTCCACTAAAGCGCATATTATCGCAGTATCGCAACACAACGATGCTCCAGTCTTTAAATTACTCGAAGGCTTAAATCATTCAACGATCGTTCCTGACGCTGAAGCCAATCAACAACATCCTACGCTTGCTATTATTAAAGACTGTCTTGCCATTAAAAATGCCACTGAACATCAACAGCTCCGCTTTAAATATCTACGCGAAAATAACGCCTTATATCAAAAACCTGGCTTCGTTAATCGTTATCAACAAGTTATAGTCCGAGTTCAAGACAATTTAAAAAATGCAGTTGTAGATTACCGACTCGATTTTCATGTTATTAATGATGAATGTGCGCCTAGTTCATGGCAGAAACAAGACATTCCAACCCAGCTTGAAAAATATGCCCATTACACAGCTGAAATGATAGAAAAAGTAATTTCAGATGTACACAAGCACAGTATTGATGAAAGTTATCGCACTTTTTTTATTAACATTGACGCTTATGAAGCCCTCATAGATGAATTAAATAGTGTAGAGGGCAAGCCCTATATAGCCATAAATTTAGATGCCATGCCACCAGTGCCCGGCGTTTCTTATCGAACTGACGAATTTAAATACGCACCTCTTAACAAACTATTTACAGACAACACTGGCAAACATTTTTTTAAAGAAAATACCACAACACTCATCGACATCACGCTACAGTTAACGGTCGCTAATAATGTCTTTAATTTAATTGCTTGAAGTGTGATGTAAACTTCACAACTATATCCACTAATATCAAAGTTATCTGAATAAGTAACCCTCCAAGCAGGAACTACGTGGCGAATTAATCTCCCCCCTAAAACCGTAGGTATCTACACAAGTTTCTTATCGGCGTGGAAACAATAAAAAACACCGTAGGGGCGTATTGCATACGCCCAACATGGAAGTCCAATGTTATAGAGCTTATTTTAAAAGGGCGTATGCAATACGCCCCTACGATCTTCACCACAATGTTATCGTTCGCGCGTGGGAATGCTAACCATTATTTGTGTAGATACCTATGCCCTACAACCGTAGGCCGGAATAAGGCTTTACGAGCAAAGCGAGAAAGCGTTTCCGGCAGCCACACCTTTCTAATTACCAAAAATGCACCTAAGCTCTAAACTTGCATAGTTTTATTCCAGCCTAAAACCACAAGACCATGCATTGGGAGCGCTGAGCCTTAGCTCGGCGTTATCACAACCATCTTGCCAAGCAACAAATCAGTTTCTTAGATAGCCCAGTATTTTTGATATAAAGATTAGATAGTAAATAAGGCTTGTACTTGAAGATTTAAACAACACACAAACCATGATAATAAGCTTGGTAAATATATTTAAGCTTACCTTTTTATTACCAACTATTAGTTAAAAATTTTACGGCATTCAAAATATTAAGTGTGTAGTCAGATTTCTTACTTGCTGAATGTTTTTTAGTTTTTGTACTTTTAGAAAATGCAGGTACCTCATATAAATAAACACTTTATGAACACCTCCTAACTCCATCCTCGAATCCATCAAGAAGATCATATTATGCCAATTGAAAGCGCTGCAAACTGGGCCGACCCTACTGACGATATTTCAGAAGATTCACTTGAAAATAAAGCCATGTGGACTCACCACAAGCCTGAAGAGTTTTCAGAGGGCGAAGCTAAAACCTACGCCACGGAAACTGATCCCTTTTTAAAATTACGAAAGTTTCAGTCCAAAGTTGGCCGAGAAAACGATATTCTCGGACAGGAAAAAATTCGCCTATTAATTGGGAAGCATTTAGTAATGGGGCCAGATAATATACTGACCTTTGACAGAGATGTAAAATCAGCCGGAGCAAGCTTGGCTTTTGGCGCTAATTCACAAAGCAATCCTATGGTTAGGACAATGGGAGATGGAAGACTTCTATCTGACCTTGAAGATACCTGGGGAGATAAAGAAAAAAACATTATTTTGGAAACCGCTCAGGCAATTCTCAATTACATGCTGAAATTTCCACCACCTGTAAAAATAATGGGGTCACTAACTGAGTTTTGCAGAATCGTTCCTGAATGGGCTGTACTAAAAAACGGAGATTCATGTACTAAAACGTTTGTTGCTGGTGACTATAACCGATGGGGGAATGCACCCTCTTTATACTGCTGCCCAGCTGAGGGCAATGACTTTAAAACCCTAAAGGAAGCCATATTTGAAACCATAGGTCGTCAACCCACATTTTTACCCATTGCAACTGACAACCCAGATACTCTAAATATCCCACCTAACTGGATCTCCAGTCCTGGCGACATTACAATCCCCCATCACCTTATCATGGAGATGATCCATAATTACATGGCTAAGCTCAGTATAGAGCCACTATTCTGGGGTGCTCCAGTAAGGCCGCTACGACTAATGGATTTTAGTCTTTCTCACTTAACAGGTCTAAACGACTATCTCTGTAAAATGGATGATGCTAAAGATGTCAAGCGATTATTAACTGAATGCTGCTCTATGGGTCTTGTGACAGCACGCAGTTTTAACGAGCTCTTTGTTAATAAAATGGACAGCAAACCGATACTTGATATTTTTGGCTGGTTTGTTGCAAAAAACTTTATCAAAGATAAGGACTTCCTAACCAATGATGGCACCCCAGCCTATGATGGAATATATTTTGCTGGAGCTAACGCAAAGAGAAAGCTTGGCGACAAAGAGTCATACAAAAATCACTTTGTTCTGTTTAGCGAAAAGAATTATAGCCAAAGTGATTTAGTCCGCATCACGCAGAGGCTTGTTCTCAGTCATGACAAAGAAACTGACCAATGGTCTGTTGAAGTAACAGACGGAAAAATGCCATCAAGTCAACTTAAAAAACTTCGTAACGAAGAGCATCTTAATCTGCAAAAGTTACATCAGGATCTCAAAAGCAGTTTCTTGCAAATGGCTAATTCCTCAGAAAATTAGAAGCGCAAGATGTGTAGAGGCGTTAGAGACTGTTTTGTATTATGATTTAAGCATCTCCATAGCTACATTTTACACCGTAGGGACAGGTCGCGACCTGTCCCTACATTACAATCGATTTAATGCTTGTTTTTTAATAGTTCAAAATTCCCTAACCCCTCTTTACTGAAAAGGGGAATAAAAAGAATACTTTCTTAGTCTCGACAGCGAAACCCATCATTGTGCGATGGTAGGATGGGTTTCACGTTGCTCCACCCACCCTAAGATCTGTTAAAACGATGCGAATGAATTCGCCCCTACGAAAACTATCATCTTGCCAAGCTGGGGCTTGGAGTCCCCATACTTAATGAATTTTAAAGACTTCAACACTAGTCGATAAATTTTCTGCTTGCTCTTCCATCGATTTAGATACTGCGGCAATTTCTTCCACTAAGGAAGCATTCTGCTGAGTAATCTCATCCATTTGCGAAATAGCAAGATTTAATTCCGAAATTCCATCGCTCTGTTCTATAGAGGCACCCGTTATATTGAATATGATCGAAGAAACTTGCTGTATGGAATCGGCAATATCTTGCATAGTGTGCGCGGCTTCATCGACCAGCTTATTACCGTCATACATTTTCTTCTCGGAGTTACCGATGATGCTTTTTATTTTTAAGGCTGCTGTCGTAGAACTTTGAGCAAGGCTACGAACTTCTTCCGCCACCACTGCAAAACCTCGACCTTGAGCACCGGCTCTAGCCGCCTCTACAGCAGCATTGAGTGCAAGAATATTGGTTTGAAATGCAATGCCTTCTATGACGGAAAGAATGTCAGAAATTTCACGTGAAGACTCATTAATATCACTCATCACCCTGATAACTTGCTTAATCGACGCAACACCTTTATCGGCTATCTTAGAAGCCTCTATTCCCAATTGACTGGCTTCCTTGGCATTTTCGGTATTAGCTTGAACGGTTGTGGTCAGCTCTTCCATACTAGCTGCCGTTTGTTCGAGGCTTGCAGCTTGCTCTTCAGTTCGCTGAGATAAATCAATATTACCTTCTGAAATTTCCTTAGATGCCATGTGAACGGCATCTGTTGAGTTTTTAATATCAGCGACCAATAGCCTAAGATTACCTACTGTACTGGTCATGGCTGCTTTAACTTGTCCAAAAGTACCTGGATAGTCTCTAGTCATATTATGAGTCAAGTCACCCTTAGATAAAGCATCAGCTAGCTGCAAAATGTCATTTAATCCAGTATCAGTTAATTCACAAAGTTGATTGAGTCGTTCAGACAAAGTATGGTTATAACCCCTCTTATCTGCCATATCAATTTTTACACTGAAATCACCTTGTTGAGTGGCTGTGTCAACAATATACTGAATTTCAGCAATCATCTTGGCCAAAGAATCTGCAGTGTGATTAATACTGGTTTTTATCTGCCCAAAGACCCCTGAGTAATCTTCAGTGATACGTTGACTTAAATCCCCATCCGCCAGCGCATCTGCTACGCGCGTCACATCATTAAAACTAGTGCTAGTAGTATAAGAAAGCTTGTTCAAGGCTAAACTCAAATCTTTGGCATAACCTTTATGATTATTGACGTCAATTTGTTTACTGAAATCTCCATTAACAGCTGCACCGACAATAGCTTCAATATCAGCTACCACATGCCTCAGAACTGATTGCATGTCCTGTAAAGCCTTTAATAATTGCCCAGTTTCATCTTGGCTATCTACCGTTATAACACTACTTAAATCGCCATCAGCAATTTTCTGCGCAACATCAATACAAAGTTCTAAAGGTCTAGTAATTGCGCGAATTAAACCAAAACCCAGATACAAGGCCATAAGAACAGACACTGTTCCGGCTATAACCATGAGTAATCGCGAAAGGCTTACTGATTCTTGTGCGACTTTATTATCGTTAATAGCATACTGCTGATTAAGCTCAACAAGCTTATTAAGCAAATTCTTTGCGTTGGCTGCCTGGACTTTTCTTGCTTCAGATTGTTTTAAATTAGCTAAGAATAAGGCCTTTTGTCCTTCTTCGCCCTGATTCTTGGTCAATGCCTCTAAAGTAGCATTAACCTCTAATTGACCTTGTTTCCAAAGATTCCATGCCGGAACAAATTCACGCCAAACTTCTGCTTCTTCAGGTTCTTGAGGCAGTGGCTCATAGATAGCCCAGCCTTTTTCGATACCTTCAAAAATCTTTTGCTTGTTTTTAATTATTTCAGCAAATTTAGCCTGAGCGTTATAGTCATTTTGATAAAGTAGCATATCCCGATTAGCTAATCTGATCGCAGTTTGTCCTTCATTAATAATGCTTAACCCTATAATAGACGGTAAGCGAGTATGACCTATCTGATCCAATGACTCAGACGTTTTTTGTATACCATAATTACCGACTAAGCCCACCACTACCAAAGCTATTGATAAAAAAAGCACAAGCATAATCAATTTTAATCTAATACTTAGATTGTTCATTCCTGATTCCTGTTAGATATTTGAAGCCGCAAACAATTTTGAGCTTACTTTGATGTGTTTTAAAAATAATGTTGGGTTTATTGAATGGATAAACTTGCTTATGGCGTAAGTGCATAACGCCCTATGAATTACATTCGATATTTTGAGCCGGCTCATGGATGGCGGTGAATATTACCAATACTGATTATTAGAGCTTTGAAAACAATTATTAGTGTTAAACATTAAATTCCTCTAAATATAACATAAAGTTATCAATAAACAACGCTTGATACAGTAAGTACCTCGTATCTTGATCTTAACATAAAGGACTTACATGTTTATTACAAGTGTAAGTAAAAGCGTGGGTAATTAATAAAAATATCAAGTTATCAATTTAAGGTAAGACACAATATTAAATCGAAATATAGGCACAGGTCGCGAACTTTCCCTACCGTGTGTAATTATCGACAATGCGTTTTTCACTTGCTTAGATAGCTAAGCCCTGACGACATAGGTATCTACACAAAAATGTTGCATCATTGAATGATTTGGCAAAAAAACTTTACCTGCCTTGAAATAAAAATCATAAGTCCCCATATAGGTCTCATTCACAACAACCCATTAGGAAAAGTACCGTGACTGTTGAAACAAAAAAAGAAACTCTAGGCTTTCAAACTGAAGTAAAACACCTGTTACATTTAATGATTCACTCCTTGTACAGCAACAAGGAAATCTTTCTACGTGAATTAATCTCTAATGCCTCTGATGCTGCTGACAAATTGCGTTTTGAAGCACTGTCTAATGACGGTTTATATGAAGGCGATAGTGACTTAAAAATCCGCCTCGAATTTGATAAAGATCTACGCACCATTACCATCAAAGATAATGGTATTGGTATGACCCGTTCAGAAGTACAAGAACACATTGGTACTATTGCAAAATCTGGCACTAAACAATTCTTTGAAGCTTTAACTGGCGAACAAGCTAAAGATAGTGAATTAATTGGTCAGTTTGGTGTAGGTTTTTATTCGGCTTTTATAGTGGCAGATAAAGTCACTTTAACTACTCGTAAAGCAGGCTCAGAACAAAATGCCGGCACTCGTTGGGAATCTGCTGGTGAAGGCGATTACACCATTGAAGCGGTTGAAAAAGCAGAACATGGCACAGAAATCGTTTTGCATTTGAAAGAAGCTGAAAGCGAATTCTTAGACGGTTACCGCATCCGCTCTATCGTTAGAAAATTCTCAGATCATATTTCTTTACCTATCGTAATGGATAAAGAAGTCATGCCGACTGCAAATGAAGATGACACCGAAGAAGGTGAAGATGCTGTCAAACCCGTTGCACAAATCGAAGAAGAAACTATCAACAGCGCATCAGCTTTATGGACTAAAGCTCGCCAAGAAATCTCTGATGACGATTACAATCAATTTTACAAGCATGTCGGTCACGACTTCCAAGACCCATTAACACATGTACACAGTAAAGTTGAAGGTACTAATGAATATACTTTATTGCTGTATGTGCCTGCTCGCGCACCTTTTGATTTATGGGACAGAGATACTAAACACGGCGTAAAGCTTTATATCCGTAAAGTATTTATTACTGATGACGCTGAGCAATTAATGCCCCGTTATTTACGCTTTATTAGAGGTATTATTGACGCGAATTCTTTACCACTTAACGTGTCCAGAGAAATCTTGCAACAAAGCAAGCAAATCACTTCAATTAAATCCGGTGCCGTTAAAAAAGTATTAGGTATGCTTGAAAACTTAGCTAAAAATGAACCTGAAAAATACGAGACTTTCTGGGCTCAGTTTGGCCAAGTTATTAAAGAAGGTCCGATTGAAGATCATGCTAACAAAGCTCGCGTTGCTAGTCTGTTACGCTTTGCCTCAACTCATGCCGATACCGATAAACAAAATGTTGCCTTAGAAGATTACGTTAGTCGTATGAAAGAAGGTCAAGATAAAATTTATTACGTCACGGCTGACAGCTTTGCTGCCGCAAAAAATAGCCCACATTTAGAAATATTCCGTAAAAAAGGTATTGAAGTCATTCTTTTATCTGATCGCATTGATGAATGGCTAGTTTCTAATTTGGATGAGTTTGACGGCAAGCACTTACAGTCTGTTGCTAAAGGTGACTTAGACCTAGGTGACTTAGATGCGGAAGAAGATAAAACTGCTCAAGAAGAAATCTCTAAAGATTTTGAATCAGTCCTTAAGCAAATCAAAGATGTATTAGCCGATAAAGTCAGTGATGTCCGCTTAAGTCATCGCTTAACTGAATCTCCTGCTTGTTTGGTAGCTGATGTTTATGGCATGAGTCTAAACATGGAAAGAATCATGAAAGATGCCGGTCAAATGATGGGCATGGGTGGTAGTAAGCCGGTATTTGAAATCAATCCAACGCATCCTTTAGTAGTGCGCATGAAATCAGAACAAGATGATACGCGTTTTTCTGATCTAACTCATATCTTGTTTGATCAAGCTATTTTAAGCGAAGGCGGACAATTAGATGATCCATCTGCTTTTGTTCATAAGCTAAATGGTTTGTTACAAGGCTTATTAAACTAAAGCTTATACAGTTAGGTCGGGTTACGCTATCGCTAACCCGACCTACAAAACTTCGAAACACACTAGTAGGCCGGAATAAGACTTTACGTGCGTAAGCGAGTAAAGTGTTTCCGGCAGCCACATCGATTGCATTGCCGGAAACGCCATCACTCGCTAGGCTCGGATGGTCTTATTACGACCGACAACTATCTCATTGTGTCGGGTTACGCTATCGCTAACCCGACCTACAATTAATATAATCGCCTAGCTCACACACCACTTAATAAAAATTTATTTCTTAGGCAAAAACTTAACCATTTTAACGGTGTTTTTATCTTGGCTAATGATTTCTAATTTATGTCCATGTAATTTGATACTCGCACCAGGCTCGGGTATGGTTTCCATAAATTCAATAATTAGACCATTTAGAGTTTTGGGGCCTTCTGTAGGCAAAGTCCACTGCATCACTCGATTTAACTCTCTTACGGTAATGGTTGCATCTACTAAATAACTGCCATCACTTTGTTTAGTTACCGTGTTTTCGTCGGTAATTAACTCACCCACTATCTCTTGTAACAAATCATCTAAAGTGACTAAGCCTTGAACATCGCCGTATTCATCAACCACCAAACCTATGCGTATTTTTTCATTCTTAAAACGCAGCATTTGCGTGTGTACTGGGGTGTTTTCTGGGATAAATGAAGGCTTTGAAAGCAAATTAATGATCGTTTGTTTATCAAAAGATTCTTGATTAACCAGTACTAGCACTTTTCTAAGATGTAAAAAGCCTACCACTCGATCTATACTTTTTTTGTATACCGCTAATTGTGTATGAGGACTGTTTTTTATTTCTGCGACAATAGTTTCAATGTCATTTTCTAAATCGATACCGACTATCTCATTACGAGGCGTCATAATGTCTTCAATTGTTGCCGATTCTAGATCCAAGATACCCAATAACATTTTCTGATAACGTATCGGCATGATACTTTCAGATTCAGTAATAATGCTTTTTAACTCTTCTTTATTGAGCGAGTCGTGAGCACTTTTATTAACATCAACACCGACTATCTTTAATATCAGACTGACAAATAAATTAACAAACCAAACGATCGGATAAACTAATTTCAATAAAGGTACATAGACCCAAGCGGCAGGAAATGCGAGTGGCTCAGGCTTGAGTGCCGCCAAGGTCTTAGGCGTTACCTCTGAAAAAATGAGCATGACCAAAGTCAATACTCCAGTGGAAATCGCGATGACTGATTCATCATCGGTATACAACTTAATAGCGATAACAGTGGCTAAGGATGCCGCGAAATTATTTATAAAAATATTTCCCAGCAACATTAAGCCCAGCAATTGATCGGGCCTTTGCAATAATCTTTGTGCTTTTATAGCACCAGGGTGCTTTTGCTTAACCAGATGTCTTAAGCGATAACGGTTAAGTGACATTAAAGCTGTTTCTGATCCAGCGAAGAAAGCAGAAAGAATCAGCATAAGAATAAGTATGCCAAACAGCATACTAAGGGGCATTTCGTTCAAAGCGCATTTACTCTTAGTTAATAAACATTGCTCTAGTGTCTACGATGAGAACTTTTTGTCAAGTCTGAATATCGAATTACAGTTAATATAAAATAAAAAGGCGAAATATTTTATTATTTCGCCTTAAGTATTAATTATAAAACAGCCTTATTAGATCAATTTTGCTTTTAAGAAATCTATGATTTCTGCCATAGGTATTTCTTCATTTTCTTGCGCGGTTCTGCCTTTGTATTCAACTGTACCGGTATCTAAGCCACGATCACCGAGAATAATGCAATGGGGGATACCGATCAATTCCATATCAGAAAACATAAAGCCAGCACGAACCTTTCTATCGTCAAATAACACTTCTATACCTGCCGCTTGCAAGTCTTGATAAAGTTGTTCTGAGGCCACTTTTAAGCGTTCTGACTTATGCATATTCATAGGACAGAGCGCGACTTGGAAAGGCGCTAAATTAGTTGGCCAGATGATACCTCTGCCATCATGATTTTGCTCAATTGCCGCAGCAACGACTCTTGAAATACCAATACCATAACAACCCATCAACATAATTTGATTTTTGCCACCTTCGTTGATAACGCCTGCTTTCATAGCAGCACTATATTTAGTGCCTAACTGAAAAATATGACCCACTTCTATGCCTCTAGCCAAGGTGATTTCGCCTTTACCACAAGGACTAGGATCGCCTTCAACCACAGTACGAAGATCTGCAATCTGCTCAGGCACTGGGCAATCGCGCTCCCAGTTGACGCCTTGATAATGTTTGCCATCGCTATTAGCGCCACAAACAAAATCAGACATCAGCACCACGCTACGATCAGCAATAACCGGTATCGTTAAGCCTATTGGCCCTATCGAACCCGGTTTGCACTGGCAGGCCGCCAAAATTTCTTCTTCGCTAGCAAATTCTAAGGGTGAGGCAATGCCGGCTATTTTCTCAGCCTTAATTTTATTAAGCTCATGATCGCCTCTTAATAATAAAGCTACAACGCCTTGTTCTTCAGCTTTAACAATCAGGGTTTTAAGGCACAGAGTTGCCGGTATGGCTAAGAATTGACTTAGGTCTTCGATACTATGTTGCTCAGGCGTATCGATTAGCTTTAGTTCGGCAGTAGCAGCATTACGAGTACCTGCTGGCATGACGGCTTCGGCTTTTTCAACATTAGCGGCATAATCACTGCTAGTCGAGAAAGCAATAGCATCTTCACCAGAATCAGCTAAGACATGAAACTCATGTGATATAGCGCCGCCTATAGAACCAGAATCAGCAATTACGGCACGAAACTTTAAACCGAGTTGATTGAATATATTGGTATAGGCTTGATACATAATATCGTAGCTTTCTTGTAAAGATTCTTGGTCTAAATGGAAAGAATAAGCATCTTTCATAATAAATTCACGCGAGCGCATGACACCGAAACGCGGACGAATTTCATCACGGAATTTAGTTTGTATTTGATAATAAGTAATGGGCAGTTGCTTGTAACTTTTGATTTCGTTACGAGCCAAATCAGTAATGATTTCTTCATGAGTGGGACCTAAACAAAACTCGCGATCATGACGATCTTTTAAGCGCGCCAATTCTGGACCATATTGTTCCCAACGTCCGGTTTCTTGCCATAGTTCTGCAGGTTGTAGCGCAGGCATTAAAACTTCTAATGCACCGGCTTTTTCCATTTCTTCACGGGTAATTTTTTCAACTTTACGCAATACGCGTAGCCCTAGCGGCAGCCAGCTATAAAGTCCTGCAGCTAATTTACGGATAAGACCTGCACGTATCATCAATTGATGACTGGCGATTTCAGCATCGGCAGGTGTTTCTTTTACGGTATTAAGTGGGAATTGACTAGTGCGCATGAGGATGTTGTAAGGAGATTTAAAAAAGGGCTATTTTACAGCTTTTTAAGGGCTTTCGCCTTAAAGTTAGGAGCAGTGTATAACACTTTAGCATTTTGTCTTCACCTGCTCATTTGAAATTGATATTTTTGTGATGACCGTAGGGGTGTATTGCATACGCCCTATTAAATACGTCCCATAATTTTGATCCATCGATAAATGGGCGTATGCAATACGCCCCTACGGTATTTGTATCTTCGCTTACAAAAAACCTAAAGTGTGGGCAGAGTGTAGGTCTGGTTAGCGGCAGCGTAGCCCGACCTAGGAATCTATACTCTCTAGCCTTTAGAGAGCAGATTTAAGTAATATCTGTATATCTTGGTGATTAGGTATTCCAGTTCTTGCACCTATTTTCGTACAACACCATGCGCCAGCGGCACTGGCATAACGCAAAATATCAAGCCAACTCATTTCTGTACATAAAGCGGCAGCAAAGGCACCATGAAAAGCATCGCCCGCGCCTGTACTATCGACGCAATTAACCGAAAAGGCCGATAACGCGCCTTGTTCTTGTCCACGCGTCCAAATCAGACCGTTTTCGCCTAGCGTTATCACTACATTTGGAGATGCCTCTGCTAAACGCTGCAAAGCTGTTTCAATAGTGCCTGCATATTGAATGGCAAATTTTTCTGAACAGACCAGATAATCAACTTTGTCCATCAAAGCTAAGGTTCCTTGATGCAAGGAACCGGCGTCGAGCACACTGACGATAGATTTATCTTGGCTACTTTCTAACAGAGCAGTAGATAGCTGAGGCTCATGGCCATCAAATAAAAAGACTTTAGCTGAAATAGGCGAAAAATCAATCGCCTCAGCAGACAAAGCTTTGGTTTCGCCTTTGTAATTAATTAAAGCACGCTGCCCATCAGGCTTGACTAAGACAGTCGACAAAGGTGTTGGTGAGTTGCCACGTACAATCAAATCACTATAAACGCCAGTCGCTAGCAATTCTTGATAATGACGCTCACCATATATATCTAAGCCCAGATAACCCGCATAAGCCGCTTTAAATCCTAGTTTTGCAACTGTTATGGCAGCATTGGCGGCAGGCCCTCCACCCATTCCTACAAAGCCTGTTGCAGATATTTTTTCATCAACCTTGGGGTGATGATCTATCGAAAAGATCAGATCATAAGAAGCATGACCTACGCAAAGTACATCGATATTCATAGGGTGTTAAGTTAGTCTTTATAAACTTAAGCCCTTTAATAAATCATTTTTAATATCGGCTATAGCTTCAAGCCCAACGGATATTCTAACTAAGCCGTCTTTAATACCGGCCGTTGCTCTTGCTTCTGGTGTTAATCGACCATGGGTCGTTGTTGCAGGATGAGTGATGGTAGTCTTAACATCACCTAAATTTGCAGTTATTGAAATCATTTGAGTCGCATCTATGACTTGCCAAGCCTGTTGCTTACCACCAACTAACTCAAAGCTAACGATGCCACCAAAGTGACTTTGTTGACGTTTGGCTAATTCATGTTGAGCATGCGAAACTAAACCAGGGTAATGAACTTTAGCAACACTAGGCTGTTGCTCTAGCCAATGAGCCAACTCAAAAGCATTATCACAATGCGCTTTCATTCGAACTGCCAACGTTTCTAAGCCTGACAAAAATACCCAGGCATTAAAAGGGCTCATGGTAGCACCTCCAGTTCGCAAATAGGGGTAAATGTATTTTTCTATAATTTCATCACTAGCGATAACAGCACCGCCTACGCAGCGACCTTGGCCATCTATATATTTAGTCGCTGAGTGAATGACGATATCAGCCCCTAATTCGAAGGGCTTTTGTAATACTGGCGTACAAAAACAATTATCAACTATGAGTAGGCAATCATGCGCATGAGCTATATCTGCCAACACTGAAATATCAGCAATTTCAGTTAAAGGATTAGAAGGCGTTTCTAGAAATAAAAAACGAGTATTCGGTTTAATCGCGGCTTCCCAAGCGGCCGTATCGATTAAATCAACAAAATCAGTTTCAATACCAAATTTACTGAAATAATTTTGGAACATAATGACCGTATTACCAAAAACACCGCGCGAACAAACGATATGATCACCTGTTTTAAGCAAGCCCATGCCCACGGCCATAATTGCCGCCATACCCGATGCAAAGGCTAGACAGCGCTCTCCCTTTTCCATAAGTGCGAGTCTTTCTTGAAAGGCATTGACAGTAGGATTAGTGAAGCGAGAATAAATATTACCTGGTTTTTGTCCTGTAAAACGTAACGACGCTTCTTCTGCACTTTTAAACACATAACTAGAAGTTGTGAAAATAGGCATGCTATGTTCATCTTCATGAGTCCGTTTATGTCCAGCTCTGATCGCTTGAGTTTCTAGGGAGTAATCGTTCCAGTTTATATCTGACATGGGCTTAGCTGCTTTTAGTGAATAAGGTTATTTGGCTTGTAACTTATATAAAGATGTCGTTGCTATCTTAGTTGTGGTTTATCGAAAACATATTTTAACTGACATTACATAGAATCAATGTTGGGTTAACGATAGAACCGTTAGCCCAAGCTACTGCAACTAATTGCTGGGATTCCGCTTTCGAGACTGTGAAAGTATTCTTTTTATTCCCCTCTTTAGCAAAGAGGGGTTAGGGGATATTTGATCTATTAAAAATTTATTATTAAATATCAATAACCTATTACTTAATAAAATCCCCCTCGATCCCCCTTTTACAAAGGGGGAAGCTAAAGTCATAATACTTTCACGGCCTCTTTCGCTACATCCCAGCCTAAGCTTAATGTAGGCTGGAATGAGGTACGAATCCCAGCAGTCGAAACTACATTTACAAACTCAGCATCAGCTCTACAAAGTTAACTGCAAAAACTTTTGCAATGATTAATAGCTACGTCGCGGTCTAAATTTGGATAAAATATTTTAAAGCACTAATCGTTATTTTGCATTTCGATAATAAACGTTTCTGTATTTCTTTCTGCTTGAGCGCTGTCATTTCTTAAAGCTTCAGTACGCTCCAAATAAGCATCGTCAATATCACCGGTAATGTATTCTTTACTGAAACAAGACGTGTCGAAATGCTCAATGGTTTGATTGCCTTTACGTACAGCATCAATCAGATCATTTAAATCTTGGTAAATAACTTTATCAGCACCAATAGCCACACAGACTTCGTCTTCAGTGCGATCATGAGCGATTAATTCATGAGCCGCAGGCATGTCTATGCCATAAACATTTGGGTATCTTACTGGCGGTGCAGCAGAAGCAAAGTACACTTTCTTCGCACCAGCATCTCGTGCCATTTGAATAATCTGCTCAGAGGTTGTGCCTCTCACAATAGAATCATCAACCAATAAAACATTTTTACCATCAAATTCCAAACCGATAGCATTAAGCTTTTGCTTAACTGATTTTTCGCGCATTTTTTGGCCAGGCATGATAAAGGTTCTACCGATGTAACGGTTTTTGATGAAGCCTTCACGATACTTAACACCTAATATATTTGCCATCTGCAATGCAGCGGTTCTGCTGGTGTCAGGTATTGGGATAACAACATCAATATCATGATCTGGCCATTCACGCTGCACTTTCTTAGCTAATTTCTCACCCATACGTAAACGCGCTTTGTAGACAGATATACGATCTATTATTGAATCGGGTCTAGCAAAATAAACATATTCAAAAATACAGGGACAATGATCTATGATTTCAGCACATTGCTGAGTGTGCAACACACCTGATTCTTCTATAAACACTGCCTCACCAGGTTCTATATCTCTAATCAACTCGAAACCCAGTACATCTAAAGCGACACTTTCTGAGGCGATCATAAATTCAGAACCGTGCTCTGATTTTCTTTCACCAAATACGATAGGTCTAATGCCGTGAGGATCACGAAAACCTAAAATACCAACGCCGGCTATCATAATCACAACCGCATACGCACCCCGACAACGTCGATGCACGCCAGAGACTGCTTGGAATATATCGTCTACACTTAAATCCAGTTTGCCTAAGCTCTGTAATTCATGAGCGAAGACATTTAACAACACTTCCGAATCGGAGTCGGTATTAATGTGACGCTGATCTTCTAAGAACAACGCTTGTTTTAATTCATCGGTATTCGTTAAATTGCCGTTATGCGCTAAGGTCAGCCCAAAAGGCGAGTTAACATAAAAAGGTTGCGCTTCAGCAGAACTAGTACAGCCTGCCGTTGGATAGCGAACATGGGCAATGCCCATATTACCTCTTAATTTAAACATCTGATCATTAGTAAAAACATCACGAGTCAAACCGTTGTCTTTACGTAAATGTAATCGTCCGCGCTCACAAGTAACAATGCCGGCGGCATCTTGGCCTCGGTGTTGCAAGACTGTCAGAGCATCGTAGAGCTCCTGATTAACAGCTTGATGAGAAACGATAGCAGCAATACCGCACATTATTTATTACCCAAAGTTAGATGATGAGATAGAAAGTTATGTTGGCGCCAGTAACTCTGCACCTTTAGATTATTAGCCAATGTTTTATATAATAAGTTTTGATTAATCATATTCATAAAAAGACACTAATTGCGATAAAAAGCTATTAAGTATCTTTTTAAATCATTCACCGTATTTTGGATAATGAACATTATTAGTCAGTTCGGATGGGATTTTATCTCGCAACCAAATTGCGGATAATTGAAAAGGAGGCAACACTATTGATTGAGTCCACCAAAGTTCTTTAGGTAAATTTGATAGCCCTGCTAATAGAATCATTATCAATACTAAGACTAGTCCGTTTATTAGCCCAACTATCATGCCTGCCAAACGATCCATAAAAAACAACTGTGGTTTCTTTATGATTGCGCCTAATAATAGCCGGATGATCATACCGATCAGTCTCGTTATCAATATCAACGAAACAAAAGCAGTGATTGTTTTTGCTATGGGCAACTTAATTATAGAATCAAAATAAACCGAAAAATCATGGCAAAAGCCAAGGCCAATTGCCATAGCCAATAACCAGAACACTAAGGAAAAGGCTTCTATTCTAAAACCGCGTATAAATCCTCTGATAAAGGAAATTGCAATTATTCCAATAATGACAAAATCTATCCATAACAAACTATTGAAATCGATCACTTTGACTTTATTTCAGTTAGGTAATGCTTTTATAACCAGAGTAACTATTACTCTGACATCATAAGAGATTGTATTTTTTGGGCATCTAATTTTGCTTTCATTTCCGATGCGCGTTTTTTATCAAGGGTAGGCCCTACTTTAATACGATATAAGGCTGCATTTCCTGGCCCATTAATTGGCTCCAAAATAGTCGGTAGACCTTGACTATGAAGCAACTCTATCAATGACAATGCATTTTCTTTTTTACTAAACGTTCCAGCCTGGAGATACCAGCGTTTTAAACCAGAACTTGCTTTTACTGGCTTACTGGTACTTTCAACAACCAATGGTTGTACTGGAACAATCTGCTTAGGCTCAGTGTTTTCTATTTTCTTTATCGCTTTTATAGGTTTATTGATAGCGCTATTCAACGATGAGACTGGATTAGCATGCCTAGTTGTAGCCGAAGCTTCTTCTGGCTCCATTACAGGACTATCTTCCACAGGCTCATCGAAAGCTTGTTCTTTATTAGCGCTAAGCTCTGGCCCATCTTCAGCGCTAAGAGCCGTTTCAGTCTCTGTATCTTGTTTGTTTAAAACTTCAGCTGAGCTGGTCGCTAATTTATTAGCGGATTCATCAGCAGTATTAACAGGGGGGGGCGGTATAACTAATTCGCTGACCGTCTGACCACTATTATCAACAGGATCATCGAATATCATAGGAATAAATATAGCAGCAAGCGAGGTGACCACTACAGCACCAATTAAACGTTGTTTTAATTCTTGATTCATTTTTTCAACTCACTTTTTTCAAATTCATTTAAACAGTCAGATATCAAAAAGAAAGATCCAAAAACCAGCAGCAAATCATCTTGTTGCGCTTGATTTTTAGCCGCATTAAATGCCTCAGCAAAGCCAGTGTAGCCAAAAGATACCTGCTTAACCGAGCTACGTGAAAAAAACTCACGCATCATCACTTCCGTTGCTGCTCTTGGATTTTTTAATGGCGCAAAAAACCAATCGGAGACGACAGGATTCATAATTTCGAGCACAGTGGCTATATCTTTGTCCTTCATCATTGAAAATACGGCATGTATTCTTTTACCAGGAAAAGTCATGACTAAATATTCAAGTAATGTTTTAACCGCTTCAGGATTATGACCAACATCCAATAACACTGGAATTTTATCATTAATTAATTGAAATCGACCGAGTAATTGAGTATTTTTCAATCCGACTCGAATTGATTCATCAGTAACGGGTAATTTTTTTGCTGACAATTGCACTGCCAAAATAGCTATTGAAGCATTTCGATATTGATGCTCACCTTTTAATCCTGGCTCAGGAAGATCACTCAGATGCGTGTTACCAAAATACCAATCCCAAGTTGTTGCTTGTTTTTGGTAATGAAAATCTTTGTTAATGCAAAATAAATGAGCCTTTTTTTCGATAGCGCTTTGCACTAAAGATAAAGGCGGTTCGCAGTCGCCTATAATGGCTGGGGTATTGATTCGAAAAATACCTGCTTTTTCTTGGCCGATACTACTACGGGTTGCACCTAACCAATCCACATGATCAATACCAATACTGCTGATCAAGGCGATATCGGGATCAATAATATTGACAGCATCCAAACGCCCACCTAATCCGACCTCAAGCAATTGCACATCTAAGTTTGATCGCCTAAATATGTCCAATGCGGCCAAAGTACCAAACTCAAAATAGCTTAAAGAAGTATCGGCTCGCACCGATTCTATTCTCGAAAACGCTTCGCAAATTAACTCATCGGATACAGGCTTGCCGTCTATTTTTATTCTTTCGTTATATTTAAGGATATGCGGAGAGGAATAAGAGCCTACACGATAACCTTGAGCCCTGTATATATTCTCAAGATAAGCGATACATGAGCCTTTACCATTAGTGCCTGCTACAGTAATAGTCAGTGGTTTGATGCCATCGGAGTTAAGAGCCTGATGAACACGGGCAGCACGCTCCAACCCCAAGTCTATCGCTAAAGGATGTAAGCTTTCCTGCCAATCCAGCCATCCCTTTAACGAATCAAAGTTCATCATAAAACAATTACTGAATTATTCCTGATCTATCGGTGCTAAGTCTATCGCTACATCATCAACGTCAGACTCTTCGACAATCAATGCAGGCGCTATGGAAGTTTTTGTTACTGTTTTGCTTGCCGTGAGTAAGCTCAAAATACTGGCAATTTCATCACGCATTTTACGCCTGTCGATGATCATATCGATTGCACCATGCTCTTGCAGAAATTCGCTACGCTGAAAGCCTTCAGGCAATTTCTCACGCACCGTCTGCTCTATGACTCTAGGGCCTGCAAAACCAATTAATGCTTTGGGTTCAGCAACATTAAGATCACCCAACATCGCTAAACTTGCAGAAACACCACCCATGGTTGGGTCAGTCATAAATGATATATAAGGAATTCCTGCTTCAGATAATCGAGTCAATGCCGCGCTGGTTTTCGACATTTGAAACAAAGAAAATAATGACTCTTGCATTCTTGCACCGCCACTTGCGGTAAATACAATAAAAGGGATCCCTAATTCAAAACTTTTATTGACGCCGCGAACAAATCGTTCACCGACCACAGAGCCCATAGATCCGCCCATAAAATTAAAGTCAAAAGCGGCAACGACAATTTCACTGCCTTTAAGACGACCTTTCATTACAACTAAGGCATCATGCTCTTTAGTCTGTTTTTGCGCTAAAGTAATACGTTCTTTATATTTTTTAGTGTCTTTAAATTTTAAAGGATCGACGGGCTTAACATTCTTTCCAATTTCTTCACGACCTTCTTCATCCAAAAACATATTTAAGCGAGCTCTGGCTGAAATACGCAAATGATGTTCGCATTTTGGACAAACACTGAAATTTCTTTCCAGCTCAGTGTTATAAAGAATAGCGTTACAACTAGGACATTTAGTCCATAAGCCTTCCGGCACTGTGCCTTTTTTATTAGAACCCTCTGTTCTAATTGTTTTTGGAAGTAATATTTCAAACCAACTCATTATAGGCTCCGAGATGTTTTATGACGCTGAAAGACTATCTAATGCTAGGCGCATAGTTGTTAATAACTCAACAATTTCATTTTTAGCAAGCTCTGGCTCATCTAAATGAGCTTCGATTTTACTAATCAAAGCACTGCCGATAACGACTCCATCACCAATATTACCAATGGTTTTTGCTGTTTCTGCATCTTTTACACCAAAACCAATTGCTACCGGCAAACGAGTATTCTTTCTAATTTCTTGTAGCTTATTTTCAACATCAACACTATTTAAATGGCCCGCACCGGTAACACCTTTAAGCGACACATAGTATAAATATCCACTACCTATCTCATCCATTTTCTTTATGCGCTCATCACTACTATTAGGTGCTAATAAGAAAATAGGATCTATTTCACGCGCCTTTAAAGAATCAGAAAACTCTTTAGCTTCTTCAGGTGGCAAATCAACCGTTAATACACCATCGATATCGGCACGTTGCGCTGCATTGGCAAAGCCTTCATAGGTCATCGCTTCAATAGGGTTTAAATAACCCATCACTACGACGGGAGTTTGTTGATTTGTTTTACGAAATTCACTGGCTATGTCTAAAGTACGTCTTAAACTCATTTTATGAGCCAAAGCACGCTCACTAGCGCGTTGAATAACCGGGCCATCTGCGACAGGATCAGAAAAAGGTACACCCAATTCAATAACATCTACGCCAGCCTCAACCATAGCATGCATCATCCCTACGGTAAAATCAGGATGCGGATCGCCTGCGGTAATGAAAGGAATTAAAGCTTTGCGACCTGAATTGGCAAGTGCTTCGAAAGTAGCGGCTAATCGACTCATAACTCTATTCCTTCACGTCTTGCCATTGTTTGCATATCTTTATCGCCACGCCCAGACAGATTAACAATAATAATTTGATCTTTACGCATAGTGGGGGCTAATTTCATTGTATAAGCCATCGCATGACTCGATTCCAAAGCAGGAATAATGCCTTCCATCAACGTTAAAGCATGAAAACCTTCTAAAGCCTCATTGTCAGTGATATTAGGATATTCAGCACGACCTGTATCTTTCAGCCAAGCATGTTCAGGGCCAACACCCGGATAATCTAAACCTGCCGATATAGAATGCGTTTCGATAATTTCACCGTCATCATCAGACATCAAATAAGTTCGATTGCCGTGTAAAACACCAGGACGACCTGCGCTCAGCGGTGCAGAATGGCGACCTGTTTCAATGCCGTCACCTGCGGCTTCAACACCGTACATTTTAACTGAAGCATCATCAATAAAAGGATGAAACAAACCAATGGCATTAGAGCCACCACCCACACAAGCAACTAAGGCATCGGGCAAGCGTCCAGTTTGATCCAAACATTGTTGCCTAGCTTCACGGCCAATAATGGCTTGAAAATCACGTACCATGGCTGGATAAGGATGTGGGCCTGCTACTGTGCCGATAATATAAAAAGTATTATCAACATTGGTTACCCAATCTCTAAGCGCTTCATTTAAAGCATCTTTTAAGGTTTTTGAGCCTGATTCAACGGCAACCACAGTGGCACCAAGTAGTTTCATACGGTAGACATTTAATGATTGCCTGGCAACGTCCACAGAACCCATGTAAACCACACATTCTAAACCTAATCTGGCAGCTATGGTCGCAGTTGCCACGCCATGTTGGCCAGCGCCGGTTTCAGCAATAATACGCGTTTTACCCATACGTTTAGCTAGTAATGCTTGACCTATGGTATTGTTGATTTTATGTGAACCCGTATGATTTAAGTCTTCACGCTTTAAATAAATTTGCGCACCACCTAATTCATTGCTCCAGCGTTCTGCATGATAAAGCGGTGAAGGTCGACCTACATAATGTTGCAAGTCAGCATCCATTTCCGCGATAAATTCTGGATCATTCATATAGCGCTGATAAGCAGCATCAAGTTCTTGAACAGGTGGAATTAATGTTTCTGCAACAAAGATGCCGCCATAAGGTCCAAAATGTCCGCGCTCATCGGGCATATTATATTTTTCGGTCATGTTATTATTCTATTACCTTCATTAACTTGTTTTATAAATGCCGCCATTTTAAGCGAGTCTTTAATGCCTTTTTTTACTTCTACTCCGCTACTGAC
>TBL_comb47_HYPODRAFT_10002095_pt1 | contig 24967 bp, 5 predicted proteins | sample TroBogypolimnion_40_FD_10682 | JGI IMG/M metagenome (IMG submission 10682)
GGGTGGCGGGTTTTGCCGATGGGACGGCGGCTGCGGCGAAATTCCTCTATCCGGCGGGCGTGACGGTGGATGCCTCTAACAACGTCTATGTGGCCGATTCGGGCAACCACCGCATCCGCAAAATTGACGCCACCACCGGGCTCGTCACCACCCTTGCCGGCACGGGCAGCGCCGGGTTCGCGGACGGCGCGTATTTGTCCGCACAATTTTCCTCGCCGCAGGCGCTGGCCGTGGGAGCGGCCGGCAGGGTGGTGGTGGCCGATACCGGCAACCGGCGGATCCGCGTGATCGATGCCAGCGGCGTTTCCACGCTTGCAGGCAGCGGCAGCGAAGGATTTCTCGATGGGTCGGGCAGCACTGCGCTATTCACTTCGCTGACTGGAATCGCGCTCGATGGAGACGGCGTTGCCTACGTCACCGATAGCGGCAACCATCGGGTTCGCCGAATCGGGACGGATGGCCAGGTGAGCACCCTCGCGGGTTCCGGGATTGCCGGCCAGTTGAACTCGCCGGCCGTCGGTTTGTATCCGGTCACGGCCTGTCAGTTTGCCTTTCCGGCGGGAATTGCGGCCGATGGAGCGGGTGGCTTTTTCGTGACCCAGGAGGGATTGGTGCGCAAACTTGCCCGCAGCGCCACGCTGCCCAGCGTGAGTGTGACACCGGATGCTTCCGGCAGCGGAGCGCGGAGCGTGGCGGCGGATGTGGCGCAGGCGCTGTTGCCCGGAGCGACGTATTATTTTCGGGCGACGGGAACCAACTACCGGGGATCGGCGAGCGGGGTGATTCTCAGTTTTGTGACCCCGCAAGCGGCGATGGCCGTGTTCGCCGGGGCCGACACGAGCGCTCCGGCGCTCAGCCACCTTCAGTCGGACGCCGTGGATTTCGGCAGCACTCCGACCGGCCAGCCCGTCACGCGGCATTTCACCATAGCCAACCCCGGCGGGTGGCCTCTAACAGTGAGCGCGATCACCGTGCCCGTCGGCTATCAGCTCAACGGCGGCATCGCCGTCATCGCTGCCCTCGGCTCACTCACCTTCGATGTGACCCTCTCTGCCGGCAGTGGCGGAACCTACGGCGGCAACATTGCCATCACCAGCGATGCGTCCGGCCAGGGGCTTTTCACCTTTCCGGTGACCGGCACGGTGCTCGATGCGCCCGGGCTGAGCACCTTGCCCGCCAGCGCCGTGGCACCCGGCACGGCGACCTTGCATGCGAGCGTCAATCCGAAGGGCAGCAGCACTGCGGTGTGGTTTGAGTGGTCGCAGGATCCCAGTTTCACCGGGGTGATGGTCGGCACGGTGGCGGGCTCGGGGACAGGCTATCAGGACGGCGCGGGCATTACGGCGATGTTCAATCAACCGTCAGGCCTGGCCACCGATGCGGCAGGCAATCTCTATGTGGCCGATACCCAGAATCACCGGATTCGCAAGATCGCGCCCGATGGCATGACCAGCACCTTCGCCGGAACCGGCGTGGCGGGTTTTGCCGACGGAGCGGCCACCACCGCGCAATTCAACCAGCCGCTCGGCTTGGTCATGAGCCCTACTGGGATTCTGTTTGTCAGCGACTCACAAAACCATCGCATTCGCGCGCTGAATTCTGCCGGGACCGTCGTTACCTACTCGGGCCTCGGCACCCCGGGCTTTACCGATGGCATCGCCGCCGCCGCCCGCTTCAAGTCGCCGGCAGGGCTGGCGATGGATGGCAGTGGCCGGCTCTACGTCGCCGATTCGCAAAACCATCGCATCCGCGTGATCGCGGCCGACGGCTCGGTGAGCACCTTGGCGGGCATCGGCAACGCCGGCTCCGGCAATGGTGCGGGCGTGGTGGCTGAGTTCAACACGCCGCTGGCGGTGGCCGTGGATTCCGCCGGTTTCGCCTATATCACCGAAGCCGCCAGCGATGCGATCCGCAAAATCGCGGCGGACGGTTTCACCAGTGTCTATGCCGGTTCAACGCTTGCGTCGGGTTGGCTTGATGCAAGCGGTTCCGCGGCTCGCTTCGCCAACCCGGTGGGGCTTGCCGTGGGTCCCGGCGACGTGCTTTACGTCGCGGACAAGGGCAACCACCGCGTTCGCGCCGTCAACGCGGGCGGGGTCGTCACCACCATCGCCGGGACTGGCATCGCGGGAACGCTCGATGGAGTGGGAGGAGTTGCGCGATTTTCCGCGCCGTTTTCGCTGGCCGCCACCGCTGGTGGCAGGGTGCTCGTAGGTGAAGCCGGAAGCTCGGCCATCCGTTCGATCGACTCGCTACAAGTCCTGCAACAAGCCGCGGCCGGCCTCACCGGCACCGCGGATCTTCCAGTGCAATTGCTCGTCAGCGGTCTGCCGGTCGGTGTGAGCTGTTTTTTCCGTGCCATTGCCAGCAATAGCGGCGGCACGACCATTGGCAGCGCCCTGGCCACCGCGAACCTGACTTTCCAGGCCTGGCAAGTCGCCAAGTTTGGCGCGGCGGCGGGGACGCCCCTCATTGCCGGACCGACAGCCAGCCCGGCTGGCGACGGAGTGTCCAACCTGCTCAAATACGCCTTTGGCCTGGAGCCAAACGTGGCGGCGAGGGCAGGTTTGCCGGTGGTGCAAGTCAGCGGCGGATCGCTCGCGCTCACCTACACCCGGATGGTTGCCGCGACCGATTTGCTTTACACCGTGGAATGGTCAAGCGACCTGCATGCGTGGAGCCCGGCGGGTGTGACCACCCAGACTCTCAGCGACAACGGCGCCATCCGGCAGCTCCGCGCCGCGGTGACGGTCGGACCTGCCAAAGCCAAATTCCTCCGTCTCGACGTCACCCTTGCCCAACCCTGACCCTTTGTATCCGTTCATGAAATCGTCCCCTTTAATTCCTTCGCTGGCCCTAGCGCTGTTGGTCGGCAGCTTTCTTGCGGCTGGCTCAGCCCGCGCCCAGTCCGCCACCCAGACGGTCAGCTTGTCCGCGGGCTGGAATTCCGTCTGGTTGGAAGTCGAACCGGTCGGCAGCGACGGCATCAAGCTGGCACCTCAAAACGTTTTCACCAATGCCGCCATCCAAGTCATCGCCACGCCCAAGCAACTGGCTGGCAGCGACGACATCTTCGGCTCCGCTCCTGGCACCCTCGGCAGCTTCAACCAGGACGAGTGGCTGCAGTGGAAGCTGTTGGACCCGGCCGGCTCGAACAATCTGGCGGCCATCTCCGGCAACCGTCCTTACTTGATCCAAGTGGCTGCCGGCACCTCGCCCATCGCCCTGACAATCAGCGGCAACGCGCGTTTCTTCCGCCCGTCGTGGACGCCCGATCGGTACAACCTGGTGGGATTCGGCTTTGCGGCCACAGCACCCACGTTCGACGCTTTCTTCACGCCTTCCGGCGCGACGCATCTGATCACAAAAGTCTTCCGCCTTGCCTCTAACGGAGCTTGGCAGCACGTGGCGGCAAGCGACAGCATGGCCAGCGATCAGGCGTATTGGGTTTTCAGCGCCGGTCCTTCGACTTACATGGGCCCGGTGGCGGTGGATTTCACCCAAGCCGTCACCGGCCTGCTGGACTTCGGCGGGCCCGCCGACGCGGTGCCGGTCGGCACCGGCACCGATGCGATCGCACTGGACCTGAATGAAATCACCTTCACCAACCTTGGAGCAGCAGCCACCCCCGGGTTGGACTTGATTTCAACCAGCGGCGGCCAAGGCTCCCTCGACTTGTATGTGGTCAACCCGAATGCGGACAGCCTGGGCTACACCCGCGGCAATCAGGTGGATTCCTCTCCGGGGCCAGGGGCGAGTTCTTCGCTCGGCGAAACGGTCGCCTCCCAGTCAACCGCTAGCCTCACGCTGGGCGCCAAACGCAATTGGACCCTCGGGTTGCCCAGCCGCACGAATTTGTACCGGCTCAATTCCGGCGGTGCCGGGGCTTCATTCTGGCTCCCGGTCACGGCCGTCAACACGGACGTCAGCGTGCCCGCCGACCAGTCGGCGCCCAGCGCGCCTCTAACCGTTACCGGGCTGTGGGTCGGCGATGTCAGTGTCAATGCCGCCACCTGCATTGTGCAGGATGGGGCACCCGTGCGGCCGGCCGCCGGCAGCATTCCGATGCGCATCATTCTGCACTCCGACGCCGGTGGCGCCGTGCGGCTGCTTTCGCAGGTGACCATCATGCAGACCAAGACCGCCGACCCGACGGTGGTTCCGCTGCCCGTCCTGGTCGTGGACCCGGCGCGAATTCCGTTCTTCGAAGGCATCAAGGAGCACAACGGCAAGCGGGTCGGCGAGCGCATCGAGGCAGTCGCCTACGACATGCCACGCGCCACTGGCGCTGCCGACCAAAGCGCCGGCAGCGGTGACTTGATNGACATGATCGTCGCCGAGTCATCGAGCCCGGTCACCACGTGGGNTTCGGGCAAGGGCCTCTATCTGACACGGGCCGCCGTTGATCAAGCCGCGATTGATTCCTATCTGCAGTTCCGCAGCATCCGCCCGCCGGCCCTCAAGGAAGTTTACAAACTCACTCTGGCGATGAGCGGCAGCCTTGGTGCCGGCAAGACCGTCACCAATTCCGCGGGGGCGCCGCTGGTCCTCGACCCCTTCCACCGCAGCAATCCGTTCCGCCACGCCTACCACCCGAAGTTTACCAAGGGGCCGCAGATCACCCGCTCCTTCACCGTTGTTTTCGATGCGGACCAGCCTGTCGCCGACCGCTTGCGCGGCACCTTCCAGGAGACCATTCACGGTCTCATCAGCTCCGACCTCACCCTGACCGGCAGCGTCGAATTCCACCGCCTCATCAACGTCGCGACGCTCGAAGGATCCTGATAGAAACTCCCCATGACTTTCCAACACATAACTCCAATTGCATCCCCCATCGCAATGAAAACCCACCCTCTGATCCGCGCTCTAACATTGATTGCGGCCGGATGCCTGCTTGTCCTCTCCGCAGGGCTCGCCAGCGCTGCCTCCGCGCCGGCGATGGTCGTCCAACAGCCAGCCGGAACGAATCTGACGAGCGGGACCTCCACGGTCTCCTTCGGTGCGGTGGCGGTTGGCTCCAATACCAGCCTGACCTTTACGGTCAAGAATACCGGCGATGCCGATCTCACCGGCTTGACGGTCACCAAGAATGGCGGGCAAGCGGGGGATTTCGCAGTGACGACCAATCCGACCGCACCGGTGGCCGCGGGAGCAAGCACGACCTTGACGGTGCAGTTCGCCCCTTCGGCTTCAGGCAACCGCAACACGACACTTCGTATTGTCAGCAATGACGCGGGTTCTCCCTTCAACATCAACCTGACGGGTACCGGCACCGTTCCTGTGATCGGCGTCCAGCAACCCGACAGCACGCCGATCGCAAACCCCGGCAATTGGGACTTCGGAACGGTCGCGCTCGGATCCAACACCAGCCTGACCTTCACCATCACCAACACCGGCCTCGCGCCGCTTACGGGTTTGACCATTTCCAAGGACGGCGGCAATTCGGCCGACTTCACGGTGACGACCAATCCGACCGCACCCGTGGCCGCGGGAGCAAGCACCACCTTCACGGTGAAATTCACTCCCTCCGCACGCCTTATCCGCAACGCCGCGATTCACATTGCCAGCAATGACTCAACCAACAGCCCGTTTGATATCAATCTTAGCGGCGTCGGCGCGGCGCCGATTATCGAGGTGGACCAACCGTTGAACACGGCCCTCACCGATGGCGTGAGCTCGGTGGATTTCGGGTCGGTTGTGGTGCAGGAGACAGGCAAGTTGACATTCACTATCAAAAACACCGGCAACGCCATCCTCACCTTGTCCGCACCCACCATCAACGGCTCAAACCCGGCCGACTTCGTGTTGGTCCCCACGACGGCTGCAACGGTGCCGGCAGGGAGCAGAACGTCTTACGACGTGCTGTTTACTCCTTCCGCCGCGGGCTCACGAACGGCGACACTCCATTTTCCCAACAATGACCCCGACGCCAGCCTCAATCCGTTCGACATCACGCTGACTGGCACCGGCACTGCTCCCGCGCAAGGCACGGATGCCTACGGCTACCAATTCACCACAACCCAGCCGCAAAATGGCATCCTGTTTACCGGGACCGAGCCAGACGTGATCAATGCATCCAACCTGGTCGGCGATGATATCTCGCAGATCATCAACATCGGCTTCCCGTTCTACTTTTACGACAAGGCATACACGTCTTGTGCCGCCTCGACGAACGGACTGCTTTCTTTCGGTATCGACTCTATCCCGCCGGGTACCACGTCTTATCCCAGTGCGCAGTCCTATTCTCCCGCGGCAATTCCCAACTCGGCGAGTCCTAGCAATTTCATCGCGCCGTTCTGGGTGGACATGTATAGCGTGGCAGGCGTCAGCAAAATTCTCTACACGACAAGGGGCACGGCCCCCAATCGGGTCTTCATCATTCAATATAGCGACATGGCGGAATACGCCAATACGACCAATGCCAGAGTCACGTTCCAAGTATGGCTATATGAGGGCACGAACAACATCGAATTTCAGTACAAGTCAATTTCAGGCTTCTTGACCGGGGCAAGTGCGAAAACCGTCCTTTCCGGCATAGAGAACTATGCAGGGACCTCGGGGCTTGAGTATTTCTTTAACACGGTGGACAACCAACACTCGGCACCGAACAACTTTCCGCCGTTCCCGAGCGCGGTTTTGTTCACCCGCCCGGTCACCGTGGAGGTGGAAAGCACCTATCTGCGCCCCGATGGCGTGACCACCCATAACGTCGGATCGGCCGCGATGGGCTTGAATCCTGAAATCTCACTCAGGATCAACAACACCCAACAAAAAACCGCATACGGGACCGTGCAACGCTTCGAGGCACCCCAATACATCTATCTGGACCAGAGCCTGAACGAAATCGGATCGAGCGTCGGGGCGGCGTTTCCGCCGGCCAATGCCTGGTATCGCCTCGTCAACGACGGCTACGCGATCGACGGGCAAGTGGTTCAGGGCACGCACACGTTTTTCACGACGACACTGACCCACGATGTGACGGTCATCTGGCGTTGGGTGCTGGAATACGCCGTGGACATCGAGGCGGCCACCGGTCGGGACAACGGCTTCGGCAACCCGGACCCCGGAGTCGGACGCTTCTGGTATGCCAAGAACAGTCAGGTCAGCGCGGCGATCGACACGGTGGTGCAAAACGATGCGGCCGGCATTCGGATCAGGATTACCGGCTATTCGGTGGACACTTTCGCGGACACCGTGGGCGGGACGTTCACCACCGTCAAGCCGGCCTTCGCCCCGACCGACACCCGTGCGGCTATCACTCCAATCAACATCACCGCGCCGCTGCGCATCACGTGGCTCTCGACCGGCCAGGTGCGGTATCGCTTCGGCGTGTCCGCCGGTGGGGCGCCAGGAGCGGTGGCAGGGGAATCGTTCGACGGCCAGGCGTTCGCGCAAATCTATGACCCGACCGGAGTTAGCTCGAAAGTGACTTTCAACAGCGGTGCGATTACCGATGTGTGGATCAACACGGACGTGGGCCTGCGGCAAAAAGTGGTGTTGGGGGCGTTTTACCGCACGGCGGACCGCTGCTTCACGCTGGTGAATTTTCCGGTGCAGCCGGGAGCCGACTTGCAGCCGATCGGCTCGGACATTTCCCTGCTGACCGATTCGTCGTTTGCCGACGGCAGTCCCGTTCCGGTCAGTCGGGTTGCCCGGACCTACGCGCTCAACGACCCTGCGGCGGGCCCCCAGACGGTGCCGACGCCCACCGAGGTTCACTGGGTGTATCAACCGACGATTTTCCGGGCGCTGGTGCCGCTGGGCACGGCGTTTGATCCGTCGGCCATCGTGCCCGCGCTGTGCGGGACCAACCCGGTGCTGAGTGATGGCGGGCCGGACCCAACTTTCCTGCAACCCGTGGGTGATATCCCGACGGGAACGGCTACCGGCAATCCCTTGCGCTGGGATCAGGCTGGCTTGCAACTCTTTCCCGTCCATCCCGGCACCCATCGCATCAACTGGCCGGACAAGAACAACCCGAACCAGGTCTATCAGATAGAAATCGTCAGTGGCTATCCCGGTGCGACTGTCAACCTGACATCGGCCAGGGAAAACGCCGACGGCAGCCGCGGGGCGCCACTCCCGTACGCCGGCACGGGTGTGATGCAGGTCACGCTGGCGACCATCGCGCAGAGCAATCCCGGAGTGTTTTTCCCGGCCCAATACCTCGGCGGGCTATCCCCGACGCAGCAGGACGACGCCCACTACCGCCACCTGTTTGACCCGGTGGCGGAACGGCGTCCGCCCACCAAGTTGGATCTCAGCACCACGGACCCGTGGATGTTCCAGGATTTGACCTATACCGACAAAGGCACGGATGCCTCGCTCTCCGGGGATGGGACGACCGTCGCGTTTTCGTCCCAAGGGGCGGGGCGCAGCGTGCTGTTATACAGCTACCGGCCGAATTCGGACGAAGCGGCTGACGGCAATTTGGCCAAGGAGCGCCTTGCCGTGCGGGTGATTCGCTCGGGGCCGATCAATCCGGTTCTGCCGGACAACCCCGACCTGGTTCTGGGCCGGCGGGGCCTGGCGCTTGGCGGCGGCGCCGCGGCGGACCACGCTGCGTTCGGCATCATCACCCAGAGCACGGCCTCGACGGTGAATCCGGGCAGCAATTTTGTGATCGACTTTTGGCTCAAGGTGCCAGGCTTGCACGACACCCCGGTGAGCCTCACGAATTGCACGACAAGCGTCGCCTTGCCGGGGACCACCGTGATTTGCGACAGCACCGCCAGCCTGGTGGTTGGCATGAACGTCAACGGCACCAACGTCACTCCCGGCAGCAAGGTCGCCTCGATCACCAGTGCCAGCGCGTTTGTGCTGAGCCTGCCCGCGACGGCCGCCGGGACGGGTCTGGTGCTCACCGCTTCCAACAAGCCGGTGACTGTGCTGAGCAGCGCCGGCGACAAGCTCAAGGTCACCCTCGATGCCGGCGGCGCGTCGGTCACGGCCAGCTACCTCGGCATGCCGGTGACCCAGCCGCTGTCCAAGTCCGGTGCCGCCTGGCGCCACTGCGTCGTCCACGCATTCACCGACCGCCTTTTCGGCATCAATCTGACGTTGTTGGATTTCTTCGTTGACGGCATGCGCGCGGAGCAGGGATTGGTGAGTTCGCTGCTGCCCATCGCTGGCCCCGCCACGTTCGATGTCGGCACGACCCTGACCAGCAATTCCCTGCGCTTCGGGGTCAATGCCGACCCGCTCAACGGCCTGCAACTCGACCAGTTCCGGCTGTTTGGCAACCTGACTGCCGGCCACAATTCCTGGCTGTCGCCGGCCGAAATCCAACAACTGCGAAACACGCGTTCCACGTTGCTGCGCACCCTCGCTCCGGTCCTTCAGTTCGGGTTTGAACAGGCCCCGGTCGGCGGCATGTTTGCCAACGAAGGCACGCTCGCCGGCGTCGGCGTGGGCCCGGTTGCGCCGGACTTGACGGTGCCGCCGGCCTATGCCGGCACCTGGGCACACATCGACATCCAGGAGGTGGCCACGCGCCTCGACTGCACGCTGGACAACGCGGGGTTCGGCGGCAGTGGCTTCATCCTCAACGCCGTGTCGAACTATAACGCTGACATTTACACGCGCTCCGCCGAAGTCGGCGCCTGGGGGCCGATCTATCCGGTCAACCACGGCGGATTGTTCACCGACGCCACGCGGCGCCTGGAGGTGGCCTACTACGAGAACCCCTACCTTGTCGATCCGCTGAACCACCCGAATGTCGCTTGGCCTTACGAGGCGGCGGCCTACTCCGAGGTGATCTATCCCGCCTTCGGCCCGCACAAGGACAAGGCGATTTACATCGCCAGCCGGATCGGTTCGGAGGGGGTGGACCAGAAGGGTCGCGCACAACCTGTCTTCGACTTGGCCGACTACGCGGGACTGACGATCTACAACCAACCGGACAACACCCAAGCCGGGTACAACCCGAACGAGGAGCACGCCCTGGTCGCGCCGTCGGGCCGCGCGGCACTCAAGCTCAAGAACGTCGGCGAGGACATTGCCAACAATCCGCCCCTCGCGGCCTTCGCCCTGCAGGCGGACCTCAACGGGACCAGCGCGAGCTACACCTCCGATCCCTGGGTGCTGGTGCAGGTGAACAACCTCGCGACAGGGCAACCGGAGATGGCGGCCTATCAGGTCTTCAAAAGCCGGCCCGGCTCCATCGACTTCCCGCGCCCGGCGGATTCCGTGGTCCAAGCCACCCCTGGGCTTGCCTACGACAGCGCGCCCAATCCGGAGGACCGGTTCCTGACGTTGGATCCGGCGAAAACCTACAACTTCCAGTACGGCTTCGTCTATCAGGCCTACGCCGGCGACTCGCTCATCCCACCCTATCCGTTGAATCTGGTCATCGGCAACGTCGCGATGCCGTCCCGCGGCGGCAACTCCGCGTTCCAACGGGCGGTGTGGTGGGACGTGAGCCAAAACCCGTGGGTCGTATCCGGCGGCGGGATCTTCTTCTATCAATACCATTACCCCATGCGCGGCGATTTCTATCTTCCCAGCGCCGCCGTTGGCGCCCCGGTGGCTTGGGTCCCAGACCTCGCGGGCGGATCGCGCACCTTTGCCGGCGACCCCGCCACGGACGCCCCGGGCAAGATCGTATATAACACGTTGTGGCGCTCGGATTATCCGAAGCTCAAGCGCGGCGAAACCCTCACCTATCAGGGCGGCGAATACTTCAATGAAAATCCCGGCTCAAACGGACTTCCCGCGCTGGTGGCCATGGCGGCGGCGGAGGTCGTCTTCGACGTTTCAACCCCAAGCATGGTGATTGACGACGGCAACGTGAACGCCTACTCGGCTCGGATCATTCGGCCGTTGGATCGCATGGAAGCGTCCTTTACCGTGGCGCAAATGGCCGCGGCGGGCTTCAGCCCCGCTGCCTCCTCGATTTTCGTGGTCGCCGAGCGATGGTATTTCAAGGACCTGTCCGGCTCGCTGTCGAAGCGGTTTTACTTCGACTCGCTCGCCGAGAAACTGGTGTTCCGCGGCTTCCTCAATGACAAGGACAGCGGCAGCCCCAACCTGACCGCGGGCCCCGATCCGCTCAACATCCTTGAGCCCAACGTCATGACCGCGGGGGACTTGGCGATGGTCACCAAGATCGGTGCGGGAAGCGACTGGCTCAATGCGGTTAATGCAATCTATAACAAATCCCAGAACCCGATGCTGATCCGCAACCCGACGGCCCCCGGCAATCCCCCGGTGACCGGCCAGTATCTCGCCGGAGTGAAAGAATCACCCATTGTAACACAGCAGCTCGGCCTCAACCTTTCGTTCTACGACTCCACCACCGATCTAACCGCCGTGAGCAACGCGCTGGCGGTTCAAGCCACCCTTGCCTCGGTGATGAATCAGGGTTTCAGTTTCAGCCGGGTGCCGCCCTTCACCACCTATATTTACCAAATCTCGCCGCTGCAGACCCAGCCGGCATCTCGCTACGCCGAACTCGATAGTTTCGGCGTGGGTTCCGCGCTGGTGCCCAATCCGGCGTTGCTCACCGCGCCGACAGATGGCGGCTCGCGCTTCATCACCATCGCCGAGAACAACCGCAGCGAACTGGCTGGCGCGCCGGTGAGCCTGCACATCATCGAAATCGTCCCGGACCGCTTCCGCGGCGCCATCCAGGTCATCGAGTCCGCCGACGCGTTCAGCGAACGGGTCACCCTGCAGCACAACGGCGAATTTGGGGCAAACACCGGCGATCTCTATTATGAATGGTGGATTCGCGATGCGGCCCCCCTCCAAGTCGTTGCCAACGAGGTGCTGGCCGACGGAACTTTGGCCCAAACCGACGCCAGCGGCCATTCCTTGTGGCAGCAGTACTTGCCCAAGGATCGCACCGACGACGCCTCGCTCGATGATTTTCACAAGCACCTTGGGCTGTACTCGATTGTCTTTGAAGGCCGCCCCGACGTGGTCCTCGCCGACAAGCTGATCCTCATGCGCTACCGGCACAAAACCGAATCGAATTGGACGCTGGTGCCCTTTGAGATCCCCAATCCGCCGCTGGCTTGGCGCCCGGGCTCACCCGCACCCTTCCAGTGGGCAGGTGCCGCCAACTCCCCGCAATTGCAAGCCGACGGCAGCAAACAGTACATCCCGCAACTGGTCATGGGTTGGGTGAAACGCGTCCTCGACCGCATCAACCCCTACGAGGCCCGCTACACCGACTTCTTTAACAGCGGGGCACCGGCCACCTACAGCAGTCAGATCCAGATCGCCGGCGGTCCGTTTGCCGGCAAAGTGGCCCTCAACTCCGACAAGAACGTCATCGAAAACACCGGCTTGATCGAACTCTACGAAACCATCCTTGCCCGCGCCCGCGAACTGTCCATCGACAATTCGACCAACCCGGTGAGCACCGATGCCATCAATCAGGCGCTGCTGCTCGCCGCAACCCGCCTTTCAATGCTCTACGAACTCCTGGCCTGCGATGCCTACGGCGACGCCCAGGATCCGACCATCACCGTGACCGATCCCGATAATAGCGGCCTGATGAGCGTGGCCGCCTACACGTTTCCGTTCCAAAACATGGTGGCTGACCAGTTGCAACAGGAACTGGCCATGCTGCGCGGCACCGATTTCCTCAAAAGCTACCCGGTGTACAACCGCTTGTTTTGGAATTACACCAAGGGCCTGGGTGAAGCCGCCTACAACGTCAAGTACAACATTTACGACGCGAATCAGGACGGTTTCATCAACGAGGACGATGCCCGCATCCTCTTTCCGCAGGGACACGGGGATGCCTGGGGCCACTACCTCTCGGCGCTGGGAATGCACTACACGCTGCTGCAAGACCCGAATTTCAGTTGGAAGGCACGCTCCGAACTCTACTCGCTCATGCAAAACGTGCTCCCCGTCGATTTCCTCGACGAGAAAACGTTCGCCAGGGTGGCCGCCAGCAAGGCACGTACCGGCCGCGACACCGTCCGCAGTACCTATCGGCTCAACTACACCCAGAATCCCGACGGCCAATGGCAGGGCTACACCGATGGTGCCGACCCGGCGCGGGCTTGGGGTGTTTCGGAGTGGGCGCACCGCAGCGGCCAGGCGGCGTGGTTTGACTGGGCGGTGGCCAACGCGGTGATGCCGGCCGACGCCAGTGCGGCCACCCCCGTCCAAAATCCCGAAGACCTCGATCTCATCCAGCGCTCTGGCGCCATCGACGACATCAGCGGCATCGCCAGCGGGCTGCAGGAAATCCAGGTCGCCATGGACGAGGCCAACGCCGGCACCAACCCCCTCGGCTTCGACTCTGACGCGATCGCCATGGACCTCGATCCGACAGCGATGCTGGCAGGCCAGGGCCATTTCACCCAGATGTACAACCGGGCGCTCAGTGCCGCTAGCAACACCCTCGCGACACTCAACTTCGCGGCCCAGGTAGGCAACAAGCTGCGCTACCTGCAAAACGACACGAACTCGCTTGCCATCGAAGCCTTTCGCCAGGATCTCGATTACCGCAATCAATTGATCGATATCTTCGGCACACCGTATGACGGGACCATCGGTTTTGGCAAACCCTTCCCGGAGGGCTATGCCGGGCCGGATTCCCAACTGTTCGCCTATCTGGATGAAACGTCCATCGATCAATTCATTCCGTCGTCCGATCAGAACGCGCCGGCAACCATGGTCACCTTCAACAGCACGCTCACCAAAGCCGCCAATCTCGCGGATAACTACCACTTCACTTCCTTGTGGGCGAATGTCTTTGGCAACCTCGTTCAGAACCTCGGGACGACCCTAGGTGCCCTCATCACGGTCCCGACACACGCGGCGACCACTGTGGGAGTTGTCTCCGGCACCACCCAACAACAAGTGGTCAGTACCTTCCAGTTCGGGGTGGGTGGCACGCAGTTGAGCGAGGCCTTCGGTGCGTTGTTGAACACCCATACCTATGAGGATTTCAGCACGAGCGTCGGTGCGCTGCAGATTCCGGTGCGGCAGAAATCCCCCTACGCGTTCCAGGCACCCCCCGAATGGGGGCAGCGCACCAGTTATGGCAAGGTTCAGACCATTCTCGAGAACGAACTCAAGGAGCGAATTGCCCTTGATGCCTCCATCAAGAATTACCAGGCGTTCCTCCAAACATTTGAAGTGTCAACCAGCCAGATCGACAACGAGATGAAGTTGATCGCAAATCGCAATACCAATGACACCATTTTGCCACTTCTGAAAGCCGCGAAGGAAAAGCTCTCGGTCGTCGCGGATGCCACCAAGGCGGCGGCCGAGACTGCGCAGGAAGCCGAGGGCAACACCGCCGACGCCGTCGCGGAAGCGCTGCCAACCGACACTCCGATCGTCGGGCTTGCCGATGGCTTGGGCGACGTGCTCGCTCCCGTGCGGGGCATCGACAAGGCTTTGGCGGTTGCCGCGCAAGTGGCCTCCGCGGTGGTGAAATATGGTGCCATTGCGGCGAAGGCTGCGGCGCAATTCGCTCTCGATCGGGAAATCGCCGACCTGCAGACGGAACAAAACCGGATGGATGGGGTGAGCACGCTTCAGGGCTTGCTGGTCAATCTCGTTGCGTTGGCCGGCAAGGAGGGACCGCTGCGGGATGACATCGGCACCCATCTTGCGCAGTTGAAACTCTATCAACAGGACTATGTGACGGCCCAGGCGACGGGGTTTCGCTTGCTGGGCGAGCGCGAGGCCTACAACAAGAATCTCGCCGCGAAGGTGCAGCAGAACCGCTATCAGGACATGATTTTCCGGCTGGCCCGCACCGAGGCGATGACCAAGTATGACTCCTCGTTCAACAACACCGCGCGTTATGTCTGGCTTGCCGCTCGGGCATACGATTACGAAACCAGCCTGGATCCCGGCCACCCCGCGGCTCCCGGTCAGTTGATGGACCAGATCGTCAAGGAGCGCCAACTCGGCCTGTGGACCAACGGTCAGCCGCAAGTGGGGCAGGGAGGTTTGGCGGAGATCCTGTGCCAACTCAACGCCAACTATCAGGTTCTCAAGGGGCAGTTGGGAATCAACAACCCGCAGGCCGAAACCGAGAAAATTTCGATGCGTCAGGAACTCTTCCGCATCGGTCCCGGTGTCGCCGCCGGCGGCACGGCTGCTAGCGACTCCCGCTGGGTGGATGCCCTCAAGGCGCGCATCGAGCCGGATCTCAACAAGATGCCCGAATTCATCCGCTACTGCCGTCCGTTCGCGGATCCGGCAAGCGGACCGCAACCCGGAATTGTGATCCGCTTTGCCACGGACATCGAGCCGGGCAAGAACTTCTTCGGCCAGCCGCTGGCCGCTGGCGACCACAACTACAGCACCGCCAACTTTGCGACCAAAATCTTCAGCTTCGGCGTGTGGTTGGACAATTACAACGCCGCCGGGCTTTCGACCTCGCCCCGCGCCTATCTGGTGCCGACAGGCAGCGACTACCTGCGCGTTTCCACCTCGGCGCTGCCAGTGACCCGCGTGTGGAGCGTGGTGGACCAGTTGATCCCGACGCCCTTCACCATCAACCAGAGCAACCTGGTTGCACCCGACTACGTGCCGACGCTCGATGGGGTGGACGGAGGGTTTGGCGACTTGCGCCGCAACGGTGACTTCCGCATGTATCACGACGCCGGAGGCAGCGTCAACGACAGTGAAACGATCTCCAGCTCGCGCCTCATCGGCCGCTCGGTGTGGAATTCCCAGTGGATGCTCATCATCCCCGGCGCCGACCTCGCCGTGGATCCGAACGCAGGACTAACACAATTCGCGCAGACCGTCGCGGACATCAAGATCTACTTCAAAACCTACTCCCATCAAGGCCAGTAGATGCTCGCCTTGCTCCAGCCCCTCAGCCCATTCCCTCCGATGAAAACCTCCTTTGCCCTCGTCGCCGCCACCCTCCTCAGCGGCCTGTTCGTCACCAGCCCGGCGGCCCGCGCCGCGGGCTTCACCGAATCCGACGTCGTGTTCTACGGCGAGGTGCGCAAGTCCGGCGGCGGCCAGACCATCCTGTTGCAGGGCGGCCACCTGCAACTGACCTTCGTCAATCAGAGTGATCCGACCAACAGCGTCACTCTCCAGACCGAGTTGCAACCGACCGGCAGCGGTTCCGCCAAGCCGTATTCGTATTGCCTCAAGGTGCCGCTGGCCTATCTGCCCGACCCGACCCGGATCGGCGAGTTTCTATCGGTCAGCAGCCTGCCGACCAACTTCAAGGTCCAGCAAATCACCATCGACGGCACGCCGGCCACCCTGCCGGACGGCAGCGTCGAATTTTACGGGCTCAACTTCGCCAGCCGCTCCAGCCAGAACCGCCTCGACCTGCTGGTGGCCGGCGATAGCATCAGCACCGCCCACGATGGCATCCCCGATTGGTGGAAACGCCTCTACGGCCTCGACACCAGCGTTGACATATCTAACGACGACCCCGACGGCGACGGTTGGACCAACCTCCAGGAATTCCTCCGCGGCAGCAACCCGATCGTAAGCAACCGCATTCCCCAGTTGGTCACCGCCGAAATCGTCGTGCCGGAATCCGGTGAAGCCGGCGTTTACCTCCAGATTCTGGATTCCGATACTCCGGATTCCGGCATCAGCGTGGTTCTAACCGCCAGCGCGGACAGCGGGTTCCAACTCAAGCTCGCCGGTGTGCCGGTGCCCCCCGGCGCGGCGCAAACCTGCACGCTCGCTGACCTCAAATCCGGTCTCGTGACGCTGGTCCACGCGGATCGGACGGTACGCGAATACGCCATGCCCGTCACCTGGGATGATGGCAGCGGGCCACTCGCCGGCGAAATCCAAGTGAGTGTCGTCACCCCCAGCGCCGAGGACGGCAGTGACGCGGTCGTCTGGCTCGACGGCTTTGACCTGCCCGCCGCCGGCCAAGCCATCGACACGTGGCCGGACCGCTCCGGCAACGGCAACCCCGCCACCCAGCCGCTCCCCGCCTATCAACCGCTGGTCGCCGGGCGCTCGGCGGATTTTTCGGGAGTGAAATCCGCGCACCTGTTCTTCCGCGACACGGTCCTGCCGACTGGCGACCACACGGTGTTGACGGCCTATCAGGCGGCCGCCTCGTCGGACACGCCGCAGACCGTGCTTTCCACCAACCGCGGCTACCTGCAAGTCGCCGCCACCACCCAGCCGATCTCCTATCCGGGGGCGCCGGTCTATCAGATGGATGGCACCGCCGTACGCGGCTTTGAGAACACTTCGGGTGCGAACACCACCTCGATCTTCCGGCGTCAGGCCAGTTTGTTGCAAAACATCTTCGGCTTGCGCTACGACGGCGAAAACATCGCCGTCACCGCCATTGATCCGGTCCTGCCGACGCTCGGCGCGCGCCGCTCCGCGATTGTCGATGGTGGCGAGCCGGTGGACGACGTGCTGTGCGGCCGGATTCATGAGTTGCTGGTGTTTCCCAGCGCGCTGCCGGAACAAAAATTGCGCGGCGTCAATGATTACCTGCAATCGAAGTGGGCCGGCGCGGTCATCTGGAACTTCAGCAGCGAGCTGAAGGATATCTATCTAACAACGGCCGCTGGCGGCACCCGCAGCAATATCATCCGCGGCGGCTTCGGCAACGACCACCTCAGCGGCGGCCCCGGCAATGATATCATCTCCGGCGGCGGCGGCGATGATATACTAACAGGAGGCGGCGGCGCCGACACCTTCGTGTTCGGGGCTGTGGACACCGGCCGCGACCAGATCACCGACTTCGACCAGCAAAATGATATCATCGATTTGTCGGCGTTCTTCTGGGGCATGACCGGCGACGCCCGGCAATATATCTCGGTGCGCCTGGACGCCAATTACGCCACCGCGGTGCCGACCCTCGACAGCACGCTCATCGTCAAGCGCCCGGACGGCACCACGCAGGAAATCGTGCTGCAAAACGTGGTCATCGGCAGCACCCAGTTGATCCGCCTCATNGAGGAAGGCCACATCCGCATGGGCGGCCTGAGCATCCCCACCGCCGTGCAACTCGCACTCGCCTCCGCTGCCGGTCCGCTGACTGAGGCGCTGGCGCAGTCGTTCACCATCACCATGACCCGCAGCGGTGCCGGCACGGTCGCCGCCCTTGACGTGCCACTCGGGTTTTTCGATAGCGCCGTCGGCGGCCGCTTCGTGGTGGACGGCGTGACATCCAACCAGGGCCAGCGCGCGGTAGCGTCCTTCGCACGGGGCGAGACCAGTAAAACCCTAACGGTCCATCCGGTGCCCGACCTGCAGACCGCCGGCGTGGCCACCGTGCAGGTCGCCGCGCTGCCGCAATACAAGTATTCGGTTAGCGGCGCGCCGGTCACCCAGACGATCACCGACACTCCGATGGTTTGGCTAGAGGTGACCCAGGCCAACTCGGTCGTCAGCCCCGCCCAGAGCGCCCGCGTGGTCCTGCACCGCGATGGCAGCCTTGCGGCGAGCCTGTCGCTTGACCTCCAATTCGCCGGCACCGCCGTCAATGGCGTGCAGATCCAACAACTGCCCACCAGTGTGACCATTTTCGCCGGCCAGAGTTCGCGCGAAATCCAGATTGCCGCCCGCGCCGCCGGTCTAACAGCCGGACCCAAGGTCGCCCTGCTCCAACTCGCTTCGCGCGACCGCTATGTGCTCGGTAACCCGTACGAGGCCATCCTTTACGTCGGCAACACCGCCCAGGAAACCAACGGTGCCGGCTTCGACCGCTGGTTGCAACTCACCACCAACGGTGCCGTGCCTAACTTCGCGAGCTTGGCCGGGGCCGACCCCGCGAAGGTCAGCGACTATTTGCAAGCTTACGCGCGCGGCCTCGGTTCGCTCGGTGACCTCGGTGCCCACCCGCTCGCATTGCGCATCGTCAATGGCCGGCCGGAACTCTCCAACGTCGGCCAACTCAATGCCGCCGACCTCCGCTGGAGCGTGCAGTCCTCGCCCGGCATCGACCAGTGGACCGACGCCAGTTCCACCTTCGTCCAAGCGAGCGACGCCAACGGGCCCAAGCTCATCGGCCCGCCGCTGCTGCCCGCAGAGCGCAGCAAGTTTTACCGCCTCAACCTAACTCTCGACCCCGGCCAACTCACCGCCAGCGGCATCGCCGCGATGACCGGTGCAACCCAGTATGGCATCAGTGGCAACGGCACCTGGATTTCCGACCAAGCCAGCGGCGCGTTGAGCAGCACCGGCGGCAACGTCGGCGACACCAATCGCATGATTGTCAGCGTCAGCGGGCCGCGGACGCTGGATTTCGAGATGTCGATTGTCGGCGGCGACTGGAACGATTGGTTCGCCTTCTACATCGACGGCGTCAAACAGGCCGAGACCTTTGGCGATGCGGTCACCGTCCGCGCCGCGCTGGCCGACGCCGGCAGCCATCTGCTGATGTGGGAATTCACCCGCAGTTCCGGCAAGGCGGTCATCCGACACATCTCTCAATGAACTCACTCTCCGCCTGAATACCTATCTATCAGTAACCATGAAATCCTCCCATAACTTCCTTTGTTCCGCGATCTATCTGGTCATGAGTTCGCCCCTGCTGCATGCGGCGGCGGATATCACCATCAGCAATGCAGGCAACTCCGACATCACTGCCAGCGCTCCGTTCAAGGATTTGACGGACAACGGCGGCCCCGCGTCGAATCTGCAGGTGGTCACCCTCGTTGGCGCGCTGGGCGCAACCCCCGTTCAGGTGACCACCGCCACTTCAACCGGCACGTCGCCATTCGGCGGACGGATCACCGTGGTGGATTCAATCACTTGGAACTCCGCCAACGCCTTGACTCTATCCGCAAACTCCAACATTCTGCTCGGCGCCACCGTGACCAACACTGCGGGTGGCGGCCTTGCTCTTAGCGCGGGTGCCGATGTCGCCTTTGGCGCCGATGTCGTCCTCAGTGGCGGCACGTCCCAGCTTTCCGTCGTTTCCTCGGGCATCACCCAGCAGGCAACGCGCAAGCTCCTGATCGATGGTCTGGCCGATCTCAATGCCGGTGCGGCCGCCATCACGTTGCCCGAGGCTAACAATTTCGGCAGCCTCAAGCTGACCGGCGGCGTGGTGACGGTCAACGAGGCCAGCGCCACGACGCTGGCCGGAGTCACCGCGACGAGCCTCACTCTGACTTCGGCCGGTGCGATCACCGATACGGGCAACATCAACGTGACCGGTCTCGCCAGCTTGAGCGGCACCTCGATCAACTTGGGGGGAAGCACGAAAACCACGACACTGGGGTCGCTGCAATTCACGTCGGCCGGACCCGTAACCCTCCAGTTGGATGCCGCCACCTCGATCAGCGGTGCCAACACCGCATCCGTATTCACCTTGGGCGTCACGGGGGTGGCCTCCTTCGCCGCTGGCGCAACGCTCGCTGCGACGACTTTGAACCTCCAGAACGGCACGCTTGCGCTGTCAGGCAACAATCTGGCGGATGCCATGAACGTGACCAACGCGGGCACACTGACGGTCAACGGCACCGACACGGTGAATCAATATATCCAAAGTGGTTCGGGTGCCCTGACCGGCGGCGCGGCGCTGACCGCCGCTGGCGGCGCGACGCTCAACGGCGGAACAGTCACCGGTGGCTTGTTAGGAAACACGACCGTGGCGGGCAATGTCGGCATCAGCGGCAGCGTGGGCGGAGGGTTCCTGCACGTTGACAGCGGCACGCTGACGTTCAGCGGCACCTCGACCAACGCGCCGGTGACCATCGCGGCCGCGGCAGCCCTCACCGATACTGGCAACCTGTCCGACATCGCGGCGCTGACCAATTCCGGCCTCCTCACCGTCAATGCCAATGACACGGTCGGAACCTACCTGCAGACCGCTACCGGCACCTTGAGCGGCAGCGCCGTGCTGGCCGCCACCAGCGGCGCCATCCTCAATGGCGGATCGGTCACCGCCGGCTTGTTAGGAAACACGACAGTGGCGGGCAATGTCGGCATCAGCGGCAGCGTGGGCGGAGGGTTTCTGCATGTTGACAGCGGCACGCTGACCTTCAGCGGCACTTCGAGCAGCACGCCGGTGACCATTGCGGCAGCCGCAGGCTTGACGGATACTGGCAACTTGTCTAACAGCTCGGCCGTGAGCAATGCGGGCCTGCTCACGGTGAATGCCAACGACACAGTCGGAACCTACCTTCAGACCGGCACCGGCACGCTGGCCGGTGCCGGTGCCGCGCTGACCGCCACCAGCGGCGCCACCCTGAATGGCGGAACGGTCACCGGAAACTTGTTAGGAAACGCGACCGTGGCGGGAATTGTCGGCATCAGCGGCAGCGTGGGCGGAGGTTTCCTGCACGTGGACAGCGGCACGCTGACTTTCAGCGGCACCTCGACCAGCACACCGGTGACCATCGCGGCAGCGGCAGCCCTCACCAATACTGGCAATTTATCGGACAGCGCCGCAGTGACCAATGCCGGTATCCTCACCGTGAATGCCAATGACACGATCGGAACCTACCTCCAGACCGGCGCCGGCACGCTGGCCGGCACTGCGGCGTTGACCGCTGCCGGCGGTGCCACCCTCAATGGCGGGTCGGTCACCGCGAGCTTGTTAGGAAACGCAACCGTGGCGGGCAATGTCGGCATCAGCGGCAGCGTGGGCGGGGGCTTTCTGCACGTTGATAGCGGCACGCTGAGTTTCAGCGGCACTTCGACCAGCACGCCGGTGACCATCGCGGCGGCGGCCGCCCTCACCGATACTGGCAATTTGTCAGACACCGCGGCCCTTTCCAACGCGGGTCTGCTCACCGTGAATGTCAATGACACGATCGGGACCTTCCTCCAGACCGGCGCTGGCACGCTGACCGGCAGCGCGGCGCTCACCGCCACGGGCGGCGCAACCCTCGCTGGCGGCACGGTTTCCGGTCACTTGCTTGGCGATACGACCAGCACGGGGGTGGTGCTGATTGATACCGGCGGCACGGTCGGAGGCGGCTTTCTCCAGGTTGCCAGCGGCGTCCTTACCTTAAATGGGACAGCCAATTCAAATACCACGGTGCTGGCGGCCGGAACGCTCAAGGGAACCGGCCTGGTGAATGGCAATGGGGTCAATAACGGCACCCTGGCCGTGGGCGCGACGGGCGGCACGCTGACTATTTCCGGCAGCCTCGTGACCAGCGGCACCGTCACCCTGGCCTTGAACAACCAAACCACTTTCGAGAAAATCCGGGTTGGCGGAAATGCCGGCCTGGCTGGCAATTTGATAGAGACCAACGCCGGTTCCGGCCTGGCTGTCGGCCAGTTGGCGCAAATCATCAACGCGGGCTCCTACTCTAACGGGTTCGCCGCGTTCACAGCCGTCGGTTTTGGCAACGGGCTGCTGTTCAACGACCACACCGGCACCTTGATCGGGCTGGGTGGTGGCAGTGACATTTCTAACGGCTACCTGAATCTTTCGGGCAGCCAGACGAATGTCTATCTCGCCTTGTTCGAGGACGCCGTGCAACCCGGAGTGCAGAACGTGACCGTGGGTCCCGGCGCAATCGTCAACTTCACCAGCGGGGCTGCCAACGGCAATCCCCAGTTGGTCAACGCACTCAATCAGGCGACTTTCACCACGCCGGGCATCATCGATAGCGACACCGTGAACCGGCTTTCCCCTGAAGTTTACCGCGGCCTGGCCGACTACAGCGAGCAAGCGTTGCGCTCCCATGTTCGGGAAGCGGTGGATGCCGCCCCGGTCGCGCGCAATGGCAGGACCCAAGTCTTCGCCACCCTGCACACGGACTCTGCCGGCGTGGACGGTGCCGCCACCAATGCGGGCTACAACACCGAGGTTTTCGGCATCACCGCCGGAGCGCGCTACGACCTCAACGCGAATTACCAGATCGGTGGCTTCCTAGGCGTGGATGAAGGCACTATCAAAGGCTCATTGATCGACACCGATGCCCAGGGCTTCGTGGTGGGCGCCTTTGGCCGCTATTTGCTCAACGATGCTCACAAGACGGTGATCACCGGCAGCGTCTCCTACGGGAATTTTTCCTACGACGCCACCCGCCGCAGCTTCGGCGGCAACGCCAGTGATAACAACATCGGTTCGGATGCGGTCGAATTTGCGCTGGGAGTGAGTACGGTGCTCTATGAGAAGAACGGCTTGAGGGTTTCGCCAAGCGCGGCGTTTCGTTACACGAGCGGCGGAGTTGATGGATTCACGGAAAATGGCCCGGGTGTTCCGCTTGCGGTTCGCTCACAGAATATCGACGTGCCGCTGTTTGATATCGGAGTGAACTTCGACTATCAGGTTCGCGAGCGCCTCTCGCTGGTCGGGCACCTCGGCTACATTCAGGACTTGTCCAATTCCGATGCGAGGGTGTCCGCCGCCTTCGCCGACTCCGCGCCGGGCGGCATGCCATTCTCAGTGACTGCTCCCGGCATCGACCACCAGGCCTTCACGTTCGCAACTGGCATCTACTATGACGTCAACGACTCCACCCGGATCGGGGCGACCTATCGCGGCGAGGTCCCCGTGAATTCCAACTATTCCCAGACCGTTGGCCTCGGTGTCTCATACGGCTTCTGAATAGCAAGATGGAAAGGGTTGCGGCGCCGTTTCTTAACCACTGATTTCACGGATTGAAGAGGATTACACGGAAAATGAGGTTGTGTTCTAGCGAACCCTTAACACACTCCAACACTGGCGGACCGCGACTGCATGACTCTTTCATAATCCCCGAAATCCGAAATTTGAAATCCGAAATCTCAAATCTCAAATCTCAAATCCGCAAAATTTGAAATCCGCAAAATTTGAAATCCGCGTAATCCGCGTAATCTGTGGTTTCCTTGCCTCGCGCCGGGTTGATAGGTTAACTTCGGGATTTTGCCACCTCGCCCTTCTAACCATCATCGCAGTCCTACCCTCGTGCGGCCACAAACCCAACCACGAAGTCAAAGCGCCCCCGCCGCAAAAGGCCCCCGGCGCGCTCGTGCGCGTCGGCTCGCTCACGATCTATCAGTCAGATCTCGACCAGCAGCTCAAGGACAGCCATGGCGCTCGCGGCGACGCGCCGACCCGTCAGCAGGCGCTCGACGAACTCACCGGCCGCGCCCAACTCGCCCAGGCCGCACTCGATGCCGGTCTTGAGCGCGATCCGGTGGTGCGCGCCGAACTCGCCCGCGTCCTGGCCAGCCGGCTCAGGGAAACCACGCTCGCGCCCCGCCTCAAGGCACTCAAAGCGGCAGTGCCGGAAGCCCGCCTGCGCGAGATCTATGCGGCTGAGTCAGCGCGCTTTCAATCCAACGAAAAACGTCAGGTCGCCGTGCTCTGGCTCAATCCCAACGGCAATCCGCAGCGCGAAAAACAATATACTGACAAACTCGCCGTCGCGCGCGACTGGCTGTTCAAAAACGCCGACCTCGCAGCGCATCCCGACCAGGGTTTCGCCGTGCTCGCGGTGGACCACTCCGAGCATCAGGCAACCCGCTACAAGGGCGGCGTCGTGGGTTGGTTAGAGCGCGGCGGCGGCTCGGACGCCTGGACCAAGGCGGTGGTCGAAATCGCGTTTTCACTCAAGGAGGCCGGTGACGTCAGCACCGTCATCTCGCGCCCCGAGGGCGTGTTTCTCGTGCGCCTCATGGCTCTGCAAGCCGCCGTCCTGCGCCCTTTCGAAGCCGTCACCGCCGAACTCGACCGCCTCGAGCGCCAGCGCCTCACCCAACAGGCCCAAGCCGAATTCGACAACTCCATCAAGACCAAGTATCCGCTGCGACGACTGCCTCCACCGCAATGATTCCAATGGTACGCGCCGCGCTCGTAGGCGCGTTGGTCACAACGTGTTGGGACCGCCGATGAGCCACGGCAGGTCGCCGCCGCCCGCATTCTGACGAATGCGCCTACGGCACCGTCCCCGCGCAGCGGAGAAACGCGCCGCGCTCGTAGGCGCGTTGGTCACAACGCGTTGGGGCCGCCGATGAGCCGCGGCGGGTCGCCACCGCCCGCATTCTGACGAATGCGCCTACGGCACCGTCCCTGCGCAGCGGAGAAACGCGCCGCGCTCGTAGGCGCGTTGGTCACAACGCGTTGGGGGCGACCGATGAGCCA
>TBL_comb47_HYPODRAFT_10002096_pt1 | contig 24965 bp, 21 predicted proteins | sample TroBogypolimnion_40_FD_10682 | JGI IMG/M metagenome (IMG submission 10682)
ACTGAAAAGAAAAAGACATTGAATTTATTAACCACTAACATACATGAACTGATAAATCTTCGCCAGCAAAACAGGTGGTCAGTTTGCTTCGGACTGAGGTGGTCAATTTAACCGGCGCACGCACTAAATGACAAAACTCCTTTTTTTTGTCATTTAGTTTATTTAAACCTTCTGAAAAGAAGTAACCCGTTCATCCTCAGGCTGATAAATAATAATGAATTAACTTTCAGAAAATATGGCTTCTCCCATGAATGCAAGTTTTAAATGGCATGCCGTCTCAAATATTACATGCAGAAAGTATTTTAGTGCTATTCTCATTACCATTTCAGCCATTTCATTCTCGAATTCCTGTTGCTTTTCCCAAAGAAATATTCTGCCCTGCCAAAGTGAACCTGCTTTCATAAAAAAATTAGGATTCGATCCACTATGGTCAGCACTCAGCAGTTCCGAAAAACAAAAAACAGGGATTGTACTGGTTGAATTATTAAAAGAAAACAATCAAACTGCTCCAACCCTGCAATCGAAAAAAGGAAGAATCTATCAAGATTCGAGTTGGAGTAGCGCCGGATACCTATCAACCATTACTTTCGATGCACAGGGCAATATTTACAGCATTCCGGCACCATTGATCTCCATGATCTATAATAAACCAAAAGATCAAAATATCATTTATCGCATTGATGCTTTTAGCGGCAAGATGAGTGCTTGGTTGCCATTGCCTTTTTGTCTTCCGGCTACTACCCATAATCCTTATGGCTTATTAGGCTTAACTTATGATTGTATCAGTCATAATGTATTTGCAGCCTCCATCGGAGGTTCATCAAAATATGAAGAGAAGGGCATTATATTCCACATCGAAACAAAAACAAAGAAAATATTGGATACGCTGAAAGGAATTGATGCCATGGGCCTCGCGGTAAACTTTGATGAAAAAGGAATCAGAAGATTATATTTCGGCAAAACAAGAACCGGTGAAATACTTTCTGTACCCATAGCTGATAATGGAAAATTTCTGCGCAATAAGATAAGATCTGAATTTTCACTCGAAGGATTAGGTATTAGAGGGGATGATAAACCAAGAAAAATAAAATTCACCAACGGCTTAATGGAAGTTAGTGGCATAGAATTTAATTACAACTTACAGGCAGCCAGCGAAAAACCTGAGACCGTTTATTTTTTAAAATGGAATAACGAAACAAACCAATGGGTATTGGTTAATGTAAATTAAGTATCCTTACAAAAGAACAAGATGATCCGGCTGTTTAAAAAAAATATTTATAAAAAAAGTTGTTTTGTTTTTTTAATGTTCATCCTGTTCTTTTTTATTATTTCATTTACTGATAGAAATGAACAGACTGCTTTGAAAATTAAATTAGGCAGGTTTTTATTTTATGATACAAGACTGTCCTTTAATAACAGCAAATCCTGTTCTTCCTGCCACGATCCGATCTTTTGTTTTACCGATACCTATCCGAACTTCAAGTGGATCTGCAGGATTTAGTGTTCGAAGAAATGCTCCATCACTCATCAATATCGGCTTTCAAAAAAGGTTTACCTGGGCAGACAGCAGCGTGACTACTTTGGAAAAGCAGATGCTGTTTCCTATGTTCAACGACAATCCTGTTGAATTAGGAATCAAAGGAAATGAAAACACCATCTTATCTCGTTTAAAAAGTGATCCCAATTATCAGCAGTTATTCAAAAAAGTATTTACTGATGATGCGAATCCATTTACAGTGGATCATGTGATCAGTTGCATCGCTTCTTTTGAAAGGACTTTTGTTTCTTATCAATCTGCCTACGATCAATATATTAACGGTAATAAAAATGCATTATCTTCTTCCGCTATCCGAGGCATGAAATTATTTCAATCAGAAAAATTAAACTGCTCGAAATGCCATGCCGGAAAAGATTTAGGGGCAACTAAAGAAACCGATTATTTTAATACCGGTTTATATAATGTAAACAATGAAGATGCTTATCCAAAGGATGACCAAGGCTTGTTTGAAATAACACATGCCGAAAATGATAAAGGAAAATTCAGAGTACCCTCTTTACGAAATGTTTTTTTAACAGCGCCATATACGCATAACGGCACAGTAAATTCTTTAAGTGAAATGATAGATATTTATGCCCGCGGAGGAAGAAATATTGCAACAGGAATTAATGCAGGCGACGGGAGATCAAATAAGTACAAAAGTAATTTAATAAAAGGCTTTACTATTTCGGCCGAAGAAAAAAATGACTTGATTTCTTTTTTAGCTTCGCTAACCGATACATCGATCTTATCAAACAAAAAAATAACGAATCCATTTTTAAACCAGAATTAAGATGCTATTCTCAAAATATTCAAAGAAATATTTTTTAATTATTGCAGGTTGTTTCTTTTCTGCATACTTCAGCTTCTCACAACAATTAAAAACGAAATCAACTTCAGCCAATGCAGGATTCGTTGGCGAATTTAAGCCCGGAATTTTAGGTGAAGGAAAAGTGGATACCAATTGGTTTATAGTGGAAAGAAAAAAAGAGATCCATGCAGTATTGGAACAAGAGATACCTGTACAATTATTCAGAGAAAATGAAAATGAAAAAATAATACAGGCACAACAAATTGCTTTAGCTGATAAAGAATTTACACGGTATGTAAAAGACAAAAGAGATAAAAAAGCTTTGTTGAATCAAATATTTGGTGTGTATCCGGCAAGACCCGGCGACATTAAAAAAGGTACTGCATTTTTACCCGGAACTGTGATGAGAGTTGAAATGTATAATTTCGCACATAACCTTACTACCATTGGCATTGTAGATATTTTCACACAAAAGGTTTTAAGTGTAAATCATTATCCGCAATCCCAACCGGATATTCCTTCAAGCCTTAAAAAATTAGCTGTCAATATCGCAGTTAATTCTCCTGAGATTGAAAAAGCACTGGGCTTTAAACCATCGGCAGATATGCCTGTCATGTCATCCACAAAAACAGCATTGAACAGAACCAAATGCGAACGTTCGCTGCATCTCTGCGTAGCACCCACTTTTGTACAGGGCAGCAGGGCATTGTGGGCAGTTGTTGATCTTACCGATTGTCGCTTGGTTGGTTACAGGTGGACGAATATTGGGAAGGATGCACCCGCTATTGTTGTTACCGAACGTAAACTTCAAAACGAAAACATATCTGAATGTTTTTGCGAAAAGATCAATAACATTAAAAGAAATAATTGGCAAATGGATTATGTGATCACAAGTTCTGATGGATTAATGATCAGTAATGTACTATATAAAGATGCAAGAATTTTAAACAGTGCAAAGTTGGTTGATTGGCATATCAGTTATTCCGGCACAGATGGATTTGGTTACAGCGATGCAGTAGGTTGCCCGATATTCAGTCAGGCTGCCGTAGTTGCAACAGAGCCTCCTAAAATTTCGGAGTTGATAGAAAATGACAGTACTGTTGGTTTTGTTTTAGAACAAAAATTTTATAGTGAATTATGGCCCGCAGCCTGCAATTACAGCTATCTGCAACGATATCTTTTTTATAATGATGGGAGATTTCGTGTTACAGGCGCAAGCTTTGGAAGAGGTTGTGGAAATAATGGAACATACAGACCTGTTTTCAGGATAGCTTTTGCAGGTAACCATCAATCTTTTTACGAATGGAAAAATAATGATTGGCAATTATGGCAAAAAGAAAAATGGCAATTACAAACTGCATTAACAAAATATACAGCTGAAGGCTACCAATATAAAATTTCAAATACTGATGGTACAGGGTTTTTAGTAGAACCGGGGCAGGGTCAGTTTAAAGATGGCGGCAGAGGTGATAATGCTTATGTTTATATCACAAAAAAACACCTTGATAAAGATGAAGGAGAAACGGATTTGATAACCATAGGTCCCTGCTGCAATAACGATTACAGGCAAGGTCCTGAAAAATTTATAGATAAGATCCCGGAAAATATTGTCAATACTGATATTGTTGTTTGGTATGTTCCGCAAATGAAAAATGATGATACACCGGGTAATCAATATTGCTGGGCAGAAACTTATTATGAAGATGGTGTTTATAAAGTGAAGTCATATCCCTGTTATGCGGGACCGATGTTTATTCCACTTAAGAAATAGTATGCAGCGGGCAACAGAAATTATACTTTCTTTTTAATCCGGACTCAACACTTACATGGATGGTTGAATGCACCAAAGCTTTATGTAACGATGTACATGAACGATCAGCAACGCTGATGAAAATAATGATTATTTCATGAGATACACAGTAGATAGTATTACCCGAAAATTGAAATAATATCCTGAAAAGTGATTCATTATAAAGTCTCAAATAATCGGTGGTTTTATGAGACAATCATGTATAGATATCATATAAATGGCATTTTCTCTTTAGCTGTTCAATTTGATTAGGAATGGAATATCAAACGTGATCCTTACTTATGAATCAGCAAAAAATAGATAGGCATTCCTATTGTGATATTAAAAGGGAATGTAACAGCCAAAGCCATGGGAACAAATATACCGGGATTTGCTTTGGGAGCTGCTATTTTCATTGCTGCTGGAACTGCAATATAGGAAGCACTTGCCGCTAATACTGCCAGAATAAATCTGTCGCCAATGTTGGAAGTGATATAACCACTTAAAAGAGCAATGATACAACCATTGATCAAAGGAATGACAACAGCGAATAATGCAGCAAACCATCCATTTTTAATGAAATCATTTAATTTTCTTCCACTGATAATTCCCATGTCTAAAAGGAATATGGCCAGAAACCCTTTAAAAATATCTGTTGTAAAAGGCTTTATATCTGTAGCTTGTTTACCGGTAGCTATCAATCCGATAAAAAGACTGCCGGTTATCAACAATACACTTCCGTTAGTAAATGAATGCCCTATCAGTTTTTTCATGTCGAAACTTTGCACTTCATTTTTCGAATAGATCTGTATGAGCAGGACCCCTATTATTATGGCAGGAGCTTCCATAAGCGCCATTACAGCAACCATATGCCCGCTATATGCTGTGTTTTGCATTTCAAGAAATGAAGTGGCTGTAACAAATGTTACTGCACTTACCGAACCATAGGCAGAGGCAATTGCTCCTGCATCAAAAATGCTGAACTTTTTTTTCAATATAAAAAAAGTATACAGGGGGATTAGGCAGGCAATGCCCACCCCAAAAATGATAGACCAAATGATCTCGACTGAAAAATGACTCTTAGCCAATTCTTGCCCGCCCTTAAACCCAATAGAGAATAGTAAATACAATGAAATGAATTTTGAGGTATTAGCAGGTATCTCCAGGTCACTTTTTAAGCGTACAGAGATTACACCTAAAACAAAAAATAAGAAAGCAGGGTTTGTTAAATTGTCAAACAATAAATTAAAATTCATGGTTCTTTTTTTATTAATTATGATTACTTTTTAAACAAACTTTATTTCAATTACAGAACTGATTTGAAATTGCTTTTTTTTCTCAATGGCATTATCAATCAGCGACCTTAATGCTGTGTTGATATTGTTCAACTCTTCAATTCGTTTCTCACTATGGGAAACATCGCCGTTATACCTTTCTTGGATACTAAATATTTCTTTTGTATGGTAATTGATTTTATTGCTGATCAGCGAGAAAAGTATCTTTCCGGCTTCCTGCGGATCAAATACCCCTTCTATCAATTGATACTGAAATGTCTCTTTCATTACATTGAGATTTTATTTCTGAGACAAAACTGCAATTTTAAATCATATAAATTTATTTATCTTTATTATACTGATCATAAGTAATCTTTATGAATTATACACTTCATCAATTACAGATCTTCTTAAAGATCACACAGACAAAAAGCATTACAAAAGCTGCTGAAGAATTATTCTTATCACAACCGGCTGTATCTATACAGCTAAAGAATTTTCAAGACCAATTTGATATACCATTAACAGAAGTGGTTGGCAGGAAATTATATGTAACTGATTTCGGAAAAGAGATAGCAATTGTTGCAGAAAGAATTCTTAATGAAGTACAAAATATCAATTTTAAAACATTGGCATTTAAAGGGCAGCTTTCCGGTAAGCTCAGGCTTTCTGTGGTATCTACCGGCAAATATGTGATTCCTTTCTTTTTATCTGAATTTCTAAAAGAGCATGATGGAATAGAGTTAGTGATGGATGTCACCAACAAATCCAAAGTGATAGAAAGTTTAGAAAATAATGAAGTAGACTTCTCATTGGTTTCAATACTTCCCGAAAAGATCAAGATTGAGAAAGTGCAACTGATGCAAAATAAATTGTTCCTGGTGGCTAATACTGAAAAGAAATACAACTCAAAATTATATGACAGATCAATTTTTAAAGATTTGCCTCTAATATATAGGGAAGAGGGTTCGGGAACAAGAATGATCATGGAAAAATTTGTTGACACTCATCAATTACCTGTCCGCATGAAGATGGAGTTAACTTCGAATGAAGCTGTAAAACAGGCTGTTATTGCCGGACTGGGTTGTTCGATAATGCCGTTGATAGGTATCAAAAATGAATTGCAAAATGGTGATCTTCAAATCATTCCCGTTAAAGGATTTCCCTTAAAATCAAACTGGAATTTAATATGGTTAAAAGGCAAAAATCATTCACCAGTTGCTATTTCATATTTGAACTATATAAAGAATCAAAAAGCAACAATTATTAATACTTTTTTCAAATGGTATGAAATGTATTAGTATAAAATTTACAATAGAACAATTCGAACTTCTCAAACAATGGGTGGCTTTTTAGACATTTATTTAGCCTTGCTATCAGTAATAAAATTAAAAAGACTCTCTTTAATAAGCATATTCCATCCTTTCTCACATTGTATATAACACTCTTGTTTTGGAACAAGTCCTTCATGAGTAAAATGAAGGATAGTTTTATCACCATGAGTCGTTATTTCAAAAATCATTTTTGTATTTGTCCATTCTGTTTTGTTTTTTAGCCAATTAAGTTGGGAATCTGTAACAAGCCATACAACTTTAGTATTAGGAATAATTTCAACTAACTTCTGCTTTGAATAATGAACATCTCCAAATCTAACCACAAACTCATCATTAAGTTTTGTACTCTGCCCTTCAAACTCCCCTTTAAATTCTTTTTTTGCCCACCAATTTGAGACATTGTTGATGTGATTGAAAATAGCTATTGGGGAGTTCGCAACTTCAATCGTTGCAGTAAAATTTTTCATCTCCGGTTTTTTATTCGATAAAAAATGTTTCTATCTCTTAAATATACTCAATAATAAAAAAATTATTCCATTTAGGGCTTGGCCCGTCTGATTCGTACCTGCGTCTTGTCAGATTCGGAAATGAATGAATGAAGGATTGTAAAAGGAGACCAAGTCTTAATAGGAAGCAAACACGAACCCGAGCCCTGCATATCTCCTGTTGTTTTACTGATAGCAGTTTACAGCAATAAACTTTTTAAGTATATTTATTTCCCAAACGAATATCATGAAATTATTTTCAGCATTTCTTGCTGCCTGCAGCATTTTAATAAGCTGTAACAATGCTGCAAAAAACGAAGCGGCTAATTCTGAGAGCGTAGTAAAAAAAGATTCGATCGTATTCCCTTTTGCTGCAAAGTATTCTCTCAACTGGCAACCCGGTGATGAAAAGAATGCAGCCATTGTTTTAAACTGTTTAAAAAAATATGTGGATGGCGATATAAAAGGCTGTACTGCTTATTTTGGGGATACGGCAGAATTTATTGCTGATAAATTTCACTTTAAAGGAAGCAGGGATACCTTAGCTAAGATAATTGGTGACATGCGTAATGCATCGGTTAGCGTAACAAAAGAATTTGATAGTTGGATGACCGTCTATTATCCCGATAAAAAAGATACCTGGGTTACTTTATGGTACACAGAAAAGATGACCGATAAAAAAGGAAAAACCGATTCTATTTATTATACAGACGATGTATTGGTGAAAGATGGAAAGATCCTCAAATACAATGAAAAGCAAAGAGCATTCCCTGAACCGCCAAAGAAAAAATAATGTTGCAAGGAAGCAATTATTTATTTCTTTTTCACATTCAATGGTTTCAGGAAACTGATACCCACCAAGCTTTTCACCTGAAGGGCGGGTGATTTTCCATCCGGACCAAATAAATCAACCGTATCATCATAGATCATATCCAAACTGTAAGTGACTGAAAAATATTTTGTGACCTTACAGGCTAATTGATTGGTCATAAAGAAATTGATATTCTGCGGATGATATAAATAATTTGAAAACAGATCAACCCTTCCTTTATAAGTAAGCATCTTCTTAAAAGTATTATTATAATTGATGGTTGCAAAAGCACCTAACTGCGCCAAAGTATGTTTACCGCTGTCAACGCCATATTCTCCACGATCGGAGAGAAATTGATTCATCACTATAACAGTTCTTGAAGTAAGAGGCGACAGGAAAACGGAAAATTTATCGCTATGCTTATAATCAAACCCTGCAGATAAAATAAGGTATGCCGGTGATAATACAGAAGAAGAAAATACCGGATTGCCACTTGGATATGTATACCCATCAAAGAATTGAGAACGAAAATTAAATAAACCGGATACATACCATTTACCAACAGAATCCATCTTATATCCATATTTACTTAGAAAGTCGAAACGGTCATCATTCTTTCTGCTACCCAAACTTGTGGTCTGCACATACCCGATATTCATATCAATATTATTGTCCCAGCTATGCCTGCCTTCTTTGTAAAAGAAAAAATAATTGAAATAAGAACTTACGGATAAAGAAAAATTATCTCCTCCTGCAGCCCAATTGCTTAAAGATCCCTGCGATACACTTAAACTTAATAAGCCGCCCTGTTTCCATTTCCAAATAGTAGTATCGGCATCCTTCTTTATCGTTCGAGAAGTTTCGCCTCTCAGCTTATCCACTACAGCTTGTTGAGCCAAAATGTTTAATACAGATACTGTCATCAAGCAGCAGAAAACAATTTTCTTCATTTTTACTTTTTTTGCGCAGCAAAAGTAAGGGTTGATGTATAAAATAAAGGGTTAAGATTCTGTCAAAGTGGCATATACAGAAGGTTTTATGTATTTTTGCTCTCCAAATTTTATCTAATACATGGAAATACTGGAACTGCAGCATACCATACATGATGAAACCAAGCAGGGGGAAGCTTTTGCACCATTTTCTTCTGACCCAAATCAGTATAAAAAAAGATTTTATATTGAGAGTTATGGCTGCGCCATGAATTTCAGTGACAGCGAAATCGTTGCCAGCATTTTAAATACGGAAGGTTTTGGTGCCACCAAGCATTTTGAAGAAGCTGATCTGGTTTTATTGAACACCTGTTCCATCCGCGAAAAAGCAGAACAGACCGTCAGGAAAAGATTAACTGAATTCAGGAAAACCAAACAAAAAAAACCGGGAATGCTCATCGGCATCCTGGGCTGCATGGCTGAACGTTTAAAAAATAAATTATTAGAAGAAGAGAAATTAGTCGACATAGTTGTTGGACCTGATGCTTACAGAAGTTTACCCGCATTAATTGAAGAAGCGGAAGGCGGACAAAAATCCGTGAACGTTTTATTAAGCAGGGATGAAACTTATGCAGACATCTCTCCTGTTCGATTAGACAGTAATGGCATTTGTGCATTCATTTCCATCATGCGCGGCTGCAATAATATGTGCAGTTTTTGTGTGGTGCCTTTTACAAGAGGAAGAGAAAGAAGCCGTGATGCAAATTCTATCATTGCAGAAGCAAATGACTTGTTCAGCAGAGGTTTCAGAGAAGTGACATTACTCGGACAGAATGTTGACAGTTATCATTGGATCGATGAAACAAAAAATGAAACTGTAACATTTGCAATGTTGTTAGAAAAAGTTGCATTGGTATCGCCTGATCTGAGAGTTCGTTTCAGCACTTCTCATCCAAAAGATATTACAGATGAAGTTTTGTACACCATGGCAAAACATGAAAATATCTGCAAATACATTCATCTTCCTGTTCAAAGCGGCAGTTCAAGAATTTTACAACTGATGAACAGGACGTATAGCAGAGAATGGTATCTGGCAAAAGTGGATCGTATTAAAGAGATCATGCCCGATTGCAGTATTTCGGCTGATATCATTACAGGCTTTTGCACGGAAACGGAAGAAGATCATCAGGAAACCATCAGTGTGATGGAATACAGCAAATACGATTACAGTTATATGTTCTTCTACAGTGAAAGACCCGGCACTTTAGCAGAAAAAAGATATGAAGATGATATTCCCGAAGAAACAAAAAGGAGAAGGCTCGCTGAAATAATTGAAGTGCAGAATCGTCTTTCCAAAGAAAGTAATTTAAAAGACATCGGTAAAGTATATAAAGTGTTGATTGAAGGAGAAAGTAAAAAGAACAGCGCCGACTGGAAAGGAAGAACATCACAAAACAAAGTGCTCATCTTTCCGAAAGAAAATTATGCTTTTAAAGCAGGTGATTATGCCATGGTAAAAGTAAATGAATGCACACAGGGAACTTTATTGGGGAAAATAATTCAACAAACTAATTTATAAATAACTGGTGTTTAATAAAGAAAGAAAATAATTGCAATGGATCTACAAAGTATTAAAAACAGATTTGGAATTATAGGCAATGCACCTGCTTTGAATCATGCACTCAATACTGCAGCACAAGTTGCTGCAACTGATCTAACTGTATTGATCGTTGGTGAAAGCGGTGTAGGTAAAGAAGCATTTTCATTGATCATTCACGCTCTATCTTCCAGAAAGCATAATCCGTTCATTGCAGTGAACTGCGGTGCCATTCCTGAAGGAACGATCGATTCAGAATTATTCGGTCACGAAAAAGGATCTTTCACCGGTGCAGTTGACAGTCGCAAAGGTTATTTCGAAACCGTTAGTGGCGGAACCATTTTCTTAGATGAGATCGGTGAAATGCCATTGGGTACACAAGCAAGATTATTGCGTGTATTGGAAACCGGAGAGTTTATTCGTGTGGGTTCATCCAAAGTGCAGAAGACCGATGTTCGTGTGATTGCGGCAACTAATCGTGAACTGATCGATTTTACAGAGAAGGGAAAATTTCGTCAGGACCTTTATTACAGATTAAGTACAGTTCCTATTCGTGTGCCTTCATTAAGAGACCGCAAAGAAGATATCATTTTATTATTCAGAAAATTCGTGGTTGATTTTTCGGAACGTTATAAAACAACGCCCGTTCAGTTGGATGATGAAGCCAGAAACCTGTTAATTAACTATCCTTTTCCGGGAAATGTGAGAGAGTTGAAGAATCTTGCAGAACAGATTTCTGTTTTGTCAAACCAACCCTTGCTGAGTGCAAATGATTTGAGAAAATTCCTGCCGGAAAAAAATCTGAACAGAATGCCTGTATTGGCAGGACAACCGCATGGTGAGTTTGCCAATGAAAGAGAAATATTGTACAAACTTTTCTTTGACATGAAAAAAGATGTAACAGAATTAAAGAAAATGTTTCTGGAGATCTTACAAAACCCTTCACTGGCAGGAACTGCAGCCAATTTCACCAAAGAATCGCTGATCAATGATTTTACCGTGAACGGAAATGAACAACATCATTTAATTCAGCAGAATGTGAATCAACCTTCATTGATCCAACCCGTTTCAGTAAATAATCAACCCGTTCTATTGAGCAATGATGATATTCAGCGGCATGAAGAGATTGAAGAATCACTCAATATCATGGACAAAGAAAAAGAGCTGATCATTAAAGCATTGAAAAAACATAAAGGAAAAAGAAAAGATGCATCAGCGGATCTGGGCATCAGTGAAAGAACCTTGTACAGGAAATTGAAAGAATACGATATTGAAGAATAATCAACCGAATCACAAAGACATTATCAAATGATGCATTTAAAAAGTTCATCCGTTTCAACAATGAAAATGCGAAAAATATTTTTTGCATTTTCACTGATCAGTTTCATCTTTTTACTGCAAAGCTGTGGTATTTACTCATTCAAAGATGTATCTATTGATTATTCTAAACTAAAAACGGTCAAAATAAATTTCTTTGAAAACAAAGCGAGGATCATTAATCCGCAATTATCTCCCAAACTCACTGACAAACTCCAGTTAAAAATTGCCAGTCAGACAAAATTAACACGTACCAATAATGATGATGCCAATATTCAGATCAGCGGATATATTTCTGACTATTCTGTAACAACATCAGGCATCAGTTCAACACAGGCAACAACGAACCGTTTAACCGTTGCTGTTCATGTTACATCAAAAAATACGGTTACCGATAAAACGGATGATTTTGATGTAAGCCGCAATTATGATTTTTCTGCAAACCTTTCCTTACAGCAGGCAGAAGCGCAATTGGTGGATGAAATAGTAAGAACTTTGACTGATGATATTTTTAATCATATCTTTTCAAACTGGTAAAGCATAAAGATTATTATTGAATTCTGAGTTTTAGAACGATATTTTATTTTAAGAAATAGTATTTTCACCACATGAATGCGGCATTAGAAAAAACACTCTTTCATTTAACACAAAAAAGCAACCTTACTGAAATAAGTGTTGATGAATTGTCGCATTTGGTAACCCAATATCCCTACTTCGCTGCAGCACAATTGGCACTTGCGGCAAAATTAAAGCAGGATAACAGTTCACAAGCACTGTCACAATTACAAAAAACAGCGGTATTCTTTGTCAATCCAAACTGGCTGCAATATCAATTGATGAACGGAGAAACAAAGAATTTAAAAATTGCTGATTCTGATCCGCAGCATCAAACAACAACTCAAGCCAATGAACCTGCGGTTGTTGAAGAAGAAATAAAGTCTTTTATCGTTCCCGATACCATAAATCCCGATGATCAGTATCAAGCTTTTATTCCTCATTTTCAGGAAATGCCAACTGTAGAATCTGTAAAGGAGATGCTGCACAATATTGAAGAAAGAAAAGAAGAAAAGATCACAGCACCTGTTCCAGAAGCCGGAACTGAAGCTGTTCCGAGATCCATTGATCTTGAGACATCAACTTTTACAAAATCTGTTCAGCCAACAGAACCACTTCCTCCCACATTTCCCGGAAATTTTGAAAAAAATATTTTTGATCCCGCAGAAAATCAAATGGAAAAATATGCATCACTTCTTTCTCATCAGGTTTCCGATTTTAAGAAACCTGTGGAAGAAAATGCAAAGCTTGATTTTGAAATGGAACCTTACTATACCATTGATTATTTTGCATCGCAGGGAATCAAGGTTGATTTAACGCAGCAACCGCAGGATAAACTCACCAAACAGTTATTGAAGTTTACTGATTGGCTAAAGAAGATGAAAACTGTTAATCCTAATCCACAGGATCTGGGAACCGATCCAGAATTGGAAAAAGCCATACAGGGTATTGCACAAACATCAAACGAAGCAAAAGAAATTGCCACCGAAACCATGGCAGAGGTCTTTGTAAAACAAGGCAAGATTGACAAGGCTGTTCAGCTCTATATTAAATTAAGTTTTTTAGATCCTGAAAAATCCTCTTACTTTGCCGCCAAAATTCAACAATTAAAAGGAATGTAGTATGACTATCTTATTTGTGATATTGATCGTGATTGCCTGTGTAGCTTTAGGTTTTATTGTATTAGTGCAAAACCCCAAAGGTGGCGGATTAGCCGGCAATGTTGGCGGTTTCAGCAACCAGATCATGGGTGTTAAACAAACAACTGATGTTTTGGAAAAAGGAACATGGCTGTTTGCATCTATTATTGCTGTTTTGGCAATATTCTCTACTTTGATCTTCAAAGGCAGTACCAAAGGCCCTGATACTTCTATTTTACAAAAAGTAAATACAAGTAATACGGCACCTGCACCGGTTCAAAGCACTCCGGCTAATACGGTTCCTGCAACACAACAAAAAGGAAAATAATTTCATTGATGCATAACGAACCCTGTCTGTAATTTGCAGACAGGGTTTTTTATTTTAACTTGAAGTTTTATGAAGCGATTTTTTACATTCATCATTTTTATTATCCTTGCAGTTGGTGCCTTTTCTGCATGGATGGTTTTTTCTTCGGGCACTGCATTTGAAGAAAAGAACAAATATTTTGTGATTGAAGAAGGCAAGACAGATAAAGCATCTGTGTTAGAAGTGCTTGATCAAAAATATATCGTAAAAAACACAACACTTTTTTCTTTAGTAGCTTCTCAACTGCATGCGTGGGATAAATTAAAAGCAGGCAAGTATGAAGTAAAGAAAGGTGAAAGTATGTTGAACATTGCAAGAATGCTGAAGAACAATCATCAGGCCCAAATCAATTTGGTGATCAATAAACTGAGATTGAAAGAAGACCTTGCCAAACTGATCAGTAAAAGTTTTGCCAGCGATTCTGTAACAGTGATGAATTTTTTAAACTCACCTGATTCAGTAAAACAGTACAATGTAAATCCCGAGAATGTATTTACAATGATCATTCCTGATACCTATACTTTTTACTGGAACACGCCGTTAAGAAAAATATTCAACAAATTATTTGATGCCAATGTTAGTTACTGGAGTAAGAATGACAGAATAAAAAAAGCAAATGAGATGGGCTTCACTCCTGTTGATGCATATATCCTTGCATCGATCGTGGAAGAAGAAACGAATAAAGATGATGACAGGTATAAGATCGCCAGCGTTTATATCAATCGACTAAACAAGAAAATGGCATTGCAGGCTTGTCCAACCATTAAGTTTGCGATGAAGGATTTTACATTGACCCGTATTTATGACAAGTACCTGACCAACCCCTCTCCTTATAATACTTACCGAAATAAAGGGCTGCCGCCGGGACCTATTTGCACACCATCGCCCAAAACAATTGATATTGTTTTGAATGCCCCTACAACTGATTATCTTTTCTTTGTTGCCAAAAGTGACTTCAGCGGTTACCACCATTTCAGTACCAATTTTGCAGAACACAATCAATATGCAAAAGAATATCAAAAAGCATTGGACATTTATATGGCTAAAAAACAACAAAAAGAACAATTGGAAGAAAAGTGACAAAATTCGAGCGCATCATATACAAATCACCACCTATTGCTTTTATCATTTATGAAAGCAAAAAAATAATCATTCCCGGATTCAAAGGATTGCCGTTATATGATGTTGTACGGTTTTTCTTTCAGCAGATCAATAAGATCGGCCTGAACGAAAGGGCTGCTGCCATTTCATTTAACTTGATTCAGGCATTGCCGGCAGCATTGTTGTTTTTATTTTCCATCATTCCTTTACTGCCGGAATCGTTGAATGTAAAAGCGCAAATATTAGGATTGCTGAAAGACTTAACACCTAATTCAACCACTTACACACTCATACAGAATTTAATTACTGAATTGTTTAAAAAACACATGGGTGTTTTTTCATTCGGTTTTATTTTATTGATGTTCTATGCATCCAATGCCATGATCGGTATCATCCGTGCCTTTGATAAATCGATCTCAGAAAAGAAAAATTTTTTTCTGCACCAACGTTGGAGAGCACTTCGTTTAACTGCCATTTTAATTGTGCTGGTATTAGCGTCTGCATTGGTGTTGATTGGACAGCAAGAATTAGCAGGCATCTTAAAAGGTATATTTCATTACCAAAGAGCAACACTGATTCCCTGGTGGAATGTAGTACGATGGACCATTATTATCAGTGTCCTTTTTTTCGGGATTGCTTTCATTTACAAATTCGCGCCATCTGTAAAAAAGAGATGGGATATTTTTTCTCCGGGTTCTATATTGGCAACAGCATTAACCTTACTCACCACTTTAGGATTCTCTTATTGGGTAAATCATTTTGCCAGTTATAATAAAATTTACGGATCCATCGGAACAGTTTTGATCATCATGCTCATCATGTATTTCAACTCATTGATCTTATTGATCGGTTTTGAATTGAATGTCAGCATCACTTATTTGCAGGCTGAAGTTGAGAAAAGGGAATTGGAAGAAAAAGAAAAATAATATCACTCTATCAATTTCTGCAGTTCTGATTTCAATCTTGGTTCAGGTAATTGCTGCGCAAAGAATTGTTTATACTTCTTTTTATTATTCACCATTAAGGTTACAGGAATTGCACCATCCCATGATCTATCGATCTTCGGACAAAACATATCCGGATTTGTCTCATCCAACCAAATGATGATTGATTGATAATTTTCTTTTTTTGCAAATGCGGCAATGGCCTTGGGATAATCTTCTTTCAAATCAAGGCTTACAAGGATCAACTTTACTCCTTTTGATTCCAGCGGAATAATATTCTTTTCGAACCATGGTATCTCATGCACACATGGCTTGCACCAACTTGCCCAAAAGTTGATGACTAATGGAGAACTACTTGTATCGATCATCTTCAGCACGTCACCGATCTTCACTTTTTTGATTTGCTGACTGAATGAAACATGCATCATCAACAAAAAGATAATTATTCCTGATACTTTTTTCATTCGTTTAAATTGGTATTTGATACTTCATCATCAGCAAAACCCCATTCAGCCATCAATTCAGTCATTCTGTTTTTTGGCAATGATGCTTGGTTATAATGACCTGCCGATTTCTTTTGACGATGTGCTTCATAAATACTTACAGCACATGCCACAGAAATATTCAAACTCTGAATAATTCCCATTTGGGGAATGATGAAATTACCGTCTGCCAAAGCTCTTACTTCATCGCTTACACCCGAATGTTCATTACCAAAAACCAGTGCAACACTTTCCGTAAAATTAATTTCGTAGAGACTAACCGCATCGGTTGATAAATGTGTTGTCAATATTCTTTGATAATGTTTCCGTAATTCTTCAAAGCAGTTTTGAGCATCCTCAAACTGATGGACTGTTAACCATTTTGCCGCACTGCTGCTGCTTCTCGGTCCGAATTTCTTATGCCTTGGAATCTTTGTATTCAAAATATAAATATCCTGAATGCCAACAGCATCACAGGTTCGCATCACCGCAGAAATATTATGCGGGTCCTGTACATTCTCCATTACAACAGTCAAGTTAGATTGACGCTGACTTAAAACTTTCAATAATTTTTCTGTTCTTTCAGGGGTCATAATTATCAGTAAATAATGATTAAAAGTAAAACAGTTCGCAATAAGTTCGTCAATTGATTATTTACGCATTCACATTTTTATAACAGTCGTTTATATTTCTGGCATTGCATTTGGAATTGTATGGTTATAAAACTTTGATTTATGAAAAAGCTAATTCTACTTACCGTATTTGTTGCAAGTACTTCAGTAATGAATTACAGCAATGCACAGTTTGGTGTTAATGTAAATGTTCGTTTGGTTTACCTGCATGGATTTCCGGCGGATATGCTGAATCTGAATATTATTATATGCCCGAAATAGATGCTTATTATAATGTGCGCCTGCAACAATTCATTTACATGGATGGTGGTAACTGGATATTCTCTTCAAGGTTACCAGGCATGTATGCAGGATTTGATCTGTACAACTGTAGAAAGTTGCCAGTCTATGGCGACAGGCCTTATCTGCACGGAGATATCTACAGAGAGCGTTATGCGCAATACAGAAATAATTATTATGACCATAATTATCATCAACCCGTTGTTGCTTATAATAACTCAAGATACAATGAGAGATATGATTATGACAGGCATGATAATTACAGAGACAACCATCGATTCGAAGAAAGAAGAGAAGTTAAAAGATATGAAGACCATGATCGCGGCAGAGACAACAGAGATCATTATGACAGAGAGAGACATTAATCTTTTATCATAATTCCTATAAAAAAGACCTCATTCAGTGAATGAGGTCTTTTTATTTTATTACACTAACTCAATCTTCTTCTTCATAAGATTTATGAACATGCTTTTCGGCATGTACCTCTTTTTCAGCAGTTTCATTGATCAACTGTGCAATGACAGCTGTCCATCCTGTTTGATGACTTGCACCCAACCCACGACCTGTATCACCGTGAAAATATTCATAAAATAAGACAAGGTCTTTATTTTCCGGAAGCTGATAAAACCAATTCTGATCACCATTTGACTTGCGGTTATTTTTTTCATCCAATTCAAATAAACTGATCACCCGTTTAGTGATCTCATTCGCCACATCTTTCAACTCCAATAATTTTCCGGAACCGGTAGGATATTCAATACTCAAAGTATCATCATAGAATTCACCGAATTTTTTTATACTTTGAATGATCAAATAATTGATGGGCATCCAAACAGGGCCACGCCAATTACTGTTGCCGCCGAAAAAATCAGATGTTGAATCACCCGGATCGTATTGAATGGAATAATCATTCCCCTCAATGTTTACTGAATACGGATTTTCTTCATGATATTTTGATAATGCCCTTATTCCACCCGGGGATAAAAATTCTGTTTCACTCAATAATCTTTGGAGTAAAGCAATCAAACGTTCTTTCGGGATCAAGGATATCAGCATTTTTTCTTCATCTTCCCCTTCTTCATTAGGCCAGAATTTATTATTCTTTAAACGGTATTGTTCAAACCAACTGATGCGCTTTGTAAAATCCTGTAACTTCAGAAAAACTTTTTTATCAATGATGGAAACAGCAAATAAAGATGTTAATCCAACGATGGATTGAATACGCAATTGAATGGGTTTATTTCCTGTTGTTCCCAAAGTATCATAAAAAAATTTGTCCTCCTCATTCCATAATCCCAATTGATTCAATGCTTCTGCGATCAATACAAAATGTTCAAAGAATTTTGTAGCGGTATCTTCATACGCTTCATCATGCATGGCAATTTCAATAGCGATATCCATCAGATTCAATGCATACATACCCATCCAGCTTGTACCATCTGCCTGTTCTAATTGCGCTTCGCTATGCAATTGGATACTTCTGTTGAATACTCCGATATTATCCAATCCCAAAAAACCTCCTTCAAAAATGTTATTACCGTTTGGATCTTTTCGATTGATCCACCAGGTAAAATTGATGAGCAGTTTATGAAATACCTTTTTCAGGAAATTAAGATCCCCTTTACCGGTATTATTTTTTTCGATATGATACACTTGTAATGCAGCCCAGGCCTGAACAGGCGGATTCACATCACTGAAATTCCATTCGTATGCCGGTAATTGTCCATCAGGTTTCATGTACCATTCACGCATGATCAATGTCAACTGATGTTTGGCGAATGTAGGATCAATGGTTGCCATGGGTATGCAGTGGAAAGCTAAATCCCATGCGGCATACCAGGGATATTCCCATTTATCGGGCATTAAAATAATATCCTGATTTTTTAAATGTTCCCAATCATGGTTACGGCCTTTTTTACGTTGATCGCTTTCATGTGCAATACCATCCGTTCCACTGATCCATCTTTCAATATCATAATAATAATATTGTTTGCTCCATAATAAACTTGCCAATGCCTGACGCTGAATATTTCGCATGTCAGCAGAAATATTTTTAGGAAGAATGGCATCATAAAATTCATCTGCCTCTTCTTTGCGCTGTTTGAAAATATTATTAAAGCCCTGCGAGAAAGGAGAATCCATCAACACATCACTTAACCGTAAATAAATTGATTTGGATTCACCACCTGCTATTTTTAATTCATAAACAGGTGCAAATTTGGTTCCGCTTTTTTTGGCCTGTAATGCAGCAATATTTTTTTCTTCGATCACTGCCTCATGAAATGCATCTTTTACAAATGTTGTTGCATTGGGGGTCTTAAATAATTTTTCCGAATTGGTTTCATTCTCTGTAAAGAATCGATCATTGGCTTTTGTATAATACAAATAGTAAGAACCCAATCTTTCATGCGTTGCTTTCACAACCCCCTCACCCACTTCTTTAATGACAGGCTTTTTATCCAATCCTCTTGATTGCCACCGGTTAAAGAACCATAGTGTTGGTAATACCGTTATGGGGGCAGTATCTTTTCCGCGATTAACGATCTTTATTTCAATAGCAGTATCCCGTTTACTGCATCTTGCATAAGTAATATAAACATCAAAATACTTGTTGTCTTTGAATACGCCGGTATCTAATATTTCATACTCGGGTTCAAGCTTACTGCGTTTTTTATTTTCATCGATCAACTGCTGATAAGGAAATGCTGCCTGCGGATATTTGTACAGCATCTGCATATAATAATGCGAAGGAATATTATCGAGATAATAATATAATTCTTTTACATCCTCCCCGTGATTGCCTTCTTTATTTCCCAATCCGAATAATCTTTCTTTGAGGATGGCATCTTTACCATTCCACAACGAAACACAAAAGCAAAGATTGCCGAAGAAATCTGATATGCCGCCCAATCCGTCTTCACCCCATCTATAGGCACGGCTGTGCGCATGACTGAAGGGGAAATAATTCCATGCATCACCATTCTCACTGTAATCTTCCCTAACAGTACCCCATTGCCTTTCGGACAAATAAGGCCCCCACTGTTCTAAAGGAATTTTTTTTGCAGCATTTACTTTAAGTCTTTGTTGCTCGGCTGTCATTTGGTTGCTTTATATACACTTACACTTGCTCAGGAGTGTAAGCACAAATATAAGTTGAATGTGATGTTTATTATTTGCAGACCATGCAGCAAAGCAACAAAAAAGCTTATCTTATCGTTATTATTACTACAAAGGGATGCTTTTAGTTGTTAATTAATATACTAAAATTAAAGCATTTATAATGTAATAATAAACAACAAAGTAATAGAGAAGACTCTATAATTCAATCCTATAAAAAATGAATAGCGACTTTTGCGGTTCATGCATAATAGCTGTCTTGCTATGAAAAATATAATATTTATTATATTTTTTGTGGCTGATGCGCTTACTGTTTCGGCACAATTAACGGTAGATTTTACCACATCTGATGGTAAAATAGGTGGTTGTTCGCCCTACATCGTATCCTTTAAAAATCTTACAACAGGTGCCTCGGCCAATGCCATCTATAAATGGGATCTTGGAAATAATATAACGAGTCAATTTTTAAATGCAGCAGCTACTTTTATTGAAGAAAAAGAATATACAGTTACGCTGACAGTAACCGATGGCGGTCAAACAGCAACGAAAAGTTTACAAATCAGTGTTTATAAAAAACCAACCGTAGATTTTTCAGTAGATAAATCAAAAGGCTGCACACCTTTTAATGTTACATTTACCAGCAACTCTACGGCGAATGACGGAAATATCAGGAGTTTGTTTTGGGACTTTGGAGATGGCTCCACTAAATCAGTTTCAGGAACAGATACCATTTCTCATACCACACAACAGCGCAAAACCTGAATCCGAGATTGATCATTACCACCACATACGGTTGTCAGAATTCGGCACAGAAAATCAATATCACTCAGGCATTGCAGCCTTTGAACGCATCATTTACAGTTGATAAAACAATTGTTTGCAAACCTACCCAATCAGTAAATTTTAAAACAGCGAATATTATTTATCAGGTTGCAAACTATTTGTGGGATTTTGGTGATGGCACTGTTTCTAATGCAAAAGCACCTTCGCATACTTATGCCCAAAAGGGAATCTATGATGTTTCATTGATTTTAAATGATCCAACGGTAGCCGGATGCAGTGGTATCTCAACGATGAAAGGTTTGGTGAATGTATCTGATTTCAATACTGATTTTACAGTCACTTCTCCTGTTTGCAGTAATACAAACACGTCATTTCAAAATAACAGTTCTGTCATTCCTTCTTCTTCGCAATGGAGTTTCAGTGCAGATAATTATTTGAATAATTACAGTGGCAACAGTGTTACCAAAACTTTCTCTCAACCCGGAAATCTTACGGCAAGGCTGATCAATACCTACGGAACTTGTAAAGACACTGCTCAAAAAACGATAGTGGTAAATCAGGCACCTGTTTTATCCGGATTCATTATCAATTCGCATGTTATCTGCAGCGATACGGCGATCATTTCATTCAGAGATACCTGCCATACAGCAACAAAATGGTCATGGAACTTTGATGCTAATGATCCAACTGCAGTTTCAACAGTGCAAACCCCAACTTATATTTATGCTTCCAATAATAATTATCAGATCAATCTTACCGTAACAGACAAAGCAGGTTGCACTGCTTCTGCTTCCCAAACTTTGGCGATACAAAAACCTGTTATCAGTATCTATACGATCAATCCCTCCTCCAACGATGCGTTCAGAGGTTGCACCGGATATACAGTAACATTCGTAGCAACCAATGCAGACCAGATAAAAACTTTCGCCTGGAATTTCGGTGATGGACTCAATTCCACACAACAACAACCCACACATACGTATACTCAAATAGGACAATATCCTGTAAGCCTTACCTATACTACCATCAGCGGTTGTTCAGCAACCATTTTTTTAAACAACAACATCACGATCAGTTCAAAGCCTTCAGCCAATTTTTCTTACACTGCCAATACCATTTCTCCTGCCAAAGTTTGCGGCAATACAGCAATAGTATTTACAAGCAATTCTATTAATTCAGACAGATGGTATTGGAATTTCGGTGATAATACAGCTACAGATATTTCATCCAATAACCAATCTGTTACGCACCAATATTCCGGAATAGGTCCTTTTACTGTAACATTAGTTGCTTATAACGGCGGTTGCGGTGATACATTAAGGAAGATCAACAACATAACTGTATTACCGCCATTTACAAAAATTACCAATGTTGTCAATTCCTGTGATGGTGCAAGAGATATTGTGAACTTTTATCAAACATCGCAATACACGACTCAAACAATTTGGAATTTTGGTGATGGGCGTATTGAAACAACACCTTCTTCCACCACACAGGTAACACATAATTTTACGAGCAACGGAAAATACAAAGTAACAGTTTCCGGAAGTTACGGTCCTTGCACGGTCACTGATTCTGCCACTGTTTATATTTTATTGAAACAACAACCTGTATTAAACAGCAATACCATACAAGCTTGCGCCAGCGATTCTTCAGCGCTGACTGTAAACAATCTAATTATCAATCCTTATCAGTCTGTAAACGGTTATTCAATACTCAAATGGCAATACGGTGATGGCTCTGATTTTACAGGAACTTCTATTGCGAATAACAATAACCCGACGGATACTTATACAAGTATATTGACCAATCTCAACAGCAACAAAAAAGATCTGAGAGCCATTGTTCAATCAACGTATTTTGGTTGTACGGATACTACTAATATAGTTCCACTTACGATCGTAGGTCCTTCAGCAGATTTTATGATCGTGAATACCTCCCGTTGTTTTCAGTCAACTTATAATTTTATTGATACCTCCTCTATCAATAAAAACCTAACTATCAATAAAAGGGTTTGGAATTTTGGTGATGACAGTGTTTTGTATGTTGCCGATTCAGCCACCATCATTCATAAATATATAAAGCCCGGCAACTTTATTACAACATTAAAAGTTACAGACAGCAGAGGATGCACTGCAGTTTCATCCGGAGCTGCAACAGCGATGATCATTTACGGACCCAAAGCAAATTTCCAATGGTCTCCTTCACCGGTTAATCCGGGTATCCCTACCACATTTTTAAACACCTCCGATACTTTTAACTGTTCCAAGCTTAATTATTTATGGACCTTCAGCAATAATAATTATACCGATACCTCTTCAAAACAAGTCGTGTACAAATACAATAATATCAGTTTGGATACGGTAACATTGATTGCAAGGGATTCCGTCAATAAATGCGCCGATACATCTGTTCAATATGTACCCGTTAACAAAATGTACACGCCTTTTACGTATGAATCAAATTATATCGACAGTAACAGTTGCCCGCCATTAGTGATGTATCCAAATACAAATGGAATGATCGTGAATGCAGATTCCATCAGTTGGAATTTCGGTGACGGCAGTATTGCAGGTAATGTTCAGAATCCGAGCCATACATACAATCAACCGGGTGTTTATACCATCAAATTATATGGATATATCAACGGGGTTATTGATTCAACATTGCAGTATATTACCATATTAGGACCTTATGCAAAAATCAGTGCAGATGCTTATCAAAAATGCTCTCCTGCAAGCATTACTTTATCTGCTTCTTTAAAAAATACTTCTTCGTATGCATGGGATTTCAATGACGGTTCGGTTCAAATAACAAGAGATACAATCGTACAGCATTTTTATCCGCAATCAGGTATTTATTATCCTTCATTGGTATTGAAAGACAGCAGTGGCTGCAGTTCTGTATTTAATACCACAACACCGATATTGATGGATACGCTTGCTGCTACAATACAAGCGAGTGCACATTCATTCTGCGATTCAAGTATTGTAAACTTAGCAAGTGATGTAATAAGCCTTGCAGGCAGTCAGTTCAATCAGGCATTAAAATATAAATGGTTTTTCGGAACGCCTGATAATGCCACTAGCACAAGTCCGGATACTGCATTCTTATATAAAGTAGCAGGAAAATATATTGTTACGTTGTTGGTGCAATCCAATCCGGGATGCCTTGTTCGTGTTTCAGATACATTAACCGTTAATCCAATGCCAAGCTATGTGGATGCAGGACCGGATAAATATATTCTGCTGGGAAAAAGTGATATCTTGACACCCGTTGTTACTGATAGTGCTTTGAATTATTTGTGGACGCCGCCATCTTATCTCAACAGCGATACAGTGTTGAATCCGGTTTGTTCTCCATTATCTAATGTAACTTATACATTTACGGCAAGCACAAAAGAAGGATGCTCAAGAAGCGATACGGTAAGAGTTTTTGTTTTATTTCCTCCTGTGGTGCCCAATGCCTTTTCACCTAACGGTGATGGTATCAATGACACATGGAAAATTCAATATTTAAATACTTACCCCGGTGCAACAGTTGATGTGTACAGCAGATATGGTCAACTTGTATTTCATTCCAACGGTTATCAGACCGAATGGGACGGAACCATCAACGGGCAACCTCTAACTGTGGGCACCTACTATTATATTATCAATCCAAAAAATGGCAGGGCGGTCAT
>TBL_comb47_HYPODRAFT_10002097_pt1 | contig 24957 bp, 25 predicted proteins | sample TroBogypolimnion_40_FD_10682 | JGI IMG/M metagenome (IMG submission 10682)
ACTTCATAGATATATCCCGCGTTGTTAGCTCAGTTGGTAGAGCAGGTGACTCTTAATCACCGGGTCGGGGGTTCGAGTCCCTCACAACGCACTCTTGAATCGGCCCGCCATGCTTCCTTTAATTACCTCAATAAAAAGGCTTGTCGGCACTGCTGTACATACATTTTATATGAGGAGTTGTAGACATAGGTACAGCTCTTTGACCAAGAGCCAGTTCGGCCCTTTGGCACAAATGCCTGATCGCATTGCTGGACATATTGCTTATAGATTGAGTCATAAACATAGATGCAATTCTTTGTCCATGATCCAGGTCCGTTCGCATAGGCTTGATCGCATTGCTGGACATATTGCTTAGCGATCGAGTCATAAACGTAGATGCAGTTTTTGACCCAGCCTTGTTTATATGTTTGTACTGCTGAGGCGCTCTGTGATGAATTCACTGGCAAGATAATCGAGGCGATCAGGACCGCAATCAATGTAAAACCTCTGTACTTCTTCATAGCACCGCGACCTTTGACTGGATTGATCGGAATCTAAGCACATGGAAAAGTTTAAATCTCAAAATGACTAGTCAGACAACATGAACCCACTGGGGATCGAGTTCCACACAACGTCTCTTTCCCATTAATGAGTCAAACGTTCCAACTCTCTAAGACGGTCCTTCACTTCTTGATTAGAAGGGTCATCCACAAGTATGAGTTCAAGATCCTTTCGAGCTTGTGGGATCTTCGCCATTTTCTCGTAGGTGAAGGATCGCTCAAAGTGGGCACGATGCATGGCGTCTTTAGATCGGCCATGCTTAGCCAGAGCCTGTTTGAAGCATTCAAGTGAGGCATCGTAAAGACCTTGCTCTCGGAAGGCGGCTCCACGAAGAACAAGAAGAATCAGAGTCGCATCGTCTTCATTAGTGATATCTGAGGTCGTCTCTAAGACTTCGTCATATTGCTTCATTTGTAGCTCGATATCAGCCATCGAAATCGCTGTAAGTTGATTTGCATCCATCTCATGCAGGACTTCTATCGCCTCCGCGAGCTCGTTATGCGCCTGCAGAATCTCAACCCAGATAAAGCCTAACTGTTGCTTAGTGAGAACCTCTGTCGCCGATATACCTTCACATATTCTGACAACCGGACGAATTCCTCTAAAGTACTTATAGATGATTGGATCTAGGAAAATTACCTCTCGAGCCGCCCAAATCTTGCGTCCCATCTCAAGGATTTTATCTTCGTACTCCTCTTCATTGATGATGTACAGAAGTGAGAGCACATTGAGGGGGTAGACCAAAGTGTCATATTGCTCGCGTAGAGTTTTTGCCTTTTCGACCACTTCTTTAGATGAGTACTTGTTATTTGGATCGTAAATATCGTTGAGGAAAACGGAGAAGGCCTTCTCTGCGCGACTAGCAAAGAGCGAAGGTTTAGGGGTCGGCTGCGCGAAACTCTCGAGGTCTTGAGGTGTCTGTGCGCTCTTAGAACTCTGTCGCTTGGGGGTACGAGGGTTCACCGTCTCATATGCGTAGATGCCAGTACCCGGAATGCCAGCTGAGACCGTACGCCGCCCGGTGCTGCTCATTGTGTAGTGAGCGCCGCGGGTGCCAAGAGAGAGGCTGGTCGAATTCTTATTGAAGTTCACTCGGACGCCAGGCAGGATCTTCACTGATCGTCTGAATCGAATCGTCATGGGATAAGCATGGTGAGTCTATTCCTGCAAGGCAAGGAGTTGGAGGTTGATTACGGAAAGTATTTTTCGATTACCGAAATAGCCGTTGTGTAAATTATTCAAAGTGCTTTAATAAAGCCATGAGGGCCGGTTCTTAGGCCGACCCCCATGCAAGTCCCAAGGTGTTGGCCCAAGGACTCGTGGTCTTATGGCTCCTCGTTTTCACGAGGGGCCTTAGATCTTTCAATTGCTTTCGCAAGCAAATTGATAGCGGCCACGATTACATCTGAGATTGACTTCAGATAATCCATAGACTTCCAACCTCCTTTCTCTAGTTTCGGTATTCCAACCGGATGGCTGGAAACCTGTGGCCACTGCAAATCGTCAAGATTCGCTTACCGATAGAACTAGAGAAGGTGGGACTTCGCGAAGGTTAAAAGGATTGTAAAAATAAAGAGGTTCGGTCTGGTTGGTTTGTGGAGAAATCGGGTGTGTGAGTAACCGGCAGGAAGAGATTACGTGGGTTATTTTCGGCTAAAAAGTAAAAAATTAATACTTTAAGAAAGCTCCTTCGAAACCACCTGCGCCAGAATCGGTTCTGCCTCGGACCACTCAACCCCATACACCTTCTTGAAAGCCTGTTCAAAGGTCAGGCCGTTTGATACCTCAAGAATTAATTGCATAGGTGAATCTACGCCTTTGATCGCGACCAACTCCTCCATCGTGAGGAAGCCAACCGTATAGACATAGTCAAATATGTCGTTGTTGTATTTTCCCGGCATAAGGGCGTCGTAGAAAGCTGCAATATCTGCCGGAGAGAAACTCTTCATCGCGGCATTTGGGCTGGGGTTTAGCCATTGCGCTCTTGCTAACTTGTACTCATCAAAAGTTGAAGTTGATGCAAGATTGCCAATAACGTGAGCATGCCCCTCGATCCACCATTGGGGTAAGTTTCCGAATCCGCGAGCATCTGAGGGTTTGCCCACGAACTGCATCGCTTGCACCATATGGGTGTATTCGTGAAGTTCTATACCGCCGTGCAGGTGATAGATGTCTTGAGCATTGGATCCAGGTAGAGCAAATTGACCAAAGCCAGACGTATTACTTGCTTTACCTGCGCTAGCTCCGTTGCATTGCGTTGCACTCGAACAGGATCCATCAATTTCTTGGGCTCGATTTGGAAACCCTAACTCTCCTACTTTGTTCTTTGCCCACTGAACATCTGAGAAGTTGTAATAGATCGCATTGAAGTATTGAGGCTGAACAAATCCAGCGAACATCTTGGTCCCTGTCGTAAATACCTGAGAGACATTTGGATTCAAGAGTGTGGAATTTGGTCCAACGAAAATATTTTGGACTACAGGCACTGCTGACGCTGTAGTCACCTTGGCGTTGTAAGTACTCCAGGCAGCTTGTGGGATTCCTGCTGCATTCGCCACCAGGTCCGAAAAGCCCGTCGGAGTCGGTGTCGGGGTTGGTTCTGGGGTTGGAGTCGGTGTTGGCGTTGGTAAAGGCGTGGCAACTGGCGTTGGAGTCGGAGTTGGTTCTGGAGTTGAAGTCCCTGAAGGAGAGGGAATTGGGCTCGGAGTTGGTGAAAGAGATGGAGTTGGCGCTGGCGCTGCAACCTTTACTCCCTTGCTCCACACCAACTTCTTACCTGACTTGATGCAGGTATAGGTGTAACCGCCCGAGACTTGGGCTTGATTGAGCTTGGTGCAAGATGTGCCTGGCTTAGGTGCGGCAGCCGAAACTTGAGTGACTGCTAAACCGGTTGCAATGAGAGATAGCCCAAGCAAGATGGTCAGCTTCCTCACAGGCTATGACCTAATTCTCTGGATATTCTTGAAAATATATGCAGAAGTCTGATCGTAAAACTCATCTTTAGTGAGGCCAATGGCTGATTTTAAATCATCCTCAAACGAAGATTGAGTGCTCAGAGAATTCAATAATTTGAAATACGCCGATAAGCCATACGTGCCGATAAGCCATTCATACATTAACGCGCCGATAGGATAAGCCGCGTCAAACGCTGCTTGAGAAGAATGATTGGCTGTTAATTCAACGGCGGTTCTAACATCGGCAAGGGTGGCTAACGAGTTCCAACCCGAGCTATTTTTTAAAGTTTCCCAAAGACGCCAATCCAGAGCGTCTGATGCCCATCCCAGATTGTTAAATCCAGTTAAGTATCCAATCGTATTGGCCGAACCTTCTCTAAAATTTAAGGGCTGCAGAAGATCAAAGGAGTCTTGCGTGCTAGGGCGCACTCTTCCATTCTTATAAAAAACGTAATCTTGTGCAATATGAACAAACTCATGTTTAGCAACCTGAGGCCATTCAGAATTGACATAACTTAAATCTAGATAGGAAGCCGTAGCTAAAAATAGTTCGGCATAAGTTCCATTCGAGTGAGGCCAATATCCGCCGCCACCCGAAATGTATGGACGGTCCACTTTTGCGTCGAAACGATCAAAATCGGCAGGTAGGTTTTGAGCCATGAAGTTATCCGCCTTGATTGCCTCTCGATCCTGTTCAGTCACTAAATGAACGTAGACTTTGATCGGGGAGGTAAATAGACTATTCCAAAATCTCGCAGCTTCTTCAATCTGCCTTTTTGAGTAGTCAACTAGTACTTTTGGGTAGCTTGGCGATATGTCATAAATGATTTCGACATTTTGATGTGAAGTGTTGCCTGTGTTGGTATTCAATTCCTCAAAGGCGCGAGCTCTTACCGGGTCAAAGTTCGATTCCGATCTTGAGTCGCCAACGAAATAAACGCCATTCGCAGCTTTCCTAGTGAGTGAGCTTCCTGAGATTCCGTAAAGCATGTCACTCTTGAAGCTCAGAAAATCATCGCTCGCCGTCGGAGAAGCACTTGGGCTTGGCGTTGGCACAGGCGAGTCAACAGAGGTTGGCGTCGGGCTTGGAACAGGGATTGGCGAGGCCACTGGCGCTGGCGCTGCAACCTTTACTCCCTTGCTCCACACCAACTTCTTACCTGACTTGATGCAGGTATAGGTGTAACCGCCCGAGACTTGGGCTTGATTGAGCTTGGTGCACGCGGTTCCTGCTTTAGGTGCGGCAGCCTCTACTTGAGCGACTGCTAAACCAGTTGCAATGAGCGATAGCCCAAGCAAGACGGTCAACTTCCTCATGCTGTAAGTCTGACAGCATCAATAGATGATTAACAGTATTTATGTGGTCAGAACTGTTCGGGTGAATGGTCTAGGACAACTGACCCGCTATTGCACCCCACAGCGGCTTCTCTAATTGAAGTGCGAAGGTGGCTGTGAGGTGTCCCCCGTCGCGATAGATAAGGGCGCCGTTTGAAATGGGGCTGCACGGATCGGTGTTGCATATCCATTCGGTGGGATTCACCCACGTCACTTTTACTGATGCAGCAAGGTCACGTTCGATGGTGAGCCAATTGGTATCGATCGCAGTTGCGACTGGAGTGCCGCAATAGGCAATGCTGTCTGGGGAGAAATAGAGGCAATCGATAACGGGTGGTTCAGAAGTCGGCGTATCGCTGATCAAAATTGTGTTCTTTGATGCCTTCTTTATTGAAGTGAGAGTCATGGTCATACCGGTAAGCCAAGCATTGGTCTTAGCGTCTCCGGCGAGAACATTTCCTGATGCATCAGTTGTAGCAAATCCTCGAGTACCCGTAACAAATGTGATGTAGGGCTTGGTCTTCGAAATTTGAGCGAGTGCGTTCTTGCGCCAGATCGCGCAGTTGGTCATCAGAAGATTTGTGGTGGAGTTCCATGCTGGGATTGTTGCGGGCCAACATGATGACATTGTGAGTGAGAGTAGGCGCCACTTCTTTGCGATCGCAAGTTTCTCAATCGCAGGGAACCAACTCAGCGCATGTGAATCTCCAAAGAGAACAATCGTGGTCTTTGATGAGAGATTGCCATAGAGGCAGCTCGCTGTTGTACTGGTGAGATTCTGTTGGACATGGCAACGATCTTTATATGGTTTTGGCATATCTGCAGTGGCTGCATCGAGGTTGGCTTCAAGAGCATCCGGCACTGGTGCATCGATGAGTGGTGGGAATTGATATGCGGGAATCGGGGCCGGGGTCATGGTTGTGTCGGCATGCGCGGTCCCGCTAAGCAGGAGCGATCCAATGATGAGGGCCGCCACCAGACGCTTAGTCACAATCCGATTCTCACACCGTATTCATGGATTGAGAAGAGAGCTTTTATAACGATTGCCTGAAAGTATTGCTGTTGCTCAATCTGCTCGGGTCAGACTTAAATCTCTTTAGACCATCTCGTTGAGTGAACGCACTGCTAGTTCACTCAGTAGGGCTGATCCGCGATACATCACTGCGCTATCGAACTGGGCACGTGGTGAGTGATTAACCTCTGATTTTTCGAAGTCTGCATCGACTGATGCGCCAAGGAAGATGTATGAACCGGGGACCTCTTCGAGCACGCGGGAGTAATCCTCTGCACCGGCGATTGGGTGAGGCATCTCGATGAATGCTTCTTGGCCGAAGAGATCTGCAGCTACCTTGCCGACGAAGTGGGCGTGGGAATCGTTGTTGGCTGTGACTGGGTATTGCTCGACGATCGATACATCTGCCTTGAGGCCATAGCCCTCTGCGATCGCCTTACATAGGCGCACTGCTTCGGATTGGATGCGGGTGCGGTTCTCTGCTGAGAATGTGCGGATCGTTGCTTGGAACTCTGCGGTGTCGGGAATGATGTTTGCTTTTGTGCCAGCATGGAACTGACCGACGGTGATGACGACTGGATCGAATGCGCTAAATGATCGAGTGATCATGAGCTGGAGTGCGCCGACCATTTCGGCTGCGACTGGGATTGGATCCTTTGCGGTATGCGGTTGGGATCCATGTCCGCCCATACCGAGAACAGTCACATGCAACTCATCACTGGATGCCATCATCGTTCCTGGCTTTGTTGTAAATACTCCGTTTGGAACTGCAGATGACATGACGTGGATGCCATAGCTGGCATCNGCTTTGCGACCGCTTGCAGTCAAGACGCCTTCTTTGATCATGTGGCCTGCGCCGTCGAAACCTTCTTCACCTGGTTGGAACATGAAGACGACATCGCCATTGATCTTCTCTTTATTCCTTACGAGAAGTTTTGCTGCACCGACCAACATAGAGACGTGGAGGTCATGGCCACAGGCATGCATTGCGCCATCGATCTGACTCTTGAAAGGAAGGTTCGCTAATTCGGTGACAGGCAGGGCATCCATATCTGCACGCAATAGGACGGTCTTATCTGACTTATCAGACTTAGCGCCACGGAGCACTGCGGTTACTGAAGAGAGTGATTTTCCGGTTGTGATCTCAAGGCCGAGGCCATCGAGCGCGGCGATGATCTTCGCCTGAGTCTTAGGAAGGTCTAATCCGATCTCTGGTTCTTGGTGAATCGCTTGGCGAAGTGACGTTAATTCGCTCTGGATTTCGCTGGCTTGAGAGAGAAAATCAGACACGTGAGGCCTTTCGACGAAGGAGATCTGTTGGCGATCTTATAGAGGCGCTCGCCCACTGTCTATCAAAATCTTCCACGGGAAAAGTTTGCGCCTTCAGGATGGAGTACCCCAAGCCGCGGCTATTGGGCTATCGGTTGGTAGGTTCAAAGGGGATTAAGTATTAGCTCACTTTCGGTAATCATTGATTACTGAAATGGCCGTTGCGCAAATTATTGAAAGTGCTTTAATAAAGCCATGAGGGCCGGTTCTTAGGCCGACCCCCATGCAAGTCCCAAGGTGGTAGCCCAAGGACTCGTGGTCTTATGGCTCCTCGTTTTCGCGTTAGAGAATGTGCAAACAGCACTTGTGCCACAAGGCATGGGTGGCGAAGAGAGTAAAGAACGATCGCTCGCGGCACTTGAATTGGTTGGACTCGCTGATCGAGTTAATCACCTTCCGGTCGAACTCTCCGGTGGCCAGCAGCAGCGCGTAGCTATTGCACGTGCTCTTGTGAAAAACCCTGAGGTAATTCTCGCGGATGAGCCAACCGGAAACCTGGATGAAGAGACCCGCGATCAAATCATTGATCTACTTGTTGCTCTCAATAAAGATAAGGGCATTACGGTCATTCTCGTAACTCACGATTCTGGCGTTGCAGCTAAGGCGAGCAAGCGACTTCATATCGCCAAGGGCGGAGTTCAGACAGTCGGGGCTTAATTCCCTCTAGCAGGGTAATTCCTCAATCTGGCTTCTTATGTGACTCGCATCCTCTTCTGAGAGGCCATCGAGCTCCTTCAGTGCTTGTGCTTTGAACTCCTTGGCGAGTTCGAGATTTCCGAGCACGTAATGAGCGAAAGCCAGGGCCTCGCACGATGATGCATGCATAAAATGTGGGCGCGGAAGATCTGCACATAGCCTTGCGCTCTCTTGCGCATGTCGAAGAGCGACTTCGCCATTTCCAACGAGGGCGTTGACGCGAGAACATTGCCACTCTCCGATTGACCACTCACGGGCAGTACCAACCACGCCCCAGTGACGACGACTCTCCTGGGCAAGGCGGATCATCTCTTGATCCTCCTCGGGCGTGCGATTTGGATTTTCGATGAGGTCCCAACAAGCGTTAAAGAATTCGCGAGCTAACTTCTTCTCAGATTCGATTTCGGTGCTTTCCACTTTGCAAATCTAGCAGAGGGAATAATTCACACCTAGACTTTGCCCATGGCAAGAGTTGCACAGACGAAGAACGGGTTCGCGCCCAAGATCTGTCAGCGCTGCAATCTCCCTTTTGAGTGGCGGAAGAAATGGGCCAAAGATTGGGAGAACGTTAAGTACTGCAGTCAGAAGTGTAAGCAAGCATAGATCTACGATAAAAATCAATTAAAAAGCCCCTTGAGATTCCAAGGGGCTTTTGCCTTATGACGAAAGGTAATCAAAGGATAGCATCGGGGGCTTGTTCAATTAAGTCCCATTTATTGCCGTACTTATCTTTGAAGACGACAACCATTCCGAAGGATTCGGTTCGCGGAGTTTCAGTCATCTCAACTCCCTTGGCGATCAGGGCTTGATGTGTCTGGTGAAAATCGGTGGTGTAGAGGAAGAAGCCGACGCGTCCTCCAGTTGAATTGCCGATCACTTCCATTTGAGCTTCATTACTTGCTTTGGCAAGAAGAATCTTTGCGCCATCTAGGCCTGGGCTTACAACGACCCAGCGCTTTTCGGGAGTAAGGACGGTGTCTTCAACGAGAGTGAAGCCAATCTCGTTGACGTAATGGTTGATTGCACTGTCGTAGTCGTCGACAACGATGGTGATCATTCCAAGTGTGAGCATTGCTTCCTACTTCTTCATCATGGGTGTCATGGCTCGCGAGATGCGAAGCAAATCAGCGTAAGTGAGTCCCGAGATAAGAACCTCGATAGATGTACCGTGCAAGAGTTTGGTTGGCTTTGTATTCCACATCGCATATCCGCCGTAGTTATGGATATCCGCGGTCGAACAACTCTTCCATTGCTTGGCATTTGCTGGATCGCAGAAGGCAACAATCTTTGCGATCTGACCGTTGATGGAAGCGGTCGCCACCTGCTTGCCCAACCCTGGGTTTGAACACTTCACGGCTGCATCAGTCTCTAAGAATTGAATCGAACGGGTCTCACCATAGATTGCCGCCAACCACTGCTCGTTCTTTGCACCACAACTGAGCAACTTAAATGAACGAAGGGTTAAATCCTTTGTGCTCCCCTTACCTGGTTGCCAGATCTGATAGCTCAAGCCGGTCTGAGCATCTTGATATTGATTGCCTGAGCCCATGGCCTGTGCGGGGCTTGGCGCGATCACAGTGNCGATCGCGAATAATGAGAGAACCACGCTCAGGAGAATTTTTCGCATACTTTGATCGTACTCCTTTATATGAAGACGCAGACTAGTCAGATCCCGAGATTGTCAGTGGGGCATGGGAAAATTAAGGCATTGAGAGAAGGAGCAGAGATGCGTGCTAAGAGATTCAAAGCCGTCATTGTTGGTTTAGCCGTTGCTGGAGTCACCGCTTCCACAGCAATTGCGGCTAGCCCAGCGCCGACCCCAACAGTTTCGACAATTGCGCTGCCGACACCTACCGGTGTGAGCGCAACCTGGTCTACACGTACTGGCTTTATCGTGGATTGGGCAGCACTCGACTCTAAGTACTCTTCACGCGTCAAAAGCTTCACTGTCACTGCATCCAATGGTGCGGTCTGCACCGCCAACGGTTGGTCAAATACTGAATGCGTCTACTCCAATAACGTTGTTCCATTCCCATTCAAGCCATTTATCGCGTATACATTTAAGGTGACTGCAAATGGCACAGAAGGTGCTGGCCCGGTCTCAGCTGCCTCAAATCCAGCTGGCTGGTATAGCGCACCTAATTACTCAACCTTTGTCACTGCAACTACAAAGAGTGATACCTCGATCGAAGTAAATTGGGTTCCAGATCCGGGCACAGGTGGCGTTCCACTTACTGGATTTAAGGTCTACTACTGGCCTCTCAATAAAGATAATCTCCAGAAGGTTGTGACGAGCACCGATTACACGACTACCCTCACCGGACTTACACCAAGCACCTGGTACATCATCGCTCTTACTTCTTGTAACTATTACGGTTGCTCGGCATCTGACTGGGTCTTCAAGGCGACATCACCATATACAACCGCTGTCACAACAACGAAGTTGCCAGTGATGATCAATGGCGGAAGCGCATCTACGACCTGTTTCGATAAGGTCCTGAACGGTGGTACTGCTTCGAATGGCGTAGCTACGATGACAACGAACCCAACTCCTTGCCCAACACCAACACCACCTGCAAAGCCTTGGGCTGCAGTTGTTCCGACTGCTACGACAGATCCAAATGGACCAATCGCTACCAAGTTCAATCAGCGCGCATGGTTCATCTTCGATCCCGGCTATGCATATTCCATGTCTTATAAGTGGAATGACCAAGGTCTAGACCGCTTTACCTTCTCGCGCTCACTTGCTGATCGGGTCTATACATCTCTTACTCCTGCTGTCTGCTCGATCATCAAGTCACCTACTGCTGGTTGGGCTGCGCACTTCCTCTCACCAGGAACCTGCACCGTCTCCCTCACAATTCCAGCTGATGCGACCTATCAGGCTGCCGGTCCATTCACCTCCAGCATGAAGGTCAATCCATAAGGGGCTAACTCCTCAAAACCCTCGACGTGGGGTAACACCTGTTCCTCGCCAAAGTGGCGATCCAGAAGTTGGATCTACCATTTTGGCGATGAGAATAGTTATTGTCGAAGATGATCCGCTGATCAAAGCGGCTCTCCATGCTGGCTTGGGATCACTCGGTATCGATGTGCTGGCATCAACAACGTCGAGTAAAGATGCCCTCTCACTCATCTTCATGCATCATCCCGATGTTGTCCTTCTCGATTTAGATCTCGGTGATGGTCCTACCGGAATCGATCTCGCCGCTGGTATCCGCAGACGGATCGAGAGTATGGGAATTGTCATTCTCTCTTCTTACGCAAGTCCGCGCCTTGTCGGCAGAACACTTCCTGAACTACCAAAAGGAACGATCTTCTTGCAGAAGCGAGATATCTCAGAGCTAGGCGTTCTGGCCCAAGCACTTACCGAGGCCCACGAGAGCGCACAGGACTTTGCGCCAAAGCGAGGTGGGAAGAAGAGTTCAACTACCCCGATTGATCTCACCGATCTTGAGATTCAATTGATGAAATATATTTCGATGGGTCTGACAAATGCCGAGATTGCAAAGCGTCGCTTTATCACCGAGAAGAGCACCGAGAATGCGATTCGATTACTCTCGCGAAAAGTTGAACTCGATTACGATGCCGATATCCATAACCAGCGAATCATGATTGCAAGAAAGTACTTCTCTCTCATCGGCAAGATATGAAGAAGCTCTCTCGATATGAGTTCACGGTGGGTGAGTATGCAAAGGCTGGCTTATTCGTTTCATCTGCCTGGTTAATCCCTTCCGTTGCACTCACTGCAAACGCGGATGCGACCCTCTGGCGCAGGCTTGTAGCAATCCCGATCGGTATCGCTCTCTTCATTCTCGCCGATAGTGTGATAATTACTGAAGCCCTCATCACGCAAAAACTTCTTCAGATCAGATCCAAGCCCTTCATCTTGCCCACGGCGGTAGTCTCACTCCAGGCATTTATCGCTGGTGCCGTGGCCGGTGCGATCACCCATCCCATTCGAAATTGGCCCTCAGTAGACCGCTTCTCTCTGCCGATGCGCACTCTTCATGATGGTCTCTTCGCTATGGCCTGGTATCCGATCACGCTTATTACGCTCAGCCGACTCACCTCTCTGCGGCGCAAACGGCGATTAGTGCAGGCCGAGATCGAATCGCTGGTCCATATCGAAGAGTCAGCATCAGGCGTCCTTGATCAAATCCGGATCACCTTCGAGAGCTCGATACGAAACTCGCTGAAAGTCACCGCGCTTCAAGCCCAGCAGAAGCTCGCTCTCGCCTTTAGCAAAGAGGGCGAGATCTCCCCACACTTACCCGAACTCATTCGAGATATCGCAGCTATCGATATGCGCGAACTCAGTCATGCGATGATCTCAAGTGATCTGAAGCCAGTTCTTCCCGTGGCGAGTTCCAATAAGGTAAGAATCAAGTTTCAGGCGATCAGATCAACAGTCCTAACAAGTCTTGAAGATTTCGCCTTGCGAGATAAGTTATGGATTCTTGCCGTCTTAATGCTCGGGACATTCTTTCAGAATATCATTGGTTCACTCCCGTTAGGTATAACGATCGAGATCGTTCTATCCCATGCAACAGGAGTAATTCTCATTCTTGCGATCTTTAGAGCGATCTATGGCAAATACCGTCGGTACCTTTTATGGTTGATCGCTGCAAACGTCATCTCACTTATCGCCTTTAATGATCTGTTGATCTCCTCTTTCAGATCCAGGGTCGCTGATATTCTGCCTGAAAGCTTCTGGATACACCACCACTTCTTAATCGCAATAGTGACGATCTTCAGTATTCTCGCCCGCTTCCTCTTTCTCTTCGTGCTCAATCAATCGAAGGCGAAGTATGAGGCGCTCAATTATGAGATGGCTCGGCGCAAAGCTGAGCACGATATCCACCATGGTGAATATGCACTCTTGGCTTATAAGTGGGCGAAACACATCCACGGCCGGGTCCAGTCGCAGTTAATCAGCGCGGCCGAACGACTCGAACGTTCACGAAGTACTGGTGATCTTCATGGCTTTAATCAAGCGCTTATAGATGTCCGAGAACTTCTCTCTCGTGCTGATCAAGGAATAGAAGATGAACGACGTTCACTCCATGAAGAGTTAGAGCATCGATCCTCGCTCTGGCATGGGCTCGTCGACATCAAGGGCGAGATTGATCCCAAGATCCCCCAGCCTGCGCCATCCTTGGTTCGAATAATTGGTGAGGTAACGGAAGAGGCCTTCGCCAACGCACTTCGGCACGGCAAAGCTTCAGAAATCTTCTATGAGATCACACTCGTAGATGGCCAAGAGATCAAAGTGGTCGTGATCGATAACGGAGTTGGTCCACTTCCACAGAGCAAGGCTCCGACTGGTCTCGGGACAAAGCTCTATGCTCGTGCATCGCAGTCTAGATATTTGTTGCACCGTGATTATGAGAATCAGCGGACGATCCTGGAGATCTTCTTCTCAATCAATCGCTCAAGTACGACATTAGCCTAAAGATCAAAGAGGCGTTTCATCTCGGCAGCTACGAAGTGATCAGTTGGAATATCGCTGGTACGTAGATCGTGGGCGATCGTTGCACGATCGGTAGGTGTGTTCTTTTGATCAAGCTTATATTTTGCTTCAACGCTGGTGATCTTTACCGTGAAGCCCACAACGTGCTTAATCAAATCACGGACAAACTCTTGATCAGCGCTAGCGAGATTCCAGGGATTCTCTCTTGTTGCCTCATGATCTCTTTGCAGATCGCTCACAATTCCCATAATCGAATCAAAGTCATGGAGCACTTCTACCGATCCTCGAAGGTGCACCACTTGGTAATCCCATGTGCCAACCATCTTGCCATCAACAGCGGTACGCTCATAACTGCGTGGTGAGATATAGGCACCCGGTGAGTGAACAATAATCAGCGCTGGTGCACCATCTTCGATCTCACGCCATTGGTTGTTATCGCGAGCCATATGAGTCGTGACGCGACCAAGATCAGCGACAACGCCATCGCTATCTGGAGTGCCCGGATACCAAGTGAATGGGAGCGTGGAAGATTCTGGTGTGCCATCACTATTTACAGTGACGAACTCACCCGCCCGTGCCTTGGCGACAAATGAGGTGATCTCATTCCAATCGCGGATCTCATACTTTGGCGGGATATACACGGCGAAAGATTAGCGTCTGAATGGCGCAGGAGTTGCCGCCAACTTCGGTACTCGCATCTTTGCAATGACGCTACCCGGTGATGGGTGGCAATATTGCGCGATTCCAAGATCACTCGTCACCGATAAGAAGATGAAGGCATCTTCCATGGTGAAGCCCCATTCATCAACTAAGAGCTTCGCCGCCTCTTCGCAGGCGTTCTGAAGCGCCTCATCGATGCTGTCCTTGCTGGTTCCATGTGTAATCCAGTAATCCTTCGCTTCGGTAATCGGCCAACCGCCGGACTTGCCCTTAATCAGATCGACTTTGATCGTCGCAGTCCCACCGATCTCTACGCCCGTGCCTGAGATCTCGCCATCACCCATCGAGGCGTGCATATCGCCGATCGCGAGTTGGCCACCAGGTTGGAAGACTGGCAAGTGGATGGTCGCACCAATCCGGTTCTCGTTGTCATCCATATTTCCACCGTGACGCGCAGCCTCAAAGGTGCCGATTGAACCACTTGCTGGTGCGACACCGATAACACCAAACATAGGCCGCTGTGGCCATGAGACATTCTCATTCATATGCACGATGCCATCTTCAACGCGGAAGATCTTGGTGACAGGTGACTTTGTTTTGTGAATCAACTGACCCCACTCTGGAATACACATTCCAGCACCTTGCTTATTAGGGCGGATATCGATCAAGGTGACAGAGAGTGAGTCACCAGGTTCGGCGCCCTTCACTGCGATGGGACCGGTCGCGCTATTCACGCGATGGATATCGAGCTTCTCTAAGGTATCGGATTCACTCTGCACCTGACCGGTAAAGCAATCCCAGGTCTCGATCTCAAGTGTGGTTCCTGGATCGACGGTGATGACAGGTTGCATATCTGCACTGAACTCCCAGATATGTTGATCGCGGCTGATCTTGATTGTCAAAGTGGTTCCTCTTCTGGTTCGGTGTTGAGATGGAGATTATTCTGGAAAGTGGCAAGCAACCTGTCGATTGCCGATGTTGAGAAGTTCTGGTGTATTAGTGCGGCAGATATCGGCAGCCTTTGGACAGCGCGGATTGAACGCACAACCCGATGGGCGGTTGATTGGGTTTGGAATATCGCCCTTAAGAATGATTCGCTGACGAGTATCGCTCGCATCCATGCGAGGATTTGCAGAGAGCAGCGCTTGCGAATATGGATGCGATGGCTTCTCGTAGAGATCATCAGCTGGTGCGAGTTCAACGATCTTGCCGAGATACATCACGGCGATGCGATCGGATACATGTCGTACAACGCCGAGATCGTGGGCGATGAAGATATAGGTAAGGCCCAGCTCCTTCTGAAGGTCCTTAAAGAGGTTGAGTACCTGGGCCTGGATCGATACATCGAGCGCTGAAACCGGCTCATCTGCAACAACCAAGCGAGGATTGAGAGCCAAGGCCCGAGCAATCACCACACGCTGGCGCTGGCCACCAGAGAACTCATGCGGATACTTCTCATAGGCATTCTCATCAAGACCGACGCGCTTTAAGAGATCTTGCGCAATCTTGCGACGCTCATCTTTTCCAACACCATGGACGCGAAGTGGCTCTTCAACGATCTGACCGATCTGACGACGTGGGTTAAGTGATGCATATGGATCCTGGAAGATCATCTGGAAGCGCTTGCGAAGAGCGCGCAACTTCTTCTTTGGTTCTTTCGCTAAGTCATGTCCTTCAAAGAGGATCTCACCGCGAGTTGGTTCTTCAAGTCGGACGAGCATTCGACCTAGTGTTGATTTGCCGCACCCTGATTCACCAACGATGCCAAGAGTCTCGCCTTGTGCGATCTCAAGATTGACATCTTCAACGGCATGTACGACATCTTTGCCGCGGGAGAAGTTACCGCCGAGCTCATAGTTCTTAGAGAGCCCACGGATCGAGAGGATTACTTCGCTCACTTCTTCTCACCTACCAATACACATGCTGCGCCATGACCTTGGGCATCTACAACAAACTCGGGACGAACCTGACATGCATCATGCGCCTTAGGGCAACGATTTGAGAATGCACATCCCCGCGGCAAGTGCAGAAGTGAGGCAGGTTGACCTGGAATTGCTTCGAGGCGATCAGTACGTGGTCGATCCAGGCGAGGAACCGAACTCATCAAACCTTGGGTATAAGGATGTTGCGGGTTGGCGAAGAGCGCCTGCTTTGTTGCACGCTCGACTGGACGGCCGGCATACATCACCAAAACTTCATCGGCGATCTCTGAAACAACGCCCATATCGTGGGTAATGATGATGATCGAGGAATTGTGTTGCTCTTGGAGACGCATCAAGAGATCAAGGATCTGAGCTTGAATTGTCACATCGAGCGCGGTCGTTGGCTCGTCGGCGATCAGTAGCGCAGGGTTCAGTGAGAGCGCCATGGCGATGATCGCGCGCTGGCGCATTCCGCCTGAGAACTCATGCGGATATTGATCTACGCGCCTTTTAGCATCTGGGATACCTACTTCATCCAAGATCTCAATAGCGCGATCGCGGGCTTCCTTCTTTGAAAGCTGGGTATGCAATCTGATCTGCTCAACGATATGCCAACCAACCGTATAGACCGGGGTGAGCGCAGTCATTGGATCTTGGAAGACCATCGCAATCTCTTTGCCACGAATTTGACGCATCTCATCATCGCTGCGCTTGAGGAGATCTTCACCTTTGAAGAAGACCTCACCTGAGATCTTCACATTCGAATCGCGGACCAGTCCCATGACGGCATTCATCGAGACTGATTTCCCTGATCCAGATTCACCAACGATGCCGAGCGTCTTGCCTGCTTCAAGTTCAAAGGAGAGTCCGTTAACTGCGCGAACTTCACCGCGACGAGTATCGAAGCTGACATGTAGGTCTTTGACCTCAAGGATATTTTTATTATGCACGGCGCACCCTCGGATCTAATACTGCATAGAGCACATCGACGACCGCATTCATAAAGACGACAAAGAAGGATGAGTACATGACCGTCGCCATGATGACGGGCAGATCAAAGTTCTGGAGCGAATCGAAGGTGAGCTTTCCAACGCCTTGAATACCGAAGACAACTTCAGTTAACAGCGCATAGCCACCAACGAGAGCGCCGAAGTCCAGGCCGAAGAGTGAGACGATCGTAATCAGTGACATTCTCGTGGCGTGCTTGTAAAGGATCCGCTTCTCACTTGCACCCTTGGCTCGTTCGGTCTTGATGTAATCCTCACTCATCACAACCAGGATTTCGCTACGAAGTACGCGAACATAGATACCGGCATAGAGCACTGCGAGAGTGAGCCACGGAAGTAAGAGGTGCAAGAACCACTGCCATGGGTCAACGCTCAGGCCCACATAACCAAGTGGTGGCACCCACGAGAATATCGATGAGTGGAACTTCGATTGTGTGAAGAGGTTGACGACCTCACCAAGCCAGAAGACCGGCAGGGATATGCCCACGATTCCCAAGAAGGAGATCGTCGGATCGAGCCATTTACGCTTAGAACTAGCGGCTAATACTCCGAATATGACGCCGAAGAAGAGCCAGATAACCGCTGCCCCGATAACAAGGGAGAAGGTCGCTGGGATCGCCTGCGAAAGTTGTGGGATAACCTTTGCCCCGCGATTGACATAAGAAGTGAGATCGCGTGCAACGAAGAGATGGCGCATCATCGATAGATAACGGACAGGAAGCGGCTTATCTAATTCAAAGGAGGCCCTCACTTGCATCAGCGTCTGCTGATCAGCGTTACGTCCAGCGATACGTGCAGCTGGATCGACGCCAGGTGTGGCGAAGAAGATCAGGAAGACAAGGATTGAGATAGAGACCAGCACAAATACCATGGCACTGAAGCGACGACCGATAAAGGAGATCATGCATCACCACGCGAACGAGTCTTTGGATCGAGTGCGTCGCGGACGGCATCGCCATAGAGGTTGAGTGAAGCGGCGGTGAGAACGATCAAGAGACCAGGTGCGATACCAACCCAAGGACGGGTATAGAGAAGTGCCAAGCCATCATTGATGATCGTTCCCCACGAAGCTTGTGGTGGTTGCACACCAATAGATAAGAAGGAGAGCGCCGACTCAGTCAACATGCAGAGTGCGACGATAATCGGGATAAAGACCAAGACGCTTGGAATGATATTCGGCAAGATCTCTTTAAAGATGATCGTGGAATCTTTTGCGCCGATACCAACTGCGGCTCGAACGAATTCGCGTTCACGAAGGCTCAAGACCTGTGCGCGAATTGGCCGTGCAACGTAAGGAATATAGACAACACCAATAATGAGAATAGGGAGAGCAAAAGATCCTGGGCCGAGATGAACGAAACCGACCTTCAATCCAGAAGTGAGGAGCACAACGGAGAGGCTGATCGCTAATAAGTAGACCGGGAATGCCCAGATCACATCGAGTAGACGTGAGAGGATCGCATCGACCCAACCCTTGCGATATCCAGCGACAACGCCAATCAACAGGGCTAAGACGATACAAATAATGCCGGCCAAAGTCCCGATAAGTAGGGTATTTCGGCCGCCAAAGAGCAGGCGAGCCATGACATCGCGGCCCTGGCCATCAGCACCTAAGAAGTAACTGCTCGGGTTCCAGGTTGGACCAATAGGAGTAACGCCAAGTCCAAGGCCCGTGGTTGATGGCTGAAGTACTGGAACAACCTTGCCACCTATCTTTGTTGTGGCATCAAGACTAGAAGCAAATGGATCTGTATGAGCTACAAAGTGAGCATAGAGCGGGGCGAGTAACGAGATCGCGATAATAAAGCCAAGAATAGAAAGTGAGATGATCGAGCGTTTATCTCGGCGCAGGGTGCGCAAAGCGATCTTCCCCGGTGATTCAGAGAAGATCGCTTCACTACTTTCCTTTATCGACACAGTATCGACTCGTTAGATACCGATCGTCCTACTTAGTCTGCAATTGATCGACGAACATCTTGTACTGGAGTGAGAAGTGATAATTCTTCGTTCCAGACGAGACGAAGTCGAGCTGCTTAGGCGTGAAGGCAACTGCAACTGGTGCATCCTTCATAACCTGCTGATCGAGTTGACCCCAGAGCTTGTTACCAGCAGCTGGATCGGTGATGCCTAGTCCCATCGCCTTTGCCATCTGAGCATCAAATGACTTGTTGCAATAACCAGCCATGTTGATGGATGAATCAGAGTTAGGTGTGAACGATGCGCAACCCAAGAGAACGTTCAAGAAGTCAGAGGCTGCTGGGTAATCCTGATACCACTGTGTTACTGAGATCTGAACCTTGTTCTTAGTGTTCTGGATATACGTGAATTGGATATTTCCAGAGATTGGCTTAACGGTTGCCTTGTATCCGATCGAGTTAAGAACTGATTGGAGATAGACGCCCATCTGCTTGTTCACATCATCATCAGAGACGACGATGCCGACAGCCTGTCCAGCAGTTCCTGAATCCTTCACCAACTGCTTGGCGAGAGCTAGATCAGGAGCAGACCATGCTGTTGCTGGCTTATCAGGAGTAGCACCCTTGGTGTAGCCGCAGTAATCAACGTGGCCAGGGAAATTAGGTGGCAAGAATGAGCAGACTGGCGCTGCAAGCTGGCTTCCACCGAAGATCTTCACCATTGCGGCGCGATCGATAGCGTAGTTCACTGCTTGGCGAGCCTTCACATTATTAAATGGCGCGATATTGACGTTCATTGGCAAGTACCACATAGCGGTCAACGGATTAACGTGAACCTGGCTTGCATACTTGGTACCGATCTCGTTGAGACGATCTGCAGGAATTGGATCGTAGACCCAGTTCGCTTGGTTGTTCTCAACGGCAGTTACCTGCGCTGTTGGTGTAACACCAAACTGGTATTCGATCTGATCTGGATAACCCTGTGGCTGTGCGTCGTGTGACCACTCCTTGAAGTAAGGGTTACGGACCATTACAAGTGACTTATTTGGGTCATATGACTTGAACATATAAGCACCAGTGGTTGGAATCGGAGTTGTTCCTGCATCCTTCGAAGGTGAGTTCGCTGGATTAATCGCAGCGTGAGGAACTGCTAACTTCGAAGTGATGGTCTCATCTGGTGCCACCAAGTTGATGACGATCTTGTTGGTCTTTGGATCAACGACAACGCCTTGATCCAACTTACAAGTTGCAGGCTTGGACAAGCAGGCAGTAGCTCCAACGATTCCGTTGTAGAACGAGCCAGCTGTTGGTGAAGAGACCTTAAAGATACGTTCGAATGAAGCCTTTACATCTGCAACAGTGACAGGCTGACCATTTGAGAACTTGATACCGCTGCGAAGGGTGAAGGTAAGAGTCTTTCCACCATTGCTCATTATTGGCAGAGCAGTTGCAAGATCTGGAACAATTTCGAAGGATGCCTGGCCATCGCCATAACGGAATCCGAGTAGGCCGTCGTAAGAAGCCTGGTAGAGCTCCCAGTACTGACCGGTGTAGTTGATCTTAGGATCGAGTGAACCAGCAGCAGCTTGCGCTACTAGCTTGATGGTTCCGCCTGCATGTGCAGGATCATAAGGAGCCATACCACCAGAGGCTGCCTGCGAGGCGCCCCCGACAAATGCAGATGCAACAAGGGCTGCAGCTCCGAGAATAGAAGTAAGAACTAGCGAACGACGACGCACGTAAGACCTCCGTTAGATCGGTGAGGGGCTTATGCTCCCACTAGTGCAAGCCATTTGCACTAGGAAAGTTGGAGAATCTCANAATGGAACACGATCGTAACAATCCGATCTCACCCCTCTTCGCGCAGGCTACGCACTACCTCTCGCGCGATCACCATAATTTTTCCTTCGCCTCTTCCCATAGCCCAGCCTTAGTGGTAGCGCCCGGTGACTTCATCCACGTCCAGACCTGGGATTGTTACCGCGGTGCAATCACTGGCCCTGAGAATGCACTGGCAACAATTGATAGCGCACTCATTAACCCAGCAACGGGCCCTATCTTTGTCACAGGCGCAGAACCCGGAGACACTCTCTCGGTCACCCTTCACGATGTTCGTCCAAGTGCACGTGGCGTTGCACGTACCTATCCTGGCGATGGCCAACTCCAACACTTAGTGACCGAACCCTTCGCACAATTCTTTGATGTGAAAGATGGCATCGTTCATATGAATGATCGAGTCTCCTTCCCTGCCTCACCGATGCTTGGAGTTATAGGTGTTGCACCCGAAAGTGGCGAGATCATGACGATGCCCGCAGGACGCCATGGCGGAAACCTCGATAACAATCGCAATACCATCGGATCAACGATTCATCTTCCCGTGAAGCACCCAGGTGCGCTCCTTGCGATGGGTGATATGCATGCATCAATGGGTGATGGCGAGATCTGCGGTACCGGAATCGAAATCGCCGGTGATGTCTTGGTATCAACAGCGCTTATTAAAGGCGTTGGCACCGAATACCCAGTCACTGAGACTGCCACCTCTTGGATTACTCATGGAGTGGCTGCTGTGGCAGATCTTTATGATGCAATGCGCATCGCCTGTGAGGAAGCGGCGAGACTCCTTGTTGATCATTGGGGCTTCACCATGAGCGAGGCCTTCATCTTCTTATCAGTGCAAGGCAATCTTGGTATCGCCCAAGCGGTTCATCCAGCCGAAGGAACCGTCATCGCGAAGATGGAAGTTCCCAAGCTAAAGGCCTGTCCAAAACCATTTAAGGTTGCTTAAATACCGCTATGACAACTTCAACCATGAAATGGCAGCACGGCGAGACTTGGTATCGAATCGTCGGAGATCTATCGAGTAAGAAGACTCCCGTCGTAGTGCTCCACGGTGGCCCTGGTGCGGCACATAACTACGTGATTGCAATTGCTGAAATCATTGCCGCAACTGGTCGACCAGCGATCTTGTATGACCAACTCGGTTGTGGTCTCTCTACTCACTTGCAGGATGCACCCATTGAATTCTGGACGCCAGAACTCTTCATGGAAGAGCTCGATCTCCTCACCAAGCATCTCGGCATCAATGAAAATTACGCGGTCATCGGTCAATCATGGGGCGGCATGCTCGGTATGCAATATGCAACAACAAACCGTCCAGGTTTGAAGGCACTGATCGTTGCAGATTCACCAGCAAGCATGAAGATCTGGAGTTCAGAGGCGGCAAAACTTCGCGCGCTCCTACCTGCAGATGTTGAGGCGGCACTTAAGGCTGCAGAGGCAGCGAACGATTACACCTCACCAGAGTTCGTCGCAGCGATGGATGTTTACTATCAACGCCACGTCTGCCGAATTCCATTCCCACAGAATGTGCTCGATTCATTCGCGCAGATCGAAGAAGATCCAACTGTTTATCACACCATGAATGGACCATCAGAGTTTCTCTGTATCGGAACGCTCAAGAGCTGGGATATCCACGATGATCTTCACAAGATCTCGGTACCAACCTTGTTACTCAATGGCGCTTATGATGAAGCCACACCAGGCATGGTCCAAGAGATTCATCGACGCATACCCGATGTTCTATGGGAGCAATTCCCTGAATCTGCACATATGCCACATGTCGAAGAGCCAGAGCGATTCTCTCGAATTGTTAATGGCTTCTTAGATGCCAAGCTTTAATTCAAGAAGAAGCTGTAACGGTCAGCTTCTGGATCTTTGGAGACTTCTCGGGACTCATCAAGATTTCAACTTTAAGAATGCTTCCTGCGCTCTCGACCTCCCACTTCACATGAGACTTAGTTGGAGCCTTGATGGAATCAGGCACAACTTTCCAATCACTTCTTCCGGAAGTTAAAGCCTCAAGCTCTGTGACCCGTTCATGAATCGGTCGATCCAAGGCGATGTTTTCGCTCAACCATTCATCTGAAAGAGTGTGATCCCACTTATTTATGAGCGTATTTACTACGCCCATAGCTGCAACTGTCGAAGGGCCGAGGTCCGCTGTTGGCTTCGTTAACTTAATCTGGCTTGCGACGATCTGATTTAAGACCTTTGCAGAGATAGTAATCATCGGTGCATACGTGAGATTGCCCAGCCCGATGATCGCCCAACCTGATCCTTGATGCCACCGCATATGAGAACCAAAGCCTGGGTAACCACCGCTATGGTGAATAAAGCGACCAAGCACTGCATCGTCATGGACAAAGAGTCCATATCCGTATGCGCCAACAATGATTCGCTCTGAAATCTCTCCTTCAGCGGGAGCTTGGATTGAATAAGCATGTCGATAAGGAGTCTGTTGCTCGACTTTCTCTCCGTCAAAGGTATTAATCCACTTAGTTAGATCCTTTACGCTGCTATGCAATCCACCCATAGGTGTGAAGGCGCCGTGCTTAGTATGAGGTTCTGGAGTTAACCCAGAATCGAACTTCGCATATCCGACCGCGCGAGATTCATTTGGAATAGCGCTACTGAAATAGGTAGAAGCGTTCATTCCAACTGGGGTGAGAATTTCACGCTCCATGTAGGTTTCAAAATCTTCACCAGTTACTTGAGAGATAATTCGACCAAGGAGCGCATAACTTAGATTTGAATATTCAAATCCAGTATTTACATTCCTGTTGAAAGTAAGTCCGCCAGCAACCATCGCATCAAAGTCTGCAATTAATAGGTCCTCCTGGCGATCTCCCCATGGATCATCGGTTGGAAGGCCTGCACCCATAGTGAGAAGATCGCGAATTGTTATGGGTGCTGAACCTTCTGGCAGACCTATGGTTGAACTCCATGGCAGATATTTCGTGATTAGGTCATCCAATTTTATTAAGCCCTTATCACGTAGCTTCACAATTGCTGAGGCTGTAAAGCTCTTCGTCATTGAAGCGATTCGAAAGACTGTATCCGCAGTCGGAGGCGTCTTATTGCCGAGAACGCTCTCACCCAACCCTGCTGCGAAGACCAGTTCGCCCTGATAGATCAGACCGAAAGCGACACCGGGAATACCTTTCTCAACTCTGAAAAGCTCAAACTCCCGCACTGCATACTCGGTGATCTCGTCTCGATTCATCCGAGCAGGTTACCAACTACCAATCGATGATCTGACGCTCTTCCCAAAAGAATCCAGTCTTATCAACGGCTGGGTCAAAGGAGCGAGTCGCTAACCAGATTGCAGTATCAGCACCCTCTTCCACCGAGAGAGGTGCGTCTGGTCCACCCATATCGGTGCGGGTGTGATTCGGACAGATCGCATCGACCAACAAACCGCGTGCACCGTGATTGGTCTCGTGCGCGAGATTGCGAACAAGTGCGTTCACGCCGGCCTTACTGATTCGATACGGTGCTAATCCCCCAGCATTGCCAGGTCCGGACATTCGTCCAAGGCAGGCTGAATAAATAACGATGCGACCGTTGCGAGCATCGGCCATCGCAGCGCCAAGAATATTCACTGCGGTAAAGACCGAATCAAGATTGATCGCCATCACTCGGCGCCACTCTTCATTGGTGGTACGAAGTGTCTTCGACATCTTCTCACTCATTACCCCGTGAGCCAGAACAAGAATCTCTGGTGTACCAAAGGTTGCAAGGATCTCTTTGAAAACGTCGCGAGCGGCATCGATATCAGCAAGATCTACTGCGCGAAATTCTGCGCCAAGTTCAGATGCTGATTGAGCAAGCCGGACTGGATCTTTCGCAACAAGGAGGATGGTGTGGCCCGCAGCTTTAAGAGCGCGAGCAGTCTCATATCCCAAACCTCGAGATCCGCCGGTGATAACAGCAAGGCCCATAATTACTTCCTCTTTAATTCACGGAGAGAGCGCTTGATCGCTTTGCGTTCGGCAGCGGCTGCATGATCCTTCTTCGATGGAAATGCCCATCGTAAAAAGAGCACAAAGATGGGAATGATGACGAAGCCACCAAAGGCCTCAAAGAACATCGAATTATTGATCCCACCAAGCATGGGAGAAATTTATCCCACGGAGTGGATTACCGCGCGGTGAGGCTTACGCGTGGCCCGACTTTGCGAGTGCTGAGACGAGTGAGTCATAGAAGCCCTGAGATGTGTACGAAGCGCCGCTGATTCCGTAGATCTTTGACGACTGAACCTTCAAGACTTCTTG
>TBL_comb47_HYPODRAFT_10002098_pt1 | contig 24951 bp, 16 predicted proteins | sample TroBogypolimnion_40_FD_10682 | JGI IMG/M metagenome (IMG submission 10682)
GGCAGAGCTTCACCAAAGCCGAGTTCGTCGATGGCGGAACAGTCGGCCCGGCCAGAGGGTGAGGGGCAGTTATCAGTTATCAGTTATCAGTTATCAGTTATCAGTTATCAGTTATCAGTTATGGTTATCGGTTATCGGCGAGCCCTGAGGTCCGGCGAAACGGCCGGAAGTTCTTCAGCGCGGCTCTGGCGCGGGAACCAGCGGCGGCTTTTTCGCCAGGTCCGGCAAGCGGCCGTTGTAAACCGCCAAGCGGATGTCGGTGCCTTTGGCGTCGAAGCCGCCCTGCGGGCTGTAAACCATCAGGTACAAGTCATCGGCGATGCGGAGCACATCGGCGTCCTGCCCTTTGAGCAGCCCCTTGACGCGGGCTTTCCAGTGGATGCCGTCGTTTGAAGTCGCATAGCGCACGATGCTGTTATGGCAGTGCCCGCCCTCGCAGTTCGAATAGAACAGGTGCCAACCGTCGTCGTCCCTGAGCACCTGGCCGAACTTGCACATCGGGGAATCATCCCCTTCGATGGTGAGCGTGCGGGCCTCGTTGAAATCAAACCCGGTTGCCGTGGCGGAAGTCACCAGCTTGAATGCATCATGCGGTTCATCCCAGCCGTACCAATAGTACATGTAATAAAGCCCCGACTTCGGGTCGCGCACCACATGACAATCCTCGGTGTTGGTTTGGGCGCCGATGCCGATCAGGCCTTTTTTCTTGAAGTGGGACCCGTCCTCTGACGTCGCATAAGCCCAACCGAGGTTCAACAGGCTGCCGCCGCCCCCGCCGTACCACATCTTGAATAGCCCGTCCTCATGGATTACGTATGGATCCCAGACGCCGGTGCGGTCGAAATCCGGCTTGCCGCCGTGAGGCAGGACGGGATTGAGCGGATCCTTCGTCCAGTGCAGGCCGTCCGCGGACGTGGCATGACCGACCTGCAAGGTCTCGTATTCTCCGGCGATCCATCCGCTCTTCGTGCGCACGCCCCATGCCTCGTAGTACAAGTGGAGCACATCCCCCACCCTCAGCACACACATCGAACCGAGCGCCCCCGCATCGAAACTGCCGACGGGACCGGGCTTGAGAATCGGGTTGCCGTCATACGGCTTGAAACCCTCCGTCGAGCCGATCCGCCTGAGCGACTCGATCATCGCAGGGGCGCCCTCGGTTGGCTTGTCGTGCGGGTTGGCTTCCTGTCCGCTGACGCAGCAAAGCAAGAGCGGCAAGACCGCAACGATGCGAATCATGCTGCCCGTGGTGCTTGTCGGATTCATTTGTGCTTTCATGTCAATTCGATTTCCAAAGTGATGGTCTCATCTTTGGGCAGCGTCACTCGGCTGGAGTGGTCGTCATCCGCATCCTTGATGGAGGCATTGCCTGCGACAACGGTGATCTTGCCGATCCTTGCGGGAGCTGTTAGTGTGATCGTTTGCCCTTTGCCGGAGCGCAGCGCGACGCGAATGCGGCCGGGCTGCCACTGGAGCGCTTCAACTTCAATTTGTCCCCGGCACAGCGCGCCATCAAGGGTGCCGACGGGCCATTGCTTGGGCAGGGCGGGCAGCAGCCTCACTTCGCCGGGCGCCGAGTCTAGCAGCATTTTGATGATCAGCGCCGGCAGCCCGCCGCTGATGTCCATATTGAACACCGACTTGACATTGTGCGCCGAGGCGAGGTTGTTGAGCCAATAGTTGTTAACGAGCCGGACCAGCGTCTGATAGGCCAGTTCGCTATCCCCGAGACTGGTCGCGGCCTGACCGAGCTGGGAAATGCCGAATGCCATGAAGCCGGCTTGCTTGTAGTGGTGCTCGAGTTTGTAGGCGATGATCCTGCGAAAGCCCTCCCTGAGCTTTGCGTCGCGCGCGATCTCCTCGGGCAAGCCGTCGAAAAGCGCGTAGAGCTGCGACGAGTGGCGGTGGTCGAGCTGGTCGTCGAGCTTGGGCGTGAGCCATTCCTTGACCATGCCCTGCTCGCTATATAGGTAGTCGGGCATCTTGCTGAGCATCTTTTCCCAGACGGGAATTTTTTCCCGGTTGACGTCGAGCGTGCGCGAGGCCTCGATCAGGTTGCCTAGCAGTTCCTTGACTGCCGCAACGTCCATCGTGGAGTTCAGCGACAGTTGGGTGGAACTTTGGGCGGGCGAATTCTCGGGCGAAATCGAGGGATTGAATCTACATTTGCCGTCCGCTCCCTCGATGAGAAAATCCTCGAAGAACAGCGCCGCCTCCTGCATGAAGGGCAGGGCGTGTTGGGCGAGGAACGTGCGGTCGCCGGTGTAGAGGTAATAGTCGTAGAAGAAGTGGGCCGCCCACGGCGCTCCGCCCACCCACTCGGATCCCCCGAGGCCCAATGGCAGCAGACCGTAGCCGTGCACCGACGTGTGTGCGGGCAGGACGAGGCCACGGGCACCGAAGACGTGCCGGGCGTTGGCGCGCAGGCAAGGCACAAGCGACTCGATGTATCGGGTGTACGCGAGCATGAGTTCCGGCGTATTGCCGCGCATCAGCGCCGCAATGGCGGTCGGCAGGTTGCCGTTTTGGGTGAATCCGCCCGACCAATACGACTTGTAGGTTCCAGCCCAGATGCCCTGTAGGTTGGGCGGCATCTCACCGGTGGACGAGATGATGTTATAGCGCCCGGCGTCGAAGACCTTCTCTATCAAGGCGCGCGAGAGGTTCTCGTCGCTCGACAATTCCAGCAGCCGCTCGGCCGGCAGCAGGCGATCCGTCCCGCCGCCGATGTCCAGGCGCACACGCTTGAACAAGTCGCCGTGTAATGCAGCGTGCCGTTCGAGCAGACGATCGTAATCGGGAGTGATTTGGTCCAGCGCCCGCTCGAGCGCATCGAGATGCGAGCCGTTGGCTTCGTAAACCGGCTCAAGGCGAACCAGCACCACGACGCGCTCGGCGTTGCGGATGTTCATCGTGTCGCCATCGGTGGTAATCGCGGCGCCCGGAGCGACGACGCGGGCAACGCCGTCCAGCGATTGCACACTGCCCGGGTAGGCCCGCGTGAATCTGCTGGTGAACGTCAACTGCTTGGTATCGGCGGTGGCCCGGACATCGCCGACGTGGGAAGCGAAGATTTCGCTAGATCCTTTGCGGAGGTTCTCGCGCAGTTTCAGGCTCGGCTGCGTGGCCGTGAGTTTCAGCGTGCAGTTGATCATCCTCCCGGCGGGTCCGGTGATCTGCAAGACCGCCACGCCATCGGCGCGGGAGACGAACAAGCGGCGCTCATACACCCCGCGCTCATCGGCCCAGTGGACGGTTGCCACGCCGGTTTGGAAATCGACGCTGCGCATGAAATCGCGCACCTCGCCTTGCGCAGAGGTCTGGATGCGCATGTCAAACGCCGGAATGAACGCGTCGGGATAGCGGAAGTCACTCCGCCCGGATATCTCAAGGCCCTTCTGATAGGCCTCTTGATAAAGCCCCTGGTCGATCAAGTGGCGCACCTCGCCGAGGCGGGAGGCGGTGGCCTGCGGAGGCGTCGGAACGCCGTCTGGCAGATAGAGACGGGCGTGGGTGAAGATGATTGTCTCATCGAGCGGCCGGCTCAACGCGTTGGCGCCGATGGTGCCGTTGCCGCTGAGCAGCCCCTCCTCCCACGTATCGGCGGGCGTGACGCTTACAAATCCGCGCTGCGGAACAGGCAACCCGCCCTTGCAGAAGTCCGTAAAGGACGCATCCGCCGCGGCGCAGTGGCCGACGCAGCAGAAAAGCATCGCTAAGGCGACGCCGATGGTTTGGTGGGGTTGGGTCATGCCAGGATCCGCGGATTCGCTTGCGCGTTATTGGCTAATGGCACGTCCCCACACGAAAGCAAGAACTGGCATTTTTCTAGGCAACCCATTTTAGGGGACGGTTTTGCCCTGTGAAGGCACAAGACGCGAGACGAAGATGGCTTCACTCAGACCTTTGGACTGCGGCCAGCAGGCGTCACAAGTGCACCGTAGCGCCGCTGCCTGGCATGAGAAATTTTCCATGTTTTTTCGCTGACTACGGGAAAATTCCAGAGTATCTTCTGGCATGAGCTTAGCACAAATCCTTGACGAACTGCCGGCCTTCACCGTGGCGGAGCGGCAATTGCTCGTACGCCGGGCAATCGAACTCGATGATCCGGTCATGTTGGCGGAAGACGAGAAGCTTGTCTTGGCCCGGCTCGAACATCACCGCCGTGATCCGTCTTCCGCGGTTTCTCTGGCGGACATGAAAGCGTCGCTCCGCTCCAGCTCCGAAAGATGAACTGGCATGTGGAATTCCGGCCGGAGGTTAGGGAGGACGTCGCTGAGGCGGCCCGTTGGTATGAGGCTAGGGAAGCAGGCCTTGGTGACGAGTTTGTGGATGAAATTTTCCGGGTTTGGGATGCCATTGCGGAGAACCCCCTGATCGGTTCTCGCCGTCACCCGATGATGGACGTCCGCTGGCGGTATCCTGAACGCTTTCCTTTCCAAGGCACGCCGGACGATTACCGAAACCGTCTCCCTGTCCGACTTGGCCTTGCGTCGCAGCTTGATCTCAAGCGCTTCCGGTATTTTCACTGTCAAAGTCTTCATGGTAAGACGAGCGATATTGGCGGATTGGCGCGTGGGCAAGCGGGAAATTTGAGTTTCTCATTTTGCGGTTGTGACGAAACCATCCTTGCCATTCCAGACGGAGTTGATCGGGGCGCCGTGATAGGCGCGGGCGAGCATCGCGATACTGCGGTCATCTCCTGACAATTCCGCCACCGGCCGCGAGAGGATCTTGTCGAGCGGCACGAGACCGTCATCACCGCGGGGTGCGGTGAAGCCGTAGAGGCCGACGCCTGCGGCGAGGGCCTCGGGCACGAGTTGCATGGCGTCCTGGCCATTCCAGTCGGCGAGGCAGGTGGTTAGGCGGGTGTGCGGGCCGATCATCGCCTTGACGGCATCAATGCGTTTCATATCGCCGCACTCGTTGAGGATCCAATCCACCTCCTTGTACATGTCCGAGTTGATGAGCATGGGATGGTTGATCTGGTTGCTGGTGAGCCAGACGACGCACTTCGGGTTGGCGTCCTTGGCGGCCTTGCGGATGGTTTTCCAACAACGCTCGAGCGCCTTGCGTCCGTATGCGCGGTATTGGGGCGATCCGCGGACCAGTTTGTCCTCACCCGGAAACTCCTCGTTCATCAATTGTTGGTAGAGTTGTTTCTCGCACTCGAGCCATTTGCCGGAGGTGGACGTTCTCTCGGGCATCCACAACCAGTCGAACATGAAGCCGTCGATGCCGGTCTTGCTCACCGCATCCCCGATCGAGGATGTTAGATAGGCGAGGTATTCGTCGGTGTAGGGAATGTGATAGGTGGTGGACGTGCCGTAGCTCAGGTCGGGATGGTCGGTTCCCCATTTCTGGTTGGCGCCGATGCAGAAATATCCCATCACCAGCATGCCTTCCTTGTGCCCCAGTTTCACAACCTCGGGCAGGAAGTCGTGCTTCAATCCCGGTTGCTCGGGAACGAAACCGTTCTTGTACCATGCATATCCATTGTTGGAGACGCAGAAGGTCTGGATGACATTCGCGCCGATCGTCTTGTACCACGCCACATGTTGCGCCGGGTCGGCCCCGGCCCAGGTGCCGGGGCTGGCAAACGGCTTGCGCTTGCGCTCGCTCGCCGCCCAGTTGAAATCGATGCAGTAGGCCTTGATTTGCTTGAGCGCAGGGGCGTCGGGGGTGCCGGTCCCCGGCGCTTCGGCAGCGGCCAACGGGCCGGCAAGCGCGAACGCGAGACAGCATGCAGTGATATGTGGTTTCATGTTTCGGTTAGAGTGGGGCGATGGTTTGGTGGGATTGGGTCGTGGCGGGATCCACGGATTCGCTTGCGCGAAAGTGGTTAATGGCACGCCCTTTCACGAAAGCAGGACTTGCCGCAGCCATTTGGGCACGGGTTTGTGCATGGAGGTGGCGCGGCCCTGCGCAAACACGGCGACTTTGCGAAAGGGCGTGCGCAGATCGTCGTTGTCGAAGACCCAGACATGCGGCAGTTCGGGGATGGCGGCCTGGAGATTTGCCAGGGTGCGCGGGTAACGAACGATGAGTTTCTCGGCTGGCACATCGTGACCGCCCTGAGTGACGCGCATGGCCACGCGCTGTTCCGATACATCCGGCCCCGAGATGCCTATGAAGCACAAAATCACCGTGTATCCCTGCGCTGCCGCAGCTTTCAAAAACGCCAGCTTGTCACCCACAGGATCGGAGAACACGCTCTCGAAGGCGAAACTCTCCCGCTGCCGCAGCAATTCCTGTCGCAGGCGTCCTGCCACTCCGGCCGCCGCGTAGGGATCCATGTCGAGTTCAGCCGCCAAGACGTCGGCGTTGACCAGGCGGAGTCCGGCGGGCTTGAGGTGGGCGTGGTAGAACGTGGTTTTGCCCGCCCCGTTGGAACCCGTCACCGCCACCATCAGCGGGCGCTGGTCGAGCGGCGACGCACTCATTTCTTGGCCACCTTGAGGACTTGAAACTGCCGGTTGCGAAGCGGCCCGTGGTGCGTTTGCCATCTTCGGAGATGCGGACCAACATGCCGGGCGTGGCCGCCGGTTCATAGTGGGGAAACGGCAGCGTCTGAAGGTGCTCGGCGACGCGGCGGCGGCCCTCCGGCGAATCCACGCTTGCCAAACATTCTGCAAGCGGCTTGGCCGCGCCAGCCCGCGACAGTGCCATCACTTGGACGCCCTGTAGCAGGGGCTCGATCGCACGGCCCAGTTTTGCCCAGAATTCAATCTGGCCGGCGATTGATCGTTGCGCCACTTCGCCCGTGAGCCGGGCATCCAGAACCAAAGTATCGGAAAGCTTTACGGGGTGGCTCATGCAGCTACGGTAGCAAAAGGCTACCCGGTGTCAAGAGCCTTCATTTCAGAGCCAAGTTTGCGACTTCCGGCGTCGGCAAGACAAGCCTCGTGATCCGCCCCGCCCATGGGGAGACCATGGAACGCGCTATTCCCTCTGACCATGGAACGCGGAAGTCCCTTAGACCATGGGCATTTCAAGGGCAGGGCCGATTCAGGAGATCAAACCGGGATTGACGTTCGAAGCGGAGACTGTATGCTGCGCGTATGAAAACTCTTTCCGTAACCGAAGGCAGGCAGAATCTGGGGGCGTGGCTCAAGCGCGCGCTCCAGGGCGAGGACGTGGGTTTCCTGGTGGACGGTCGGGTGGTGGCATTGCGCCCGGTGGAAGTTCACTCCGATGATTACGTTCTGCAGGAATACGGGGTTAGCGAGAAGCAGGCGGAACGCGCTTACAAAGCAGTGAAAGCCGCGGTGCGGCAGGCGCGCGCCGCAGGCCAGACAAAACCATTCACCGGCAAGCTGTGAGAATCGACATCCACCCGCACCTGCGGAAACGACTGGCGAAACTCAGTGCCGCTGACCGGGAGTTGATCGCGACATGTTTGCTGACACTGGGTGACGGATTGGGAAATCCCCACCTGCACTCCGGCCTGGGAATCCGGCGCTTACGCAAAGATTTGTTCGAATGCCGCGCCGGACTCCATTGGCGGGTCGTCTTCTTTGCCGAGAAAGCCATGCTCACGGCCTATGACGTGATGACCCACGATGAAATCAAAGCATGGCTGCGGGGTTTCTGAGCATCCATTGATCTGGACATGAAAGATTTGACACCCCGTCTCCCCGTGTCACTCCCGCTTCATCACAATGAGCGGCGACTTCCATCCCGCCGGTTTCTGCTCGCTGAAACCACCGGCTTCGACGAACAGATAGTCGCCGCCGCCGAGGGTCTTGGGCGTCATCTTCAACGCCTCGTAGCGGTCGAGGTCCATCAACGTGTCGCCGGACCAGATCCGCGCCGCCTTGTCTGTTAGACCGTCCTCCTTGAGGGTGAGCGCCTTGATCGGCGCGCGCGATTGGCATCGAGCGGATTCGCGGGATCAAACCCCTCGATGGCCGGCACCAGGGCGACGGTGGTCCAGGTGCCTAGCAATTTCGGGTTGGCAACGAATTTGCCGTCGTAGTGGAACCTGTCGTCGGCGGTCTGGAGCTCCTTGTTGTTAGGATCCTGTTTGTCCTGCCATGCGGACGAGAGCATGGGAATGACGGAGGCGGACTTGCGCAGCGTTGCGTCATCGAGCGGCGGGAGTTTCATTTCCTCGATCCACATGCTGAAGACCCCCTGGGGGACCGGCGGCATGGTGACGATCGCGCGGTCGCCGTAGCGGAGGAAGGTGGTGGCGGCTAGGGTGACGGGGCCCTTGGCAAACTCATCGAGGAGTTCCCTGGTGATGAAGGCGCCGCGGAGGGTGCCGCCGCTGCCCCGGCCAATGCCTTCCTTGACCTCGACCAACTGTTTGCCATTTAGGTAGAGCCGGTAACCATCGCCGGCGCCGACGAACAAGCCGGTGCTGACAACAATCCGATAGAGGTGACCCGGTTTGGGCGGCGGGAGTTGGAAGGTGCCGCGGACTAACAAAACTTCCTTGTCCCACAGCGTGCGCATCGGGTCCGGAGAACTGAATCTGCCGCGCGGGTTCGGGTCGGTGAGCAGCTTGCCTTGATATTGACCGATCGGTGCCTGCCCTTTTTTCCAACCGGCCACGGCGGGGTCGAAACCGGGGGTGAACCAGTTTTCCATTCCCTGCGGGTAAGTCACCTTGCGGTAGCGCCAAGGCGAGATGTCGTATTTTTGCTCCTCCGGCGGATCGAAGGTGAAGTAGTCCCAGGTGGCATCCTTGAGGTTCGGCTCGCAGAGGTGCCAGTCATAGTCGTGGACGCCCACCTTGCGATAGAGGCCGGCCAGAGCGTCGAACGCAGTGGTGATGTTGCTGCTTTGGCGGGTGGCCTGGGCTTCGGCCAAGAGGTAGGGGCGGTTTCTGCCGATGAATTCGTAAACCAGTTTGTCGCGGATGATCGGGCCGATCGCCTGTTTCAACTCGGGGCCGAATTGTTCGGGATCCGCGTCGAGGAAGATCTCGGGATAAGGCAAGGGGTCGTGCGGGAATTGCTCCCTGGCGATGGCGTAGAGCACATCGTAGCCGCCCGGGATCCCGGCCAGGGCTGCGGCGAGGAACTTCACTTGCGAGTCATACACGGTGGCGATGTTCTGACCGCCGGGCGCGATCTTCACGCCGGCGAACCCCGTGTAGGCCTCCTTGAGCGATGCCGCTGCCAGTTTCAGCACCTCGGGACTGCCTTGCTGGAGTTTTTCGCGGATCCCCTCCATGGGACCGGTGGCATTGTAGTGTTGGCAGGTCCGCAGCATCGCGCCAATCGCGGGTAACACTTTCTGGTAGCACCGTTCATCGGCCACCACGGGGGTCAGCGCGGTGAGCGCGGCATTCTGCAACCACCATTCCTCATGCTTGAGATAGGGAATGATCAAGTCAACGTGCGGAGCGATCACGTCCGCCGAAGTGTGCCCTAACAGTTCGAGCACCGCATCCTTCACCCACCACGATTCCTCGGGATCCTTTAACATATCTATCAGACGGTTGAGGATTTCCGGCTTGATGAATGCGACCAAGGCGTCGCCGGAAAGCGCGGTGGCCACGGCATCGACCGCGGCGCGGCGGACGCGGGGGTCCTGCGACTTGATGAATTCGAGCACGAGGGCAGGCCGCGCCTTGCCGCCGCCCTCCACGGCCTTGCCGAGGTAAAGCGTGTTGAGACCCATGGCCTTGCGCGCGGCGATCAGGCGGATCACATGATCGGGGTGGTGGGCGTAGCGGCGCAGCATGTCGTCGCTGACGTCGGGTTGCGAAAACCGGACCAGCAGCGGTTTGGCCGAGTCGGTGGCCAGGGTTTCCTGTGAGAAATCCGGGCGCCTGCCGTCTTGATAGGGGGCCGCTTCGAGCGAGGCAAAGGCATCGTCGGCCTGGGTGCCCCACGGCCGCTCCGGCAGCTTGTAATCGTGCGAGAACGGCGTCTTCGGCGCACCGGTGATCCGCAGCGTCTTGCGCGGGATGGTATAGGTGAGCGCATAGCCGGCACCCCATTCGACGGTGTCGTAGGAAGCCCCGCCGAGGATGCCGAACGAGCCATCGAAGCGGCGGGACAGGTCGTAGTGCCATTTCCGGTTGTCCATGAACTCGCGGAACTGCGCCGGCTTCTTTTGATAGAGCAAGCCCATGGCGGCGCTGCGCCAGATTTCGCCGATGCCACCGCCGGTGTGGCCGTGGAGCATGAAGGTGGTGGTATAGAAACCGGTCATCGCCGCGGCGTCGCGGGCGCCGGCGTAAACCGACTGTTCGCCGTTAGGTGTTAGAGACGCGGCGGCGGCCATGGCGAAGGCGAGATTGCCGTTCTTGCCGTTATCGACGAACCCTTGCTCCGGCCGGTTGTCGCCGTACGGATTGTTGCCGCGCGCGGCGAAGCGATAGAAGTGGGTGAGCGCCCCGTGGAGCGCTTGGTCGGGAACGTTCACACCGCATTCCTTGGCCAGCAGCAAAAAGGTGACCACCGCGGTGCCGCCCGCGTTGAGGTGCCCGCCGCCGCCGCCGTAGGTGACTGCCGGGACTCCGCCCCGGCCGGCCCAGCCGTCGAGGTATTGTCCCTTCACCGCGGAATTCACCCAGCCTTGGATCGCAGGCAACGCCTCCGCATCGCCCGTGCGCAAGTAGTATTCACACAACGGAATGCCGCCATAGCCGAGGTGCCAGGCGTATGCTGGAGCGTTCCTGGCGGCGCCCCGCACCCAATCGCGCACGGTCGCCAAGTCCTTGTCCTCACCGGTCGAAAGCAGGAACAGCATCCCGATGCCGCCAAAACCCTTGCTAGAACCATTGGCCAGATGGTCGGCGAAACCGCGCACGATTTTGTCAGACTTGGGGCAATCAAGCGGCCAGGTCTTGCTGTAGGCGCCGAGCACCGGGATTCTAACAATCACCTCCCGCGCCGCGGCTTCCGCAGTGTCCTTGACCAGCAACTTGACCACGCCGTCGCCGGCTTCAGCCGCTTCGATGATCCGTCCCAACTGGATGCGCGGGTCGATGTCGGCGAGCTTTTGGCCGTTGATGGATTCGATGATCTGGCCGTTTTTGAGCATGCCGGTGGCTTCGGCGGGCGAGCCCTTCTCGACATTTTTCACCTTCATCACGAAGGCGGGCTGGACCAGTTCGATGCCGATGCCCACCGGCCCGAAGCGGTCGATGGTCTGCGACGAGGCCGTTTCATCCGGGCAGGTGGAAAACAACGGGGGCTGCTTGAAGAAGCCTGCGGTCGGCGCTTCCGCGGCGGCGCAGTGGCCGGCACAGCAGAGAAGCATTGCCAGGGCGCGGCCGATGGATTGGTTAGGTTGGGTCATGGTGGATGCGAAGATTCGTTTGCTGAAGGTGGCTATTGGCACGGCCTTTCGCGAAGGCAATTGGTATCATTTCTTGAGGCAACCCGTTATGGGGGGCGGTCATTTCCCGTGGATCCGCTGCCCCGGAAATACCCGTGATTCACCCTTGGGCACGGCGATCTTCGTGGTGATGTCTTGGTAGCGAATCGCGCACTCGGTGGTGAGACTCGATACATTGCGGATCGTTGCGCCAGTCAGCTTGCCGTCACGCCATTCCATGTCCACCTCATATCCGCCGCGCGCTCGCAGGCCTCTAACAGAGCCGGTGGGCCAGGCCTTGGGCAGAGCCGGCAGCAAATGGATGTAGCCCATGTGGGACTGGGCGAGCATCTCACCGACGCCCGCGGCATACCCGAAGTTGCAGTCGATCTGGAAGGGCGGATGGTAGCCCCAAAGATTGGGAAACACGTTGTTTTTGATGAATTCCCCGAGCAGCTTGTATGCTCGGTCGCCATCGTGAAGGCGTGCCCAGATGCTGATCTTCCAGACCTTGCTCCAGCCGGTGGCACCGTCACCGCGCGCGTTCATGGAAACCTTTGCCGCCTCGGCCAACTCCGGCGTGGTCAGCGGCGAGATCTGACGTCCGGGATGCACCCCTATCAGATGCGAGAGGTGCCGGTGCTGATCCTTTGGATCGTCCAAGTCCTCGGCCCACTCCTGCAACTGTCCCCACTTGCCGATTTGCGGACCTAGCAGCTTAGCCCTCATGGCGACCACTTTCGCGCGGTACTCGGTGTCAACGTCGAGCGCCTCGGATGCCTGGATATAGTTGGTGAAGAGGTCCCATGCGAGTTGCTGGTCATAGGAATTGCCTTCGGAAACCGGCCCGTGTTCGGGTGACTGGCCCTTGGGGCTGACCAGCCGGCCGTTTGAATCCGCCTTGAGCGAGTCCTCCCAGTATTCGCAAAGCTCTTTAAGCACGGGGTAGGCGCGGTTGCGCAGATACTCCTTGTCCTGGGTGAATGCGTAGTGATCCCACAGGTTCTGAGCCACCCATGAGGCATCGCCTGGGACCCATTTGTAGGTGGCGCCGCCGAAGATGCCGTTTTCAGAGCGTGTCGCCCAGCCCCGCACATTGAACTCCTTCTTGGTGGCCTCGCGCCGCACCTCGCGAATGGAGTTCACCCATTCGGCGAGTGGCTGGAAGCATTCGGACAGATTGGCCTGGTCCACAAACCAGTAGTTCATCTCCACGTTCACATCGGTATGATAATCACTGCGCCACGGCGGGCTGTTGTATGGGTTCCAAACCCCTTGCAAGGTGGCGGGCATATCGCCGGGCCGCGAACTGCTGATCATGAGATAACGCGCATGCTGGAACAGGGTTGCCTCGAGGTCGGGATCCGGCTTGTTCTGCCGGTAGGCCGCCAGCCGGGCCTCCGTCGTGAGCTTGGAGGTCTCGGCGCCGGTGGTCCCCAGATCCAGCGTCACACGGCCAAACAGTTGTCGGTAGTCCCTGACGTGCTCGTCTAGCAAATCGTCGAAAGACCGCTTCGACGCCTTGGCGAGCCGCTCTGCGATGAGCCGGTGGGGCGGCTCCTGTTTCCAGCCCTTGTCGCGCCGATTGAGGTAGTCGGTTCCGGCATCCAGCAGGATGACCAGGCTGTCACAACCCTTGAAGGACAAGGTGCCGTTGGCCACACTGATGGATCCACCCGCGTTCAGAACCATGGCTTGGGCTTCATAGTTCAAGCCGATCTTGCCGCCGAGGGTGCCGGAAAACGTGAGCGTGTTGCCTGCCGCGCTCGTTTCGCCCTGATGGGCGTTCTTGAGGGAGATCGTTCCGGAGTATGCGCCTTTCTGGTCGGCGGTGAATCGGAACACCAGCACATTGGCCGGATGGCTGGCGAAATACTCACGCCGGTAATGGACGCCTGTCAGTTCATAGCTGATCGTGTGCCGTGCCGTTTCGATATCCAGTTCGCGGCGGTATTTCACCGTGTCCGGCGAGGCGTCCGCGTGCCCATCGAGCGTGATGAGCATATCTCCGAAATTCTGGAACGCTCCCGTATCGTCCTCGTCACCGGTCCACAGCGTGTCCTCGTTGAACTGGATATGCTCTTCGCCAATTCCTCCGAAAATCGTGGCGCCCAACCGGCCGTTGCCGATGGGGTACACCGAGGAACCCCAGATTTTCTTGAAGTTCCTCATGGGGTTTGGGGCGTCCGGCTCCATGATCACCGGCGTATCCGACCACACCACGCGTTTGACGGGAACGCCGCTCTCACCTGCAAAGGCCCATGCGCCCGCTGAAACAAACAGCGGCAGCAAGGATGATAATAACTTATTGTTGGGGGGCATACTCATCAGTCCTCGGTTTAGACGACACGTGGAGAATTCAAGACAAGCGGGGCGAAGATAACCACTGAATGCACTGAAAAAACGATGAAAACCCAGTGGCTTCAGCGGCAATATCGGTCCGTCTAACTGTTTGTGGTCCATCCTACGGATTTCTCAGTAAAGTCTTCAGTTGCCGATCATGGCCTCGGCAAACGCCTTGCCGATGCGCGCCATGATCTTGGCGGAGCCGAGATAATGGTATGTTGCATTGGACACGCCGATCTCCATCAGCTTCGATTCTTCGGGCGTATAGACGGTCTTGACAAACGCGTCGATGGCAGCCTTCTGTTCATCCTTCCCGAGTTTTGAGCCCTTGAGTTCACGCGATTTTTCCTTCACCTTGACCCAGCGGCTTTGCAGTTCCTCCAACTTGGGTTCCCAGAATTTCTCGAGTTGGACGGCAGCCACCGTGCCCTTGAATTCCGGCATTGCGGCGGGTGCGGCCATGGCCTTGCGGAACTCGCGCAACCAGGGGATGTGCCCGGGCTCGATCTCCCGCACGCGCTCCGAATCCAATTCCCCGTTGATGCCTAACACGCCGATGACGGCGCGCATCTCCGGCGCGCCAAGGTCCTTGCGGATGTCGCGGATCAGGCATGCCAACAGGCGGCTGTATTCGTCATATCCTCCGGGTTGTCCGGGGGTCGGATAGGTTTCCGTATTCCCGAAATCGCTGCAGCCCTGCAGCCACACGAAGCCGGCGACTTCATATCCTTGGGCAGGGTCGTACTCTGGATCGACCCGCTTGATATCGGCCAGCACCGACTTGACATGCGCCATCATCTGGCGGTAACAATTTCCAGCACGCTCGGCGTATTCGGCCGCGGCCTTCCGGGTGTCCTCGTTGTTTTTCCGCAGCTCCTCCAGACGCTTCGCCTGGGCCGCATGCACGCCGGCACTGGGTGGCCGGAAATCGTAGCACAAGCTCGTCCCGCCCCAGGAGGTCTTGATGAGCAGGATCGGCTCGCCGAGGTGCTCCTGCATATAGATGCCGAAGGTAAGTTCGGGACCGATCTTGACGCCTGCCCGCTCCGAGCCGAAACCCGCCGTCAACTTGCCGAATTTCTCCTCCCTGCCGGTGCCGAGCGAGGAAATCCAGACATTCCCGATGACCCGCGGAGTGCCGTCCTCGTTGACCATTTTCCTGAGCATCGGCGCGGTTTCCGGATCCATGCCGATATACGGAAAGGTGCGGATATTGCCCTGCCCCTGCATGTTCGACTGGCCGGCCAAGATATAGACTTTAAGCGGTTTGGATGCCGCCTGAGTGGCGAGCGCCGGCATCAGGCCGGCAACTGCTATGAAAATCGTACACTTCACACTCTGTCCGATGTTTCTCATGGTGTTCCTTTCTTGGTGTCGTTCGGAGCCTCGCCGCTCGCGGATGCATGCGCGATGAAATCCTTGAGACTCACCAGCGGTGGCAAATCCGTGCTTGCCCCGATGTCGGCAATGAGTTTGTCGAGGTCCTTGTTCTTGCCGTCCGCGTGCCGGCTCATTTCCTTCAACTGCGCCAGAACCGCCTTGGCGTGCGCGCCATACTGGCGAAGGCACCTTATGCATGCCGGACCTCGATCTCCCCCGCTCCATCGTCCCCACTCCATCACCGACACACAGAGGGGGATGCCCTCGCGAATGTGCAGACGGGCGAGAAGATCGAGGCCGGCAATGCGGATGCCATCGCCAAACATCTCGTCGCTGGGTGCCAGCTTTTCAGTCGCCGTCACGATGGCCGGCAGCAGGACCGCCAGATCGTGGTCGGTCAACTTGCCCAAGTAGGGCACAAGGCCGTAACGGGCAAGAGCGTCATCGTTTTGCAGCAACGACTCCATGGCCGGATATAACAACTTGCGCTCAACACCCTCCAGCGAATGCCGCAGGATGCCCGGTTGGCGCAAGTCGGGATTCGGATCAAACAGCGCGGCGGCGACGGCACGTTGTGTCATTCCCCGCGGATCGGCCGGATTTTTTCGCGCCGCCAGCGCCAGCAGATCGTTGGTGCTGGCCTTGCGGGCCTCCGGGCTCAGACCCGCGATGGCGTTGCACGCCAGGCTCTGCAGCCACGGGTCCGGGTCATCTAGCAAAGCGCGCAACCGCGGTGCCACCACGTCGGCCCGCTGGCCCAGGCAGCCCAGCGCTTCACAGGCGCCGTAGCGGGCATTGCGGTCGGAACCAGCCAGCAACTTCAGCAGGGGGGGCACGAAATCGCCGTCGCGCCGCCCCAGCGCCTGGGAGCAACGCTTGCGCATCACCGGCGACCAACTCGACAGGCCGGCCACCAACTCGTCGGTGCTGCGCTGATCGTACCGGTTCTTGCCGCTCACGGGAAAGACGCCGCTTCCGGTGGCAATGACTTCCTTGACCTCCTCGCGTTTCAGGGGCGTCACAACACAGGGCTTTTTGCCCGTCACATACAGGCTCTTGAGCGGCAGTCCGTAGGACAAGAGATAACATCCTGTTAGGTCCCAGTCCGTATAGTTATTGTTCTCATCACCCTTTTCAATCTGCTGGTAAACGAAGCCTCCATGCCAGTTACGGGCCAGTTCGTAATACCAGCTCTGTTCCTGCAGGTAAGCACCTGTGGCGATGGGGCCGCAACGGGACGCGCCGGGCAGCGCCCAGAGCATGTTCCAGACATTGCCGCAATGCCCGTGTTCACGCTCGTCGTAGGCCGCCGTGGCCATGCGGGAGTAGAACGCCGCCGCCTCGCGATCGCCGAGCAGGTCGAACAACACCGCCGCGCTGGAGCATTTCCCGTTGTCATCGTGCGCATTGCCGCCTGCGCCCGGTTGGTGATCGCCATAAGGGATGGCACCTTTGTTGACATAGTACCGCAGGAACTTTGCCGACTTGTCGATCGCCCGGTCCACCGCCGGATCGTTCACGCCCGCCTGGCGGGCCAGCACCAGCGAAAGGGTGACCGCGAGTCCCTGCTGGTTCATGCAACCATAGCCATTCAAGTTGCCACTCGACCAGGTGCTGAACTCGTGACCCCAAGTGCCAACGGCGCTCTGTCCGACGGTGGATTCCCTCGCCGTGCGTTTGAGTTCCGCCAGGATTTGCTTGTCGCCGGTGGCCAGAACATATTCGGCCAGAAACAGGTTCCCATAACCGTAATACCACGTCCACACGCCCGGATGCAACGATGCCGCAACCTTCTTGGCATAGCCCGCCAACATGGGGCGGTATTCCTCTTTGCCGCTGGCCAGCAGCGCCAACGCATTGAGATCGATGGGTATGTCAACGTCTTTCAGACCATTTTTCGCAATGAGCCGGCATCCTTGCTCGAAGATCGCCTTCGACTTCGGGCAGCCGTATGGCGCGGTGTCGCCGTAAGCGCCCAGCACCGGCAACTTCAGGTCCACGTTGGCGCTCTGCCCCTCGCGCCAGCGGATCAACCGCAGCATGCCGCTCTTTTCCTCAGTCGCCGTGATGGCCCGGCCAAAGTTTCTGCGGGCGTCGTCCGCGAACGGCTTGCCGTCCACGCCCAGAATCACATCGTTGACGCGCAGAATGCCGTCCGCCGGTGATCCTGCGTCAACCGCAGTAATCAGGATCTGCCGGGACGCGGCTGTTAGATCGTCGTGCCGGAAGTAAATCCAACCGCGCGCCCCGGTGGGCCCCAGCAGCCAGTCGTGTTGGTCGTCCCGTTTGCCGCCCTGCGTCAGGTCCGGCGGCACCGGTGCCGGCTCCGCTGCGGAGAGCGTGCCGGCGAATCCGAGGAGCAGGTTAAATGCACCGACAATCCTCACAACACTTGTCTTGGAATGTTTCATTGTTACTTTTGTGGTTGAGTCTTCTGCAACCTCACCATCGCCTCGGCAAAGGCCTTGCCGATGGGTGCCATGATTTTGGCGGCACCGAGATAATGGTAACCCCCGTTGGAGGCGCCAGCCTGCAGGCGTTTCCATTCATCCGGCGTGAAGTGCTCAGCCTGGGCCGTCAATTTGAACGCCTCAAATTCCGGCGCGGTCAATTTCGGATTTCTCTTGACCTCCTCGGCGGCCATCGCGTCCACCTTCGGCCAGAGTGCCTCCAGCCGCGTTCGCAGTGTTTCCAACTCATCATCCCAGTAGGGCGCGGTTTGCACCGCCACCACGTTGCCCTTGAACTCGGGAAGCGACGCCGGCGCGGCCTGCGCCTGGCGGAAATACATCTGGCCGCCAGGCTTCAGAGTTTCCTTCATGCCGCCAATCCCCATGACTCCAATCACGAAGGGCAGTTTGGGCACCGACAGATCCTTGCGCACATCGCGGATGAAGTGAAACAGAAGTTCGCTGTAAAGGTCGTAACCATCGGGCTTGCTGCCTTTGTCATACGTCCAGTCGGAAACCAGATCGTTAAACCCCTGGAACCAGACGAAACCGGCCAGCTCGTAGCCCTGCTTCGGATCGTACTCCGGCACCACCCGCTTGATGTCACCTAACACTTTCTTCACATGCCCGAGCATCAGGCGGTAGTACGCACCCGTGGCTTTGATCTTATCGGCCTTTTCCTTTTCCATGTTGTCGCCGCGTTCTTTGCGCCGGGCCAACTCGTAGTCGCTCCACAGATACGGCCCGGCGCCGGGCGATCGAAAATCAGTGTGCAGATCCTTGCCGCCCCAGGAGGTCTTGATAATCAGGATGGGGTCGCCCAGCTTCTCCATGTAAATGCCAAACGTGAACTCCGGACCAATCTCCGCAGGCGAGGCGCCGAAGCCCGCGGTCAGCAGGCCTTTCTGCTCGGTCGTATCGTCACCGGCACAGCCGATGGACGAAATCCAGACCTGCTGGCACACGCGCGGTTTGCCGTCGGCACCGCGCATCTCCTTGAGGATGGGCGCCGTCTTCGGATCACCTGCCATGGAATCGAACGTCGAAACGTTCACATGGCCCTGCATGTTCGACTGGCCGGCGAGGATATAGACTTTAAGCGGTTTGGATTCCGCCTGACTGGCGAGCGCCGGCATCAGGCCGGCAACTACTATGAATATCGTACACTTCACTCTCTGTCCCAGGTTTCTCATGGCGTTCCTTTCTTTGTGTTTTTCGACCCATCCCCACTGGCCGATGATCTGGCGATGAAATCTTTCATGGACACCAACGTCGGCGCATCCGTGCTCGCCTCGATGTCGGCGATCAGCTTGTTGATGTCCTTGTTCCCGCCGTCCGCATCCCGGCTCATTGCCTTCAACTGCGGCAGAACCTCCTTGGCCTGCGCTCCATACCTGCGAAGAGCACTCATGCAGCCTGGCATTCTCTTGCCACTGCCCCACCGCTCCAACTCCATGACCGACACGCAGAGTGGCATGCCCTCGCGAATGTGCAGGCGCGCGAGAAGATCGAGGCCGGCCAGCCGCACCCCGTCGCCAAACATCTCGTCACTAGGCGCCAGTTTTTCAGTCGCCTTGACGATGTCCGGCAGCAATATAGCCAGATCCTGGTCGTTCAACTTGTCATATATCGCCTTTCCGACGGCTGAGCGGACGACGCTGTCCTCATTCCCCAAGGCCGACTGGACAGCCGGATAGAGCAAGTGGCGATCCACGCCCTCCAGCGAATCGGCGAGGATGCTCTGGGGGCCATCGTGCACGCCGGGGGAGCGCGCGAACAAGACAACACTGGCGTCACGCTGGGCCAGACGCCTCGGGTCGGCCGGGTTCGGGCGCACCATCATGACCAGCAGGTCGTTCACACTGGCCTCGCGCGCCGCCGTGCCCAAGTTCATCAACGCTTTGCATGCCAGGCCTTGCAGCCACGGGTCTGAATCCTGAAGCAAGGCTCGCAATTGTGGCGCCGCCGCGTCGGCCTGCGGCCCCAAACAGCCCAGCGCTTCGCAGGCGCCGTAGCGGGTGTCCCGGTCACTGCCAGCCAGCATCTTCGTCAGTGTCGGAACAAACTCCCCCTGCCGCCGGCCCAACGCATGGGCCGAGCGGTGGCGCAGCGCCGAGGACCAGCTTGACAACCCGGCCAGCAACTCCTCAGTTGTGCGCGCATCGTAGCCGTCCTTGCCGTTCACCGGAAAAACATCGCGCCCCGCGGCAATGACCGTGCCAACCTCCACCGCATTCAAGGCGGGAACCGCGGACGGCTTTCTTCCTGTTAGATACAGGCTTTTCAGCGGCAGCGCATAGGCCAGCAGATAGGCGCCGGTGCAGTCCCAGTGGGTGTACTTGCCATGCTCCTGGCCACCGGCGGGTTCGCCCTGATACTCGAAGCTGCCATCCCAGCCGCGAGCCAAGTCATAGTACCACGCCTGCTCTTTGATATAAGCGCCAGTTGCCAGCGGACCACAGCGCGAGACGCCAGGCAAGGCCCATAGGACATTGAAGAAATTGCCGGTGTGTCCCCTCTCCCGCTCGTCATAGGCCGCGGTGCCCATGCGGGAGAAAAACGCCGCCGCCTCGCCATCGTCCAGCAGGTCGAACAACACCGCCGCGCTGGAGCATTTGCCGTTGTCCTCATGCGACGGCCACGGCCCGTGATCCCCGTACGGAATGCCCCCCTTGTTGACATATCTGCGCAGGAAGCTTGCCGCCTTGGTGATGGCCCGCTCCAAAGCCGGGTCATCAACGCCCGCCTGACGGGCCAGCACCATGGAGATCGTCAGACTGAGTCCGGGCTGGTTCATGCATCCGTAGCCATTCAGGTTGCCATCGGGTCTGGCAAACTTGTGGCCCCAGGTGCCGACACCGCTCTGCCCACCAGCCGCTTCCAGCGCCAGGCGCTTGACTCCATCGAGCACCGACACGTCATGGGTCGCCAAAACATACTCGGCCAGGAACATGATGGCGTAACCATAATGCCACGTGGCGTACTGCTCGGCACGGAAAGCCGCCACCTTTCTGGCATAATCGGCCAGCATCGGCCGGTATTGCTGTCTGCCGCTGGCCAGCAGCGCGAGCGCGTTGAGATCGTTAGGAATGGAAACGCCACCCAAGCCTTTTGTTGCAATGGCCTGGCAACCCAGTTCAAAAATCCTCCGGGACTTCTGGCACTCGTACGGTGCGGTGTTGCTGTAACTTCCCAACACCCGAAGTTTGAGTTCCACATTCTCGGTCTTGCCCGCGCGCCAGCGCATCAACTTGAGCAGGCCGCCGTCGGATTCTTGCTCGGCTGTCGTGATTGCTTTCGCAAGCCCGATGCGTGCATCACCATCAAAAGGTCGTCCGCCGAGCCCCAGAACCACATCGCCACTATTCAGAACCCCGTCAGCCGGTGAATCCTTGGCCACTTTGGTCACAAGGATCTGCCGCGCCTCGACGGTTTGGCCGTTTGCACCATAAACCCAGCCGCGCGCGCCGGTGGCACCGAGCGTCCAGTCATGGGTCACGTCAAGCGTGCCCTGCGGAATTTTTCCGCCCTGGGTGAAATCAGGGATCGGCACCTTCTCGTGCGATTTTGGCGCAGCGCAGACAATGGGCGCAGAGGACAGCGCCGCTGCGGCAGTCGATATAACTAACAGAATTCGTGCGGACGAGGCTTTCACAGTATTTCCCTTTCGTTATCTATCAGAACGCATTCGTGGATTAGCGGCGGTTTGCATCCTCCGCACTGTTGCCCGCCTCTCCCGGCTGCTTCATCAATTCCACCATCGCATCGGCGAATGCCTTGCCGATCTGCGCGATGATCTTGGAGGAACCCAGATAGTGATAGGCCTGGTTGGACTTGCCCTTCGCGAGAATCTCCTGCTCCTTGGGCGTGAAAAGCTCCGCGCTGTATTTCTCCACAGCCGCCTTTTGTTCCTCGGCGCTGAGCTTGTTCTCTTTCGCCAACTTCTTGGACAATCCCTTGACTTTTTCCGCTCTGGCAACCAATTCGCCCAGTTCGGAATCCCAGTACTTCTCAGTCAGCACGGCCGCAACATTTCCCTTGAATTCCGGCATCGCGGCGGGAGCGGCCATCGCCTTGCGGAAGTTAGGCAGTATTCCCCGGGTGCGCTCCGGCTTGCTGGCTTCTGATCCTTCAGTGACCGGGCCGTCGATTCCCAACACGCCAATGACGAACGGCAGCTTCGGCGCGTTCAGATCCTTGCGCACGTCACGGATGAAGTGGCACAGAAGGTCGCTGTAAAGGTCGTAGCCACCGGGCTTGTTCCTGTCAGGATAGACCTCGCTGGCAACCAAGTCGTTGAACCCCTGGAACCAGACGAAGCCGGCCAGTTCGCATCCTTCCTTCTTATCGTAAGCCGGGCTCACCTTGCCGGGATCCGCCAGCACCTTTTTCACATCCTCAATCATCTCGCGGTAGAATTGGCCGGTGGCCGCCGTCTTCTTCTCCTTGGCTTCCGCACTTGCCTTGTCAGCCGTCCGCTCATTCCACTGGAACGGGCCGGCACTCGGAGACCGGAAATCGGTGTTCAGGCTCTTGCCGCCCCAGGCGGTCTTGATTATGAGGATCGGCTCGTTGAGCTGCTTCTGGATGTAGATGCCGAAAGTGAATTCAGGGCCGATTTGCGGGCCGTGTCCCTGAGCGCCGAAGTCAGTCGTCAGCTTGCCTTGTTTATATAAGGGAGTCGGCTCCTTGCCCCAGCCACCCTTGGATGTGAAAAAGGCGATATCCACTTTGTCACACACGCGCGGGGTTCCGTCGGCACTGCGCATGTCCTGGAGCAGCGGCGCGGTCTTGGGGTCCATGCCGATATGGTCAAAGGTGCTGACCGCGGCATGTCCCTCCATGTTGCTTTGCCCGGCCAGGATGAAGACTTTAAGCGGCTTGGCTGCCGCGTGGCTGGCGACGCCTAACATCAAACCGACGATGGCTGCGCTCTTTATCACACATTTCATACTTTGTCCTATGTTTCTCATGGGTGTTCCTGTTAGTCCCGGCTGATTGCCAGTTGGAGGGCCGAGGCGGCTTCCAGCTCCAGCCAGATGACCAGGGCCTGCTGTCCGTTGGTGTCCCTGACGATACCCTGCCGGAATGCCGTGCCGGTCGGGACGGGCTTGCCGTTGACAGAGACCCGCGCCTGCGAGTCGGATTGCCAGTGCTCCACGACAAAACACGGGTTGTGCACCGGTGTGTCGGCCGAACCCCGCAGCGTGAACGAGATAGATCCCTCCGTTGCCGCCAGCACATACGCCCGCTGCGACGGGTCATATCCCTTGCTTTCGCAGCCGACTGCCTCGAAAACCGCCGGAGGATGCTGCCACGATTTCGCCAGAGGCACGAGTTTCGTCACCGCTTGGTCGGTGAAGCCATACAGGATGAGGTTGCCGGTTTTACTCGCTCCGCCAAGGGCCGCGTGGGTCACGCGGTCATCCGAAACGGCGTAGCGGCCGTCCGAGGGGTTGAGCCCCACAGGCCAGTGGTTCCACGGGCCGGCGAACGGATCGGGCGTGTGCTTGGATTGTTCGTCGGCGCCCCAGGTGCCGATTTCCGCCCCCTCCTGATAGATCGCGAATATCTTCCAGGTGGACTTGAAGTTGATCCGTTTGATGCACGCGTCCTTGAGGGGATTGTCGGGCACATGGTTGGGCGGCGCCCAGGTTAGATCCGCGCTCTTGCCGCCGAGGTTCGCGACGCTGATGGCCGTTAGATCCATGTTGTCCAAGCACGTCGTGCCCGGCTGGGACAGAAACTGGGTGTCCTGCCACTCTCCGCCGGGTGTGTCCACGAAGCGAACCCCCACGCCGTCCGGATAGATCGTGTAATACTCGTCGGCCCAGACGTCCATTCGCGGAAACACATATCCGACGTCAATCGCCGGGTAGCGCCAGTGGACCACCACGCGGGCATCGGTGTTCTCGATCAGTTGACAGTTGTTAAACCTCCCCCGCTTGTCGGCCATGTGCTCGGCGCAACCGTGCGGGCCGCTGATCTCCCAGCTTTGGTCGGACATCCACCGGTTGTTTTCAGTCACCCAGCTTGAGCCCAGGCCCGTGCCCTGCCAGAACACCACGCGGCCCGGCTGGGTGTCGAAGCGCACGACGATGTCGCGGTACGCGCTTGGCCGCCAAAGGTTGTCCCACAGCTCGTGATACCTCAGTGTTTGGCAGGTCGCGCCGAACTTGCGTGCCGGCGAACCGTCCGCGTCACCGGGAAGGATCCTTCTATCCAAATCGGGCCGGGTCAACTCCGCCGGCGGCGGGCAGAGCGACTCAAACGACTTGTGAATCTCCTCGGCCGTCAACGCGCGGTCACAGATGATGACCTCATCGATCAGTCCCTCGATGCCGTAAACGAGCGGCATGTTATCCCTGGCCGCGAACTTGCTGTGCGATACGGGGTCCGAAACACGCTGGGCGTCGCCATTCAGGCCGATTAGCACGTCGCGGTCCGGCAACGCGATGGGTCCGCTTGCCGCCTTGGAGGCGAGAAGCCGGCCATCGACATATAGACACATCTGGCCTCGGCCATAGGTGGCCGCAAGATGCGTCCAGCGGTAGGTCGGCAGGGCGTCCGCTTTGTTCACCGTTGCCTTCGCTTCTAACACGCCACCGCCGACCTGCTGGCCGTTGACCTTGAAGATCGGCCGCCCGTACGGGTCCACGCCTAGCATATAACCTTCCATCTTCCACGGCCGGTACACATACGGGTCGCGATAGCCGTGCTTGTATTCCTCCGCGCGGATGGGATCGCCAGCCGACTGGTGAACAATGCCGGCGTCGTTCCACGGATAGGCCCCCAGCACCACCCATGCCTCCAGCGTCAGCTCGTCCTTGACAAGCGGAGCCTTGTCTTTCGGCAGCGTGACTTTCGAGAAATAGCCATCGAACGCCAGGGCCGTGCCGGAGACTCCCTTTTTCCACAGCGTTTTATTGCCCGCGACACGGCAGCCAGTGCCATGGACCGCCTCTGTGGTTTCATCGCGGCTGGGTGAAAGCCCGTCATCAAACTTCAGCCACGCGGCCGGGGTGCCGACGTCGGCTTTGCGCAACGCCGCACCGGCAATGGCCGGGGCCGGCTCGCCCGCATGCGGCTGTTTGGTTAGAGAAAGTTCGGCGACGCCATCGGCCGACAGGGCGAGGTCCTGCACCGTAACATTCGCCGTGCCGTTGAAGTCGTCCAGCCTCGCGGTACCGATGCGGACCTCGCGCCGCACCTTGCCGTCCGGCGTGATGAAGAAGTACTCGTGAATCTCTTCCGTCATCACCACGCTGGCCGGGTCCGGCACATGCCGCCAGTGGACAAGGATCCGCTCGGGCCGCTCCTCTATCAGGCGGACGGATGAACAAAGGCACAGCGGGTCCTCGCGGCACTCAGCCAGCGGCTTGAGCGGAAACCTGCCCTTGGCCGTCTGGAAATACGGCAGGTAGCCCGTGGCCCGGCTGAACACAAGCTGGCTTCCATCGGCGATGTTAATGACCAGATCGGCGTACTTTCCCCA
>TBL_comb47_HYPODRAFT_10002100_pt1 | contig 24938 bp, 25 predicted proteins | sample TroBogypolimnion_40_FD_10682 | JGI IMG/M metagenome (IMG submission 10682)
CCTGTAACAGCAGAACTACTCATAATTTTAAAATATTTCCAAGTATCAGTTAATTCTTTATTTCCATTGCAAAATACTATTTCTAAATCAATTTCATCAAGTATATTTTCAGATTTTGAAAAAAATATTAAATCTCTATAATATTTTTTATCATGTATAAATAAATTTTCTTTTTTTTCTAGTTCATGTGCAATTAATACTTTTTCTTTTTTAAAATCACTATTTTTATTCCATTCATTCATTTCATATATTAAATTTTTTTTATCATTCTGATATTGTAATTCATTTAAAAAATCTTGTGAGTATTTATTCATTCTATTTATTAAGCGTATTCGATATAGTTAATTACTTAAAATATAAAAATCATTTTTTTATATTTTATTATAAAATTAAAAAGAGCCTATGCGAATACCATTTTAGTTTATATTATATTTTTTAACCAAAGATCAATAATTTTTTTTAGATTTTTTTGAAAATATTGTAAAAATATACAATAAACTTTTTAATTTGAGTATGCAAGACCGCCCATTCCGGACATTATGCGAAGAACGTTGTAATTGGTAGCATATACTCTGATCTTGGATCCAAGAGCAGCCTTAGGGGTGAGCTGTAATTGGAGAGTAGCGTTATCAATACGAGACATATTACATGTTCCAGAGGGTTGATGTTCTTCGGGCTTTAGGGCGAAGGAATAAACATTGATACCGGTGACTGGGATGTTGGTATGGCATTGATAAGGTTGGACAAGATTGAAGTAAGAGCCAAGACGTTCTTGGAAACGATCATGACCGTTGAGTTGGAGCTTAGCACGGACGACGGGGTTACGGCCAGCGTTGATGGGACCGAAACCAGCGTGATCAGAGTAATCACCGGCGGTGGTGATGGCACCGAAATCAGTGGGGGCTAAGTTATTAGCGTTGGGACCAGGGCCAGCAGGGAGATTGACACCACGAACTTGGGCGTTGGTACCGTATTGGGTGATACCAGGACCGGAAGAGGTTTGGGGAGCAACTTGGAGACCAGCAGCCTTGAGGTAGCTGATGTATTCAGAATCAAGTTGAGCAGCACCGACGAAGGGGAAGACATTGGTGGAATCTTCGACGTTGGTGAAAACAAGTTGAGCTGGATCAGGAAGACCAGCGCTGTTGACATTGTAATAGCCAGAATCAGCATCAAAGTCATCAGTGTAGTTGTTCCATTGGTTGTAGCCGAGCTTGACGACATCATCACGTTGGACGACCCAGATGAGTTCCTTGACGGGGTGATTGAGATTGAGTTTTACCTTAACATTGGTGTTAACAGTAGATTCATCGCCGGTAAATTGGAGTTGTTCGATGAGGTACTCGTGGGAAGTTTGGGCAAAGCGGCGGCGTTCATCAGTATCAAGGTAGATGTAATCAATGAAAAGGGTGGCGTATTCGAGGGAAGGAACGCAGAAAGCATCGAGGGTACCGTTGACAGATACACCACAGCTGTTTAAGGAACCAGCAGTGGAGACATAGCATTCAGCCTTGGGGCGGAATTCAAGTTCAATCTTGACTTCGTGGTATTGGAGAGCAATAAGGGGAAGGGAAAGACCGGGGTTGCGGCAAAACCAGAATTGGAGGGGAACGTAAAGACAGGTAGATTCAGTGCGTTGGAGACCGGTACCAGTAAGGGCGACGGTGTTACCAACCATATTATCGTAACCAGCCTTAAGGCCAGGAGGAAGGGAAAGTTCATTCCAGATGGTGAGCCAATCACCGTATTGTTTGTCAATGCGTTGACCACCGATTTGGACTTCAACACTCTTGATGAGGAAGTGGCCAATGAAGTTGACCCAACGGAAAAAGGCGGAAGAAACAGTGGATTCGACACGGGGAAGAGTGACTTGTAAGTAAATGCGGTTAATAAGATCACCGTTACGGGAAACAGTGCAAGTGACTTTCTTTCCGAAATCGGCGGTACCGTTAAAGGTTTGTTCAATGGCTTCAATAGAGAAGTTAGTATGTCTGCGATAGACAACCTTGAAGAAGGTGATTTGTGGGTTACCTGTAAGGTAAACGTCTTGAGCGCCATAGGCGACGAGCTGCATTAGGCCACCGGTCATTCTTTATATATTCTATACTGAGAAAAAAATTCTTGTAGAAATGCGATTAATTCAAAATTAAATTATAAAATAAATAAATTTTAAAAATCGATTTTTTTAAAATTTTAATAAGTCTATATATTTTATATACCATAAAAATATATTTTTAAAACATATTTTTTAAAAAATTTAGATTTTTAAAATTTCCTTAGTATTTTTAAATTCTGAAAATTCTTTATAAATATATTTTTTAAAAATAAATTAAAAATATATTTAAATTAAAATTAAATTAAAAAATAAAATTTCCTTAGGTTTTAGATATCATAAAATAATTCAATAATTTCAACAGTTTTATTTGTTTCTTCATTTGACCAATAATTTATTGTATCTTTTAAAATATTAAGTCGATTATTCCATTCTTCTGTTTGAGTTTTTTTAATTACACACAAACCTTTAGAATTAATTATCCAACATGAACTTATTTTTTTGTTATTTATTTTGTAATCATCTGGATTAAAGCGAATAAATATAACAGGTCGATGTCCTAAATCTTGTGATATTTCCATAATTCTTTTATTTTCACATGAACAATCATAATCAATATGTTGATTTTCATCAATTTCAATAATAAGAATTTGAAATCCTAAATCAACTAATAAATCAGGTCTTCGTTTAAAACAACCATTTTCAATCTTTTTATCAGTAATCCATGTAAAATTTTGAAAATTATTAATTAAAAATTCAACTACAATTCGTTCTTTAGTTTTATAATTTCGTGATACAGGTAAATCTGGAAATAAATTTACAAAACAATAAAAACAATAATCATTGTATTTATGATTATTTACTCTTGTATAACACATATGAGTTAAACATCTTTTATGATATACATCAATCATAGTTTCTTTTTTATGTTCGAAACAATATGATAATTTTTTAATTCCATCAAAATTAAAATATGCTCGTAAATCACATCCTTCTTCATTACACATGTAATGTTTTACATCAATCATATTTTCTAATTTATGTTCAAAACAATATAATCCTAAAGATTCACCTTTATTATTATAAACGGGTATTTTATTACAATCTTGATGAATACATAATTTTGCTTTAATATTTATCATACCAATTTTTTGATGAGCACCACAATAAACTGGTTTAATTTCATTTTGTTTATTATATAAAGCATAATTTAAACAGTCTTCTTCATTACAAATATAAGCTCGAACATTTATCATAGTTTCATCTTTATGTGCTAAACAATATAATCCATATTTTTCACCTTTTTTATTAAAACTTGGTCTTACTTTACATCCTTCAAAAATACACTTTTTATCTTTCGCATTTACCATCAAATCTAATTTATGTAAGTCGCAATAAATTCCTTCAGTTAAACCTTCATAATTAAAATAGGGATGTGTTTTACATCCTTCAAAAATACATTTTTTACTAATTACATCTACCATATTTTCCATTTTATGTTCACTACAATATAATGCTTTTTCAGAAAATATATCATTAAATATTCGCGATTTTTTACAACCTTCAAAAATACATTTTTTATGAATTATATCTTCCATACCAGGTAATTTATGTATACTACAATATCTTCCACTAATCTCATTATCAAAATTAAAACATGGTAAATTTTTACAACCTTCTTCTTCACAAAATTTATGAACTACATTTATCATATTTTCTAAACGATGCTCGCTACAAAACCGACGTTTTGTTTCACCTTCATAATTAAAAGATGGTATATTATTACATCCTTTATGTTCACATCTTTTACTTGTCACATTTATCATATCAGCACTTTTGTGAATTACACAAAATAATGGATTTTTATCAGAAACTATATTATAATTTGCTAATGTTTCACATCCTTCATATATGCATCTTTTATTTTTCACATTAATCATTCCAACTTCTTTACAGTCACCACAATATTTAGGAACTGAACCTAATATATTAAATCGAGCTGTTTTTCCACATTTATTAAAACAATATTTCATATTTTTCGTATTTCAAAATATTATGATTAATATTTTCAAATTATTTTTAATTCATTTTTATTTATTTTTTTAAAAAATAAATTTTAATTTTATATATTTCTTCTATATATTATATTTTACTCAATAATTAATATTTTATTATACAACAATATATTGGTTATTTATTTTACTATTTTCACTTTCTAATTCACTTTCTAATTCACTTTCTAATTCACTTTCTAAATCATTTTCTAAATCATTTTCTTCTTTTTTCAAATTTTTTATTTTCTTCTTTTCATTACTTTTTGAAATAAATAATTCTTTGCTTGCAACACCCATTATAATATCAGTTAAAGCAGGACGAATCATTTCGTGTTCTCCATAATAATCATATTGTAATCTCATATTATCTACAACAGACTCTTTTATAAATTGTGGTATTTCCAAATCTAATTTCAATAATTCTAAATATTTTATTTTATTCATTTGTATAATATCTTCTGCATCTTGTCTCATTTTTAATGGAAGTTGCATTTGAGAAACAATGCTAGTACTGAATGATATCCATTCTTGTTTTATTTTTATAAAATCTTCCAATTTTTCTTGTATTCTATATATTTTTAAAGCACCTGTTAAAGCTGTAATAGAATAACTCATAAAAGTAAAAATATAATTTAATATAAGGCTATTACTTGATTGAGTTAATTGAGATACACTAATAGTACCTGTTAAACTAGATAAGACTAATCCAGATATTGTAAATATTCGTAAAATTGTCCTATAATATTCAATAGTTCTTTCTAAAATCATAATATTATAAGAAGAAATAACTAACCAATTGTATAATGTATCAACATTTGATAAATTCCAATCTTGGATTTTTTTTTCTTTTTGTTTATGTTTGTTATCATCATTATGTCTATCTTTTTTTTCTTTTTCAATTTTATTTTTTAAATCTTCTGCTTCATTAGATAGTTCTGTAAAATCATTTTTTAATATATTTTTAAAGATATTTATCATTATAATATTTGTAGATTATTATTCATTTTATTCAACGAAATATTCTTCATAAATCTTTAAAACATTTTCATAAAAATTCGGTTTTTCATCAATCAATTCTTGTAACAATTTAGGAAATATTTTATCATGTATACAAAATCCATCATCTTCATGATGAATTAATATTTTCTTATTATTTTCAATGTCATAAGAAATGCGTCCAAGACCATAATATTGCCGTGTTTCATATTTATGTTCTATATAAAATACATCACATATCTTATATTTATCATGATTTATTAACAAATTATGTATAGTCTCTGTATACAATTGATATTTAAAATCAATATCGTATATATCTCCTGATGTCCATATTTTATTAAATTCTGATAAATCATTCTTTTTATCACTTTCAGCGGCTCCTAGGAGGGCTTGTCCCGGATGCGGAGCCGCTGGAGTCTGGAGCTTGCAAAAGACTCCACCATATTCTTCAATGTAATATTCTATCATATTTTCTTTCCATTCTACAAATTTATATAAATCACATGGGTTTCCCATTAAATGAAATGATGCCTTATCATGAATCTCTGGATAATTCATATATTAATATTATCAATAATATCAAAATAATTTTAGATATATATTAATTCAATTTTTTATTTTTCTTTATTAAAATCATATGTTTTTTGTCACATTCCTGATTATAAGAAATTTGCTTAAATTATTCATTATATTTTATATATTTTTTTAAATATTCTTCTAATACAATTTCTTTCTTTATATGTTCATTGTCTTTTAATAATTCAAATTTATCAAATCCAATTTTTCGAATTGTCCATCCATCATTTACAGCATTATATATAAATAGCATTTTTTGGACTTCATTATGTTTTAAATTAGATTCTGTCAATATTGGATTATCTATTAAATTAGATAAATCTAAATCTGACATGGTACGTCTATTATTACTATTATTATTTATATCATTATCATTTTTTTTCATTATTATAAGATATTTATAAAAATTATAATAAAAATGTCCGAAATCTTATTTATTTTTTAAATAAATCAAAGATTGAATTTAAAGCTTTTCTATTTAATAAATAAATAGAAAGCTGGGTATGAAAAGTACCAATAAATCAGGCTCGAGTAAATCATCATTTAATAATGATAATATAACAATCGATGCTAAGCATTCCGAAATGATTAATCATTTCAAGAGTTTAAATGACTCTTTACCTTCATTGAAAGATAAGCTTAAAAATATGATAAATGAATATAATAATAGAGACCAGTCAAAAAAAAATGATATTGAATATATTATTTATAAAGATAAGCTTCGCGAAGATATAAATGAATTAAAAAATAAAATCAATGGTATTATAAATAATGACGATATTAATAATTATTATTTACAAGTAGGTAATTTATTACATAGTTATTATGAAAATATTGAAACTTCAAAAAATAATGATAATGATTATCAGAATTTTGAACAAAATTTAATAAATTATGATAATTTTGATGAAGATGATTTTGATGAAGAAGATGATTATGATAGTGATGATGATGATAAAAATAAAAAAAAAGAGTTTTCAAAAGACAATTCAAAAAATAAAAATAATTCTTATAAAAGTGTTTTACAATTTTTTAATAGCAGAGAAACAAAATCTACTGAAGATAATATTCCTATAGAAGATTCTACTATTAATGAAGTTTCTAATGGCGGAGGAGACCCTTCTTATACCAGTATGAAGATAAGTGATTTTGTAAAAGAAGAATCCACATTTCGTAAAAAAAATGTTCTTGAAGAATATTTGCAAAAAATAGATCCTAATTATGTTTCTAAAATTAAAATCGATCTAAATATTTTCAAATGTCCAAATTGCACCATAGAAATGACGGTATATCATTCAGATGGCATACAAATCTGCGAAAAGTGCGGAATCCAACAAAATATTTTAATAGAGAGTGACAAACCTTCTTTCAAAGATCCTCCAATGGAAGTCTGTTACTTCTCATATAAAAGAATAAATCACTACAACGAGTCACTATATACGACAAAAAAACAATTAACGAATGTCGGAAATAATTTATTAAAAGAAATAAAAAAAATGATTTTTAATATTTCTAGATTTTTATTCATGTAAAATATAAAATACTCAAAATGCAAGAAAATACCATTAAAATAAAAATTAAACCAAAAAATCCATTGCTTGAAACATTATCCTATTTAGAAAATGAAGATTTTAACTTAAAAGATGACCTTAATAATGCACAAATATATATTGCTGAAAATCAGATAAATGGAAAGATTTATGTAGGAAAAGCTAATTGTTATACTGGAAAAAATAATAATCGTTGGGGAACTCTTGGAAGATGGAAATCACATGTTACAGAAGCTTGTAAAAATAATGATGACCATTGTGTTTTACTCAATAATGCTATCAGAAAATATGGTGAAAATAATTTTATTATTAAAACTGTATATAAGGGTAACATTGATTCTATTAGTGAAAAAGAGATTTATTATATTGATTTATTTAATTCTATGAAGCCAGTTGGATATAATCTAAAATTTGGAGGCGATAAAGGAAAAAATAATCCAGAAACAATTGAAAAAATGAAAATAGCTCATACTGGTCATGTCCATTCTGAAAATCAAAAAGAAAATATTAGCAAAGGTCAAATTGGAAATAGAAGAAATAGTAAGCCTAGAAAACATGCTGAAGATAATGATTTACCAAAATATATTAATGCTAGAAGAAATAGTAAAGGTATATCAGAATATACAATCGATAAATTTCCAATAGGAATTAATACAGTTGAATATCTAAAATCTTTTAGTTTTTCAATAGCTAAATATGGAAATAAAGAAAATGCATTAGAAGCTGCTATAAATCATTTAAATAATCTTAAAACACAATATAAATATATTGAAGAAGAAGTTAAAGAAATAAAAGAAAATAATATTAAAGAATCTATTCAGGCTAAAAAAGAACAAATGGAAAAAGATAAATTACCTGAATATATTTATCCAGTAATTAAAGATAATAAAATTGCAGGATATTATGTAGATGGAATTTTAAATAATAAAGGAGTTCGTTTTCCGAAAAGATACTTTCAAGAAAATACAAATCGATGGAATTTAGACCAATCAAATAAATTTGTTAATATGTTAAAATATATTAATGAAAATAATGTTGATATGAGTTTATTTCCTGTTGAAAGTATTGATGTAAATGATATTGAAAAATCATTTTATGAAAAATATTATCTTCCGAAATATTTTAATGTTTTAAGGAAAAAAGGTATAATTAAAGGATTTTGTATTAATGGATTTCCGGATGATTACTATAAAGATGGTAAATATAAAAAAGAATTTCAAATAAAAGATAGTAAAACATTTGATGATGTATATAAAGAATGTATTTCTGAGTTATTTTTTAAATTATCAAAATAAAAATCAAAAAATTTTAAAAATTATTTTATAAAAATTAATAAATTATTAAAAACATTACGTTAATTATTTTTGTCAGATACATTGGAAATCATAAAAAATAAAGGTTTCCAAATCTGCTCGTAACAGTAATATTGCCCATTTCAAACGGGATAAACAATATTGCTAGTCTCCAATACATAAAATATGTGGAGGCGACACAAACCAAATTGCGGGAACATCCTTAGAGCTTTTTCTCCCAAGTTATATATGGAAACATAATATAATGGTCGAGGTAATACCCCTGAGTACGGGAAAAACGAAAAAGATTGGAAAATCCGCAGCCAAGCTCCTAAGTGCGCTATTGTAAGCATATGGAGAAGGTTCAGAGACTAGATGGTTGTGGGTCTGAGAAGTTTATCAAAACTTCAATGATGACTTAAGGTATAGTCCAAACTTTATAGAAATATAAAGAGCTATTGGGTTAGCACAATTTCAGGCGAAAGAATCGACTGAAATACCTAATGAGGTATATGAAAAAATATTATTAGAAATCAAAAAAGAACGAATTACTAACTTAGAAAAACTAGATACGCGAAAAATTCGCCAATATCTGAAAAAAATAAAACTAAACAAATATTATGACCATGCCGCCCATATTCTTTACCAAATAAATGGAGTCCAACCTCCTTCTATGAGTAAAGAATTAGAAGAGAAATTACGCCTTATGTTCAAAGAAATTCAAGCACCATTTATGGAAGTTTGCCCAAAAACTCGTAAAAACTTCCTTAATTATTCATATGTTCTTCATAAATTTGTAGAACTACTTGGATTAGATGAATATAAGATATATTTTCCTCTTCTTAAAGACCGTGAAAAATTACATCAAACTGATATGATATGGAAAAAGATATGTGAAAAATTAGGTTGGCACTTTATAAAATCAATCTAGAAAGGAACATACAATGGCTTCGCACATCCTTTCGAACCTCTTAAGGACCTAACGGTTCTATTATTAATTTGCTTCGCACATCCAACAATATTTTCTTAATTAAAAATTGAAATATTTTATCTCTTCTTAAAATATTTTATAAATTACAAATTAAAAATAAAACTATAAACTTTTATATCTAAAATGCTTTTCAATATTTTATGTTTGATCATTACTACATTTATTTGTATTGAAAGTTCACAATTGTCTCTTTCAAAATACACTAAATTTTTATCAAATAAGAAAATAACACATGATATTCAAACAATTTTTGATTCAGAAGTCAAATATCCATTTATTCTAGATGGTCATAAAACACCATATAAGAAAGATTTTATGAATATTATGGCTCATAGAAATAATTATGAATTTATGAATTACAATTTTAATGACTTTATTCTAAAAGCACCATTTCTAGAAACTAAGGAATCTGTAATCTATGTTAATGATTTTATGATTGGAGATGGACGTTCTGTTAGCGATGATGAACAATTAGTTATTTTTAATATCCCTCTTTCAACAAATATTATTGTATTTGAGTCAACTTATATTAAAACAATACCATATAAGGATCATAGATTCATTGCAAAATTTAATATTATAGAATTTCCATCGATTAGAAAAAGAGATATTATACAATATATTTATGATATTGTAAAATATAATAATTACAATGATGTAATTTATTTTATTAATTGGAAAGAACATGATATTGAAAATTTAAGTTTTGAAAGAATAAATATTCTACTATTTGAAATTAATATGATAATAACTAATATTTTGGAAAATAATGGTACAATACTTAATTCAGATTTTGAAGAAGTTGAGAATAATATTAAAAATATGATTTATTATTTCAACGGCTCCCAGTAGGGCTTGCTGCAGGCTGATGGAGCTTCCGAAAGACTCCAAAAAAATATTTATTAAATATTTGTCTCATAATGTGTCATATAAGGATAAGGATAACTACTGTAAAATTTAAAAGGATACATAAAAGGTTGTCTATAAATAGGATATTTATAAAATGATAATGGGTCGGATCCAGTATCTCCATATCCATAGGGTCCATAAAAATATGTTCCGAAATGTTCTTTATTCTCAGAATATAAATAAACAATAGCAAGTATTATTAATATAATTAATAAAGTAAAAAATAGAATTCCACTCATGTTTTTAATATATGTATATTATTAATAAGGATAAAAATTATTTTGTTATATATAAATATAAATGAATTTTAATTCAAAATATTTTTTACATATAATTTATATATTCTTTATCATAATCTTTATTTTACTGATTGTATATATTATTATGTGGTGGAAAGCTAATACTATAACATTTTCAGATAAAGATACAAATTGTAAATATCTTCGCTATGGATGCTGTCCCGATAATTTAACACCAAAATTAGATACATTTGGTTCTAATTGTCGCGGATTCTAACGAACGACTAAAGCACACCCAATCCGCCCATAATACTAAATGATAATATTAATGTAATAATTGCTAATACAATATTATATATAAAACCATTTTTAGAAGAATTTAAAAATATATTAAGAATTCCAGATGATACATATTTATTTTGTGACAAATTTTTTATACCATCACTATTTTCTATTATTGTACTAGAAAATATATTATCATAACCTATCATATTTATTAACATCTTCAATCCATCTATTCCAATTAATCCCCATGTCGGTGAAAAATTCTTAAAGTTTTCTAATTCGCTCAATAATCCTTCGGAAAATTTATCTTTTAAACTTTCCATTCGTTCTGACATTAAATAAATAATTGTCATCATAGCATATCTTAAAAATCGGATTCCTATTAAAATAATTGGATAAATATAGAAATAATTAACACCAATTACAAAATTAAATACCCATATTGCGGGTATAACTAAAATAGCAGAACTTCCTAATAATCCATTTATAAAGTCAAACACAAATCCTTTTCTAGTAGATTTTCCAAATACAAAATATAAAATACTACCTACAAATATAGCTCCAAAAGTTTGTAAAAAGGCCTTTTTAATGGCTTTACTATTATCTTGATTTGTCGAAATATTTGATGTATCTTCTTGATTAAATACAAATAATTGCATTTTCTTTATTACAGATTCTCCAATATTTGCTTGATCAGATGTTGAAAAAAAGGGAATAAATGCATATAACATATACATAAATATAGCTAAAATAAACATAATTGCACTTACAATGATTAAATATACAGTATTTCCTAAATCTTTTCGTTTTAAAGTAAAGATTAGTGCAGTAAATACATAAAGAATTATTACAAATAATATTAACATATTATAATCAATTCTTTCTTGTTGTACTGGTATATCTATATCCACGCCCATTGGATTAGATGTAATATCAAATTTTTTATTTTTTTCTTCATCTAAATTTGCACAAATTAACTTAGTATATTGAGTACATAATACTATAACAGGTATTAATAAACCTAATAAGAGACCAACCCAATAGCTTGCAGAAAAACTAGATTTTGAATCAATGATTTTAAAAATATTTCCTACAACGTCAATCGACGAAAAAAATCCACTCATAAGTAAATACATTGTTATTAAAAAAATAATTATTAAATATGGTTTATATGCAGTATTATTAGTAAAAATATCCTTAACACTTCTACTGTCTCCATCAATTTTAAATTGATTACCATCATAAACACGATTTCGTGCATTTGCTAACTGACATGTTAAATATTGAATCTGATTTGATATATTTTTATTATTACCAGTTTTATTTAATAAATCATCCATTAAAGTACCATTTTTTGCTTTATAATAAGGTATATCTAATGCACTTGCACCGGATGGAATAGAAATATTAGTTGGCATATCAGTTGTTTGATATATACCTGGTGCATCTTTTGTTATAGTGCAACTAGCTTTTAAATTTTTATCTAGAGATGAATATGAATTTGCTTCTCCATTATTTTTATTATTATCATAATATCCTATATTAGGAGGAAGTGGACTTCCATCAATATTTATTAAATTACTACTCATTTATAGTATATTATATTAATAATAGATAATATATTATTTAGAAAATAAAAAATAAAACATAAATAAATTTAAATATATTGCGAAAGACTCCACATATGACTAATTAAAAAAAGAATATATGAAAACTCCTAATACTATTAAAAATAATATTCCAAAAAATATTCCATTATATTTAGCATATGATCCTTTATTTTCATGACATGCGATATTTAGTATAATATTAATCATAAATAATACTTGATATATTGTATTATACCATACCGGTGAAAATCCATATACAAAATTACAAGTATTAAATAAATATATAATACCCATTGTAAATATAAATACAAATCCAGTAACTAAATATTCCATAATTGTTTTTACTATAGTTGTTCCAATTCCACTATTATTTATTTTATTCATTTTTTCATATAAATCTTTAAAATAAACTGTATCAAATCCTAAATTAAAATATTTCTCTATAAAAAATTTGCTATTCATATGTTCAATAATTTCTTTAAATCCATATTTTGGAATTAATAAATATTTTGCAAATATCCAACTACTTCCTATTGGTTTTGTAAAAATAAGGAAACATGAAATAAAACCTATTAAATATTTAAATATATTGTTTCCAACTTTCTTAATCTTATCACTTACAAAAGAATAAGTTACAATATTATCTTCATAACCATATAAAATAAAATTGTTTATAGTTTTTGTCATTGATTTTACATACTTATCAATAATTCCTTTAAATAAATCACGTGCATTTGGTTCTAATTGTTCATCATATAATAAATCTTCAATTGCTAAATCAATATCTTCTTGATAAGTTTTATTAATACTATTTTCAATTATCAATACATTATTTATATATTCTAATAAGGAATAAGCCTTTAATTTTTCAGAATAAGGTATATCATAATTATTTTTAAGATATTCTTTAATTTGTTCTATGTAATTTAATCCATATTTTTTATTTAAAAAAGTATTATTTGCTTTAGTATCATAAAGTTTAATAATATCATATATTTGAGTAAATACATTATTTTCTTTTAAGTTATCTAGTATATTTTTAGGTGTTTCTGTAATTGATACAAATTTTGGACTATATTTTGTTAACAATTCATTAGAAATTCTAATAAATGCTTTATAAATATTTCCATATACATCATTATTAAATTTATATTTTTCAATATAATCATTCACTAATAAATCACAATTTAATTCTTTCGGTAATATATAATTAGCTTGACATGTCATATATTTAAAACTATTTGCATTTTGACCAACTATTGGAAATAAATCTATATTATCACCTATACCAGGTATATTAAATGATAAAGAACTTAAAAATCTTTTTAAAAGCCATAATACTGTAATAGATATAAATGGTCCGCCCATATTACTTAAAAAATCAGAATATCGATCTTCACTATTATTTAAATCAAAAATTGATAAATATGAATATAACATATTTCCTGCGGGTAATCGTAAATCATATCGTTTAATAACTTGTAAACAACATGTTTCGATTAATAAATTATAAGGAGTAAAATCCTTATTATTATTTATTTTTGCTCTAAATTTATTATATGGATTACTTTCAATCGGAATTGTTAATATTATTTTTAATATATAAGTTATTACTAAATATGTTACTACTACGCTAATAAAAAATAATGAAATATGATTTAATTTATTAAAACAAATGAAAAATAGTATATAAAATACTAAGGATGCAATTAAAAAATATATACCGATTCCTTTAAAAAAGAATCCATATAATTCATTTACTTTTATATATAATGAAATAAGTCCTATAAATCCAATAAACATTCCACTTGTTCCTAAACTATAATATTTGGGATAACTATAATAAAAAGGTATTAGAAGACATATAATACATACTAATATTTGACTGTAGTTTGATGTGTTTACAAATATATTTTCATAAAAATAACTAATATTAATATTATATAAATATTGTTTCATTTCGTCAAGATTATCATATGTAATTTTCTTGTTTTTTGTATTACAATATAGATAATAAAATAGGTCATTATTAGATAGCGAATCAGGATTATTTTTTAATTGATATTCTATATTATTTATTCTGTTTGTATCACAAGACATCTAATTATAAAATAGAAATAAAAATAAATTTTATTTTTATTTCTTATGTTTAATTTATAAATAATTATTTTATTAAGCTAATCTTAAACCAGCAAATTGGCTTCCAATACTAAAACCAGTTCCCATACGTGCAGCACTAGATACTTGAGGTGTATACATATCTAATATTGCAAAAGTGACAGCAGCAGTTACTGCGATAATAATAATTTCATCCATCTTAAGTTTAGTAAAGTAGCATGCTAAACCGACGGCTAAACCTTCCATTAAATATTTTAAAGCTCTTCCAAGAATTTCAGCAAAATCAACATCCATATTTATATATATTTATTAGAAAAAAATATAGAAAACATAATTAATTAATCTTTAAAATAATCTTTAAAATAATCTTTAAAATAATCTTTAAAATTTTCTATATAAATTAACTTAAAGATATAAATTCAAATATATTATATATATTATAAAATGTCAGCAGAAGATATTAAAGAAGATTTCCTAGAAGCCGACCAAAAAATTCCCGGTCAAAACTTTGTATGTTTATCCTTTGTATCTCCCGAAAAATTCCTAAAACAAAAAGATCTTTTTTTTACAAGTAAATTTTTAGAATATGTTTTTACAAATGAAGAATTCGTCGCAAATGAATTAAGAAATAAACTTATTAATAAAGAAATACCAACTGATTATGAAAGCATTCAGAAGATTTTTGAAGACTGGAAATATTCTAGACGTGAAGAATTAGAAACTACTTTTTTTGAACAAAACGATTATAAAACTTCTATTCGTGGTCTAAAAGTCCGTGGAGTTTATGATACTCATAAGGAAGCAACTGTTCGCGCTCAAATTTTAAGAAGAAAGGACCCTTCTTTCAATATTTTTGTTGGGCAAGTCGGATATTGGTTACCTTGGGATCCCGAGTGTGATGCTGTTCCAGAACAAGAATATCAAGAAAGTATGCTTAATGACCTTGTTAAGAAGTATAAGGAGAATCTTGACAGTAAAGATGATTTTTATGACCAAGTAAAAGCTGAAAGAGTTGATAAAGCCAAGAAAGAATTAGCTGAAAGAAAAGAAGTTCTTAGAGCTCAAAATGAAATGAAAGTAACTGATGATGATACTTCTGAAGATATTAAAAATATTGAGAAACTTCGTGATATCGTAGAAGAATCAAGTAAAGCTTTTTACGATAACTTAAAAAAACAAAGCGAATCTTCACAAGAAAGCTTACCTGAACCACCAACTAATGGAGAAGAATTAGAAAACAATACTGAGAATAATAATTCATGTGAAAAAGTTGAATCTACTATATCTGAAGAAGAAATTCAAAATTTTTCAGTACCTGATATGAAAAATTTAGAGGAAGAAGATCCTTGGATGAAGAGAAAGAGTGATTAATAACTAGTATGCTTCTGATATTTTACCACCAAATGTATTTGGTAATTTTTCTAAGTTATACTTGTGAGCATAACGATTAAACAAGATGATATCTTGATTAGCATATTTGTAAAATACGGTGAATGGGTTTCTTTGACCAACTGGTATCCATTGAAGTTTAGCAGGCATTTTATATATTATATATATATAAAATTTTTTGAAAATTCTTAAAAAATAAACGCATATATTTTTAGATTTTCTTAGTTTTCATAAACAATTGGTTTTCTTAAATCATCGTGAGGAATATTATCAAAATTATTACTATCGGCAGCTTGTAAATTTAATTTGTTAGGATTATATGTTGCAAATTGTGATTCTAATGAATCAAATCCTAAGATTCCATTAATAATTGTACCACCATTCATAGGTAATTCATTTTTATAAGCCCATGTATCAGGATTTTCCTTAGAAGTTCTTACAAATGGATTAATCGCATCATTTTCTTTAATACTAGTAGAAATAACATTTTTTTTAGAATCATCGTGATTTTTTCTTAAATCTTCTATAGATGTTGAACGAAGTTGTTCTTCATTTAGATCATCATAATTAATTTTAAAAAATTTACTTATATCAGCCACATTTGATTCAAAATTAGGAACATTATTATCATTTAAATAAGCATTTGCAGCTGAAACTGGTAATATATTTTTCTTTTCAAATTTATTTTCTGGTTGAACGATATCTTCTTTAATAAATTTTGTTAATTTTTTTTTGAAATCATCGTTATCATTAGTTAAGAAATCTAAACTATTTATTTCTGATATATTATCCGGTTTTATTTCATTTTTTTTCTCTTCAAATTTTTCTAAATAATTATTTGCATCAACTTTTATATTTTTACCAATAGTTACCTTAAAATCAATATTTAAAATAATTATATGTAATATTAGAATTATTAATAATGCATTTATTATAACTCTTATATTCATAAGTATATATATAATATATAAAATAAAAAAAATAATATACCTTAATATTTTTTAAAATATTAATAAAATATTTTTAATTTATTAATATTTTAAAAAAAACTGATAAAATTTTAATAAATATAAAGATATTATCTATATAATAAATATTATTAGATTAAACAATGACTGAAAGAAGTAAGTGTATTCAAAAAATTAATACTATTTTGCTTAATTTAAAAATATCAGAAGAAATAGAAAAAAGTATTTATAATTTTGCCATAAAACAATCAAAAATAAAAGGTATTGAAGAAAATATTAATGATAAATTTTTTAAAAGAATATATGTAAATAAAATTATATCTATATATAATAATTTAGATAAAAAATCTTATGTTAAAAATGAGAATTTTTTAGAACGTATTTTAAATGGTGAAATTAATCCTTCTGAAATTGCTTTTTTAACTCCACAAGAAATAAATATTAACCATTGGAAAAAATATATCGACCGTCAATCAGCAAATGATGATTTTTTATATTCTCGTACAGCTGGTATTAGAACTCAAGAATATAAATGTGGGCGTTGTAAAGAAAGAAATTGTACTTATTATCAATTACAAGTTCGTTGTAGTGATGAACCAATGACAACTTTCGTAAATTGTTTAAATTGTGGAAATAGATGGAGTTTTAATTAATCTTTCTACATTCTTTATGTCCATAATTTATATAATGTACGATTAGTTCTTCATTATTCATATTTTTTAAATCTTCATAATTTATATATATATTTATATTAAAATTATTTGGTAATACAGTTATTCTATTTTCTTTTATTCCATAATTAAAATAATGATTTAATAATTCTTGTTCTTTTAAATTTGATAAATCTTTATATTTTTTATAAAGATTCATATCAAAACTATCGTATTTTTCAATGATTTTATCCGATAGATTATCATCCAATAGAAAAACATCTTTATTATTTTTGATATTATTAAATATTATATTAAAAAAATTTTTTTTATCAAAATATGTATCATATATCATTTTACATTGTATTTGTATATTTTCTATATCTTTTTCTTTCCACCATTGAAATATTTTATTAATAACATCTTCCTCATTTTTACCAATTATTGCAATTTCATCCCATTTGATTTCATTTTCAAAAGGAAATATCATATCTGTATCAACTAATACTGGTATTCTACCAGCCGATAATACTTGATAAAATCTCATTGAAAAGTTTCCATTTCCTCTATTACATATTGTAAAATGAGATGATAAAATATTATTTACGTAATCTTCTATTATTTTTTGGTCATGTGGATTTCCGCCCCAAAATTTATCTCTAATAATAAAATTATTTATAATATTTTTATTATTAGAGATAAATTTTTCTATAATATTTTTCCTATATTGATCAACATTACCACAAAATCCGACTATTGGATTTCCAGTTTTTTTTAATAAAATAAAAGATTTATCAATTTTTTCCCATACATAAGGTAATATATATTCATTATTTGAGATTTTTGATTTATATAGACTTGTTCTAAATAAAAATACATTATTCGGTATAGTAAATTTATCACATGTATCTGATATTAAAAATATAATTACTGATTTGGAATAATTATTATATAAATTTATATTATCTTGAATAAAATTAAAATTTGTATTTCCCCAAGTAAATTTACAACTTATTACAAAATCGCATTGATCGTAAGTTGTTTCATTATATTCTAAATTATCAATAATATATTTAATATTATTTTTATTGCCATCAAAATAAATATTTATACTCATTATATATTTTTAATATATAATGACTATAATATTATTTAAAAATAACTTAAATAAATATTAAGTATAATAAACATATATAAAAAGCATGGAAATTAAAAATATTCTTATTTTACTATTAATTGCAGTTGTTGTAGGAGGAGGTTCATACTTTGCATATAAATATTTTTTTAAAAAACAAATAACATATAATGACAAAAAACAAGAAAATGAAAATCATCAAAATAATCATGAATCATTCAGTCCAATGAATCCTTCTATAAAAATTGAAGAACCTATTACAAAACCAGTTAATTTTGAAGATACTAATTTAAAACCATACTTTGATATAAATATAGGAAATGAATTTGCCGGAAGAGTAGTTATACAATTATTTGATGACGAAGTACCTCGAACGTGTAAAAATTTTAGATTCTTATGTAGTAATGGTATTTTTGATAAAACAAAACCGGCTTATCAGGATTCGACTTTTCATAGAGTAATTAAAGATTTTATGTTACAAGGAGGTGATATAACAAGAGGAGACGGTACAGGAGGTTATAGTATATATGGGGAACAATTTGATGATGAAAATTTTAATTTAACACATAATCAACCAGGTATTCTTTCAATGGCTAATTCTGGACCAAATACCAATAATTCTCAATTTTTTATTACTACTAAAAAAACTCCATGGCTAGATAATAAACACGTTGTTTTTGGCATAGTAGTATCTGGATTCGATATTATAAAGAAGATTGAAAATATAGAAACTGATAGAAATGATAAACCAGTTAACACAGTATCTATTATAAAATCTGGTCTCGTATCAGAAGAGAAATAAAAATTGAAATTTATTTTTTATATATTTTAAGTTATTTATAAATAATAACTTGAAACATAAATAAGTTAAAATGTCATCAAATAACTTAAAAGAGCAATCTGTTTTTGTCATCTTACCTAATTTAAAATATATAAATAAAAATATATATTTTATTTTAAAAAGACCTGTAAAAATCCAAAAGGATAGTAAAAATGAGTATTATGATAAAATTTTGTTAAATAATTTATCATTAAAGGGAAAATTAAATTGTATGAATTTTGAATTAAAATGTACTATATTAGAAAAAGAAATCGAAAAAGGTCTGAAAGTTAATATTAAATATACTAATGATAAAGAAACTGTATCAAAAGAAACAATACAAAAATTTGCAAGAGCAATAGAATCAATGATATTAAATATTGATATCTCGGAAGAAGAAGAGTTATATGAAGATGACCTATATGAAGAAGAAAATTATTCATATGTCAGTAATGATATTGGTTCAAATCAAGATAATGATTATGAGCAAGAACTAAATGAAACATATGTTTCTTTTGATGATGATTATTATTATTAAATTTTAAAAAATAAATTATAATGTGAATAAAATATATAAAAAATATTATTATATATTATAAATGAATACAGTAAATAATACAAATATATATTATTATTTAATATTATTTGCAACTTTATTAATTACATTTTCATTAATACCAATTGTATTTGAAATTATTGAACAAAAAGTAACATCTAATATTCCATATGTATCTTTAATATGTATATTAATATCTTTTTTAATTTATTTGTTTATAACTATTCACCGTAAATATTATATTCATGTATTTTTTTATTTAACTGGATTTATAAGTGTATCTATGATATTATTTTTAAAAAGAAGATTTGATGAAAATAATATAAATATTATACACGAATCTTAATTAACTTATAAAAATCATCACATTTTCGGTCATTATGTAAAGGTAATAATGTAAATAATAAACTATTCGTAATATTTTTAATAATATCTAAATATTTCTCTTCATAATTCTCAAGAATATATTTAAAAAATATATTTATCATTTTTTGTCGATATTCATTTGAAATAATTTTATCTAATAATATTTCATCATATCCTATTAGACTTTGATATATTTTAGCATAATCATAAAATATATCTCCATATATAGTAAATGTATCATATATTTTTCCCCTCATATCAATTAATTTGAAATTATTATTTTCGTATATTATACAATTACTCATAACAGCATCTCCATGAATAATTCCTTTTACTCCATCATTTATTTCTTGATAATTTTTAAAATAATCTAATAAATCATTATATATTTCATTACTATTTTTATATTTAGAATATAAATCATTGTTTGCTTTATAACGTTCTTCTATTTTTTTTGAATAATTATCATATATATTAATATTAACATATTGTTCTAAACTATTTTTATTATTATGATAGAGTCTTTCGCAAGTTCCATCAGCTTGCAACAAGTCCATCGGCTCTGCATCCGGGAGCCGATGTATATGAATAATTTTAAAAATATTTAAATATTTAAGGAATACTTCTTCTGATAATGATTCATTGACATATAAATAACTCATTGTTATTCCTTTAATTTTTTCAATAGAATACCAATCTTCACCATTATCAATAAATAATGGAAAATAAGGTTTTAGTTGTTCTGGAATATTTTTATAGTAATATATTTCACCATGTAATTTATTATTATTACTTTTTTTTGTAATAATATCCATTTTTTTTGTTAAAATATTATTAAAATATCTTTCTTGTATATGTGTTTTATAAAAACCAATCGATTTTTCTAAATCATCGTATCCATTTATATTTAAATTATCAATATAAAAATCTGCATCAGGTTTTCCAAAATATATTTCATCATAGGGAATATTATATTTTTCAAGTGTCTCAAAAGTTATTTGTGCGATATTTTTAAGTGCTAATCCTTGATTATTTTCATATTTTTTCATACCCCGCGAAGTATATATAATAATAGTATGACCCATATTATGTAAAAATTTTAAATAATCAATATTTTTATAAATTGGATAAGTACTATTATAATCATTTTTGTCAATCAAATATATTAATGTATCATCTAATTCAAAACATATACGTTTTTTAATAAAATTACCCTCAAAATTACTACAAAAAATTTTTAATTGCAGTGGAGTACCCACACATACGAAATCATGTATATCAATAATATTTGCAGTAAATTTATGTCCATCTTCTAACATTTCTTTAATTACACATGAAGTATAATATTCATTTTTTTCTCTAATATTTTTTTTAATTATTATTTCGCAATATTTTTTAAGTATTTGTCCATTTTTAAAACAATAACAACCACTATTTGCATAATTTGATATTTTAACTTTTTCTTTAATTTCTGTTATAAATCGATTTTTTTCATCAATTTTAACATATGAAAAAATAGGTTTTTCTTGATTATCATTAAAACAAAATATTGCATTATCTTCTTGTGTTCTATATTTTTCTAATATATCTATGCACTCCAATTTATAAAAAGTATCACAATCTAAAAGCACACATTTATTTTGTATTAAAGATTTATCAATATTTTCTAGTCCAATTAATATTGTTTCAGCTGCACCTTCTGTTTGTTTATTTAGTTCAATTAACTCGATATTACTATATTTATTTTTGATAATATTATCAAATCCATATTTATTTAATTCTTTATTATAAATAAAAATAAGTTTATCTTTATTAGTCAAACATAAATTATCAATAACATAAAAAATCATAGGTTTCCCAAAAATGTTTATTAATGGTTTTGGAAGAATATACCCATCATTTTTAAATCTTTCACCCAATCCTCCTAAGGGAATAATTATGTTCATTACTTTATAAATATATAGATATATATTTATAATTTTTAATTTACGACAGAAATCAGGAGCTTGTGTATGATTTCTGGCGGACTTACCGAAGGTTGTAGGAGCTTGCGAAAGACTCCATAATGTACGTTAAATTAAAATTTATAAATATAAAAAAAATTGATTTATATAATAACATGCATTATTTTAGTATAAAAAGACAAAATAAATATTCATTTTGGAATCATTCGTTCCTTCGATAAGTCCAGTGCGTAGGTAAAAGCTCTTTCGAAGTTTGCTGAAAATGTGTTCAAACTTGTTTGATTCTATTAAGATTTATGAAGAATCTTTTGAAAATCCGGATGATATGAATCATGAGGATAATGATTTTGACGAAGAAGTAGAATTAAATTTTGGACTAAAAGACCTTGCGAAACATTATCATATACGAAATATATATAAGCAATCTAAAGTACTTTTTTGTTTTTATGAGTCTACTCTACATTTAAAGAGCTTTTATGAAATGTGTTTGACAAATCAATCTATTCAGACTTTGATTTATCAAGGAAAACTTGTTTTCCCTTCTTTGGAAACTATTGATGAACCAAAATTTAATATATTATTTTTTAATAATAATATATTACAAATTAAAATGTGTATTTCTGTTCCTGAAAATTTAGATAAAGTGGAATATAAATGTTCAATTATACAATCAATAATAGGATGGAATAATATGGGTTATGAAAGTAAATATGATTCAAATAAATTTTTAAATCATGAAGATGTTATCGGAGAGATTCTTCGCGTATGTTCAATTTTGTATAATATTAATATTGTTGAATCTCTTTAAAAACATTTAGTTAGTCTTTCCATTCGGTGCATAATACCGGAGTCTTTCGCAAGCTCCAGACTACAGCGGCTCCGCATCCGGGACAAGCCCTCCTGGGAGCCGATGTATTTTATAAAGACCAAAGATTTTATAATATATATCGTTTTAACGGCTCTTATAAGGGATTCGATATCTCCATCCCTTCGGTATTGAGCACACGGTCTTCCGATATCGAGTATCCCGGATGCAGGCTGATGGAGCTTGCGAAAGACTCCAATAGGATTATTATACGAGCAAGTTCTCCAGGAGTCTTTCGCAAGCTCCAGACTCCGCCAGAAATCATGCGCAAGCTCCCGATTTCTGGCGAAATCCGTTATAAAAAATTGAATAATAAAATATTATAAATCTAAGATATGTCTTATATATTATTATTTTAAGATGACAAGTCTTTTAGAAACAATTTTTTATTCAAGTCCGATTGTTTTTTTCTTTTCTTCATATGCGCTTCATTTTATTTTATTATCATTAAAGTCTTATTTTCAATTTTATGAAATTGACAATGAAGATACAATAAAATATATTTTATCAGAACTTGGTAAAAATTCTTCTAAAAGAACTGAAAATGATAAACCAATCGGTTTAATTATTGGTTTTTGGTACTTTTGTTATACAAAAGAAAATATTGGAAAAGACTGTGATAAACAATTATATTTATTTTGTACAAAAAAAATGTATAAAAAAATAATTAATAAAGTTGATGAATTACAAGAAAATAAAGATGAAAATATTATGATTGAACATTGGGTTAAAGTAGAGAAAGATTGGTGCAGCACATATAAAAAAACATTATTTGATGTTACTAATTTTATTCCAAAAAAAGAACAAGAAAGTATTATTTCTGATATAAAAACTCGTTATTTTAAAAATGAAAATAAATTAATTACGATTATTCATGGTAAACCTGGATATGGGAAATCTTATATTGGATTTCTTCTAGCTAAAGAATTAAATGGTAGTTTTTGTAGGACATATAATCCTACAAAAGCATTTGATAATTTAAGAAATTTATACTCGGATATTGAACCAAGTAAAGATAAACCTTTAATTATTATTTTAGATGAAATTGATATTATTTTTAAAAATATTAAAAATGGAATAAAATCAAAATATAATGAATGTCCAAGAGAAGTAATTGATAAAGAATCATGGAATAGACTCTGCGATGATATACAACTCGGAATTTATCCTAATACTATTATTATTGGAACAATGAATGAAATTCCTGAAAATATTGATAATTCATTAATTCGTGAAAATAGAGTTAATATTTTATATGATATGAGTGGAGTCTTTCGCAAGCTCCCGATTTCTAGCGAAAATATTAAACCTAAAAAATTTAGAAATTATATTTTAAAATTTTTAAAAAATATAAAAAATATAAAAATATTTAAATAAAAATACTTTATAAAATAAATTTATAAAATATTACTTGTTCCTCCCAGTGCGAATCGAACGCACGACCCATTGATTTATGTCAAACCACTACAGTCAATTGCTCTTCCAACTGAGCTATGGGAGGGACAATTTATTATGATATATTTTTTTTGAATTTTAAACGCATTTATTA
>TBL_comb47_HYPODRAFT_10002101_pt1 | contig 24932 bp, 14 predicted proteins | sample TroBogypolimnion_40_FD_10682 | JGI IMG/M metagenome (IMG submission 10682)
GGTGACTTCAACCTCAACGGTAGGATTCCCGCGTGAGTCAAGAATTTCTCTTCCGATTACTTTGTCGATTAACATTGTTTTTGTGTATTTATTCGATTAAACATTAATATTGCTGTCAGGCTGACAGTGATTTACATAAAATAGATCCAAAATCTTTAAACCGGACAAAGATAATCAATCATCGCTTGATCTGATCAAAAATAAACAGCTTACTGTTAAGAAGAGGTTAAATTTTCGGGCTTGGTTGTAAATTGAGTTTTGAATTTCGAATATTTGCAGAATACGGTAAAGTAAAGCCCCGGAATTTTATTTGGAGCTTTACTTTGAGAATTATAGATGAAATGATTCTGACTGTGAATCAATGGGATAAATTATTCTAATCTGCCTCTTTCAAGCTTTTTCTGAATTTTTTTAATTGCTGATTCAATCGGTTTCTCAGGCTCAATAACATTGTATTCTCCCCAGAAGGCCCGATCTGCAAATCCCGAAATCTGATCAGCCATAACTACATTTGGTTTTAATTGTTCTCTGTTTTTCACCGGTTTACTTTCGCTCTTTTCCCAGTTGGTCACAGCCATCTCGATGGTTGATTCGTAGAGCGTATTGAATAGTCGCTTATGCCATTCAATCTTAAATATAATCTGTGCTCTGGAATAGCTATAGTACCATTTCCCCCCTTTTTCGCGATAATCGATATGGTATGCCGCAAATGTCGGATAAACCTGAGCACTTACGGGTTTCTTCCTGATAAACATTTCGGCCGCCAATACCTTGTTTGAAATATTCAGATTAAAAGTGGCACTTGTAACAGCCAGACTTTCAGTGTCTATAAATAATTTTCCGAAATATAGCGGCTCTGAGATATGTTGATGTTGTTTAAAAGACAATACATAAATTAACCGGTCATTTATCCGTGTAATATTCTCAATTTTAAATTCATAGTTGCCAATCATATCTTCAGTGAAGACCATCTCCGGATTTTTCATGATATCCAGATATAACGTGGTATAGGGTCCCCCTTGAAGTTTGAAGGTTAAGGTGTCCAGCCTAGTGTAATCAGTGCTTTTTCTGGCTTTGTAAATTTGAGCCAAATCTGCTCTGGCCGACATATAAGGTTGTTTAAATATCTCAATCACAGCTTCTGATAATGAAACATACGTTCTCCTTTTTTTAATCGTTTCACGATAGAAGGCGGTCATTGAGGTGGACTCGCTGAAATAGTTTTCAGCCCGCTTATTCATTACCGCGCGGATCAGCAACTCCGGATCTTTTGGAAAGACTTTGATCTCGTTTAATGCAATCACGAGAAGTTCAAGTTCGATTTTTGTCTTTTCGGGCTTAAATTGGGAAAGACTGATGCTTTTATTCCTGTAACCAATAAACGAAATGGTTACTTTCCCATTATTGAGGTTTTTGGGAACTTTCAGAGAGAAATCTCCGTCACTATTTGTGATTGATGCAATATTTGTTCCATCTAGGGTTAAAGAAGCAAAGGAAAGTGGAGCTCTCGATTCCTGATCTATGACCGTCCCTTTATACTGGATATAGGTCAGCGTATCAGGCTGGTTGGATTTTGGATTGGCAGGAGAAGCCAGAGCGGCACTGTAAAATCCGATCATGATCAGAATTAAAGTTGACAATGCGAACACTTGGCCTGCGAATTGAGAATTATGTGTTTTCATGACTTCAAGATTTAAGATTGACACTATACATAAGAGACAGGTATGACAGAATAAACCCTTATTTTAAAATATTTTTTTAAACCACTATTCTTTACTATTTTGCTTATTGCTAATTTCACATTTAATTATCGATTTTATACTTTTAAATGAAGCCATTTATAGTTCTGATTTTGGGATTTATTTTAACCCAGGCTGTCTGTGGTCAGCCAGGTTTGACATTAAGAGGTCAAGCCCTGAGAAATGCAGGATATTCCATATATGCCATGGATGCTGAAAGTGGAGTTGTTTTGTATGAAACGCCGCAAATCAGTCTCGTACCTGCATCAGTCATGAAATTGATGACCACAGCAGCAGCACTTGAGATATTGGGCCCAGAGTTTCAATTTCATACCCAAATTGGATACTCGGGAAAAATTAATTCGGAAAACGGTTCGCTGGACGGAGATCTGATCCTTAAAGGTGGCGGTGATCCGGCATTCTATTCTGAATATTTTTCAGAGTATTATAAAGCGACTTTTGAATCCTGGGCAGAAGCTATTTCAAAGAGAGGAATTAATAATATTCATGGAGTTTTGGTCGTCGATTTATCTCAATTGGAAGGGGCACCGGTTCCGGGAGGTTGGGTATGGGGAGATATTGGAAACTACTATGGGGCTGGAGTTTCAGCACTTACTTATTTAGACAATAATTACAAGATTCATTTTTCATCAGAAAATGCGGCTGGTAAGCCAGTTAAGATCAGGCGTATTGAGCCGGTAATTGGACTGGATTTGACCAATAAGGTTTTTTCATCAACGGACAAACATGACCTTTCAATCGTTTATGGGGCTCCGGGTTCTTTTTCTCAAATAGTGGAAGGGACAATTCCTGTGGGGAGTACTGATTTTGTAGTTAAGGCAGCATCACCTAATCCTCCCAGAATCGCAGCGGATCAATTTGTTACCCTGCTGAAAAATTACGGAATTACGATTTCAGGGAAAATTTGGTGTTCCAATACATCTACTGACTCATATTTTAAACTGCTTGCTGAAAAATGCTCACCACAGCTGAAGAACCTGATCGTTCCGCTAAACCACGAGAGCATCAATCTTTTTGCTGAACATTTGTTGCGTGAGATTGGTCGTGCACGAAAAGGGTCAACTGAATTGCAGGAAAGTGTGGATGCATTAAAAGAGTTCTGGGCTGAAAAAAAGATCTTTGTGGGAGGCTTTTATCCGACAGATGGTAGCGGACTTTCCCGTTCGAATGGAGTTTGCACCCGTACTCTGGCCGAAGTGCTCCGTTACATGTATCTTGGTCCCAATCGGGAAGTTTTTTTCAATTCTCTTCCGGTGGCAGGGCAAAGCGGAACTTTACATTCTGCCTTTAAAGGTTCCAAACTTGAAAATAATCTACAGGCGAAGACCGGCTCAATGACCCGGGTAAGGAGTCTGGCAGGCATCTTTACGAACCATTCGGGGAAGAAGGTGATTTTTGCCTTGATTATGAATAATTTCGATGGCTCGCAAGTTGCAGCAGAACAGGAGATTGAGTCGTTTCTCGGAGATTTGTATTCATTCAGCGTGCAAACAATCCCAAATACTAAAGTTGTTCCACACTAAAAGGGGGGAAAAACAGGGGCTCCTTTTCGGAGCCCCTGTTTTCAAATATTACATTTTACAACCGTTTCTTAAACGAAAATTTAATGCAGCGTTGCATAATATAGGTTACCCGTTGGGACGATTTTGGTACTTTGAAAAACAGAATATGGGATATAAAAGTATCCTTTATTTCCCCAGGAAGTTCCCCAGGAATTTTCGACTAAGAAGGCACCTATCCCTGATCCAAGATAGTTATCGTCATAACCAACCAAAGGGGTGGCATGACCACCTAATAATTTGGCCCCTGAAACAAGAGCACCCCCGCTGGTGAGTGGATTATAAACGTAACTTGTAGTATTCAGACCTTCAAAAATGGTATATGCGGAGGTATCATAAACATTAAATCCCATCATAACAGGCGTATTATTTGCTATAAGGAGTTTAGTGTTGGCAACATCACCCTGCGCTACCATGGCATAAGTAGGTCCGGTTTCATAAGGTATGGCATCCGAAGTAGCCTTACTTGTAGGAGCTGTTTTATACGCTGTCGATCTGTCTCCGCTTGGGTAGGGATAATCTACTTCAGGGCAATCGCCATAATTATGTAAAGCCTGCGGTATATTAACCATATAGGCACCATTATCGGCCGTTATTTTTTGTTTTAAAATCAGAACACGCTCACAGTAGTAAACAAATGCCGGACTTAGGTTAAGCCATGACGTTCCGGGACTCCCACTTTTATAAAATTGTAGGATTTCATCAGTTTCTGCCCCGCAAAATGCTGTGCAGGAGCCTATTTGCCCCTGATCTCTGACCGGCGGAGTTTGTATCGTGTATTTGGAAGGGGCGACAGTTAATGCTTTTAGGCCTAATTTGGATTGAAAAGCTTCTTTTGAGAAAAGAGGCACATTCGCATATTGATCAGGAGTCATTGGCAAAAGACCATAGATGTGTGATCCGGTGGCGATTATTGAGCCCGACTGCAGATTCCCCGAACTGTTAAGATCGGTTGTCTTTGAACAGCCATACATTATAATGGAAAATAATGTAATTGCAATTAAAAAACGATTAGTTGGAGCTTTCATACTGTTTTCTTTAGAGGTTAAAAAGACTGACTTTAAAGGTGTTAATTTACTAGTTATTAGCAATAGGGTAAATATTGTTACCTTTTAGTACGATTATTCTGGATTTACTATATCTGAATTAATCAGTAAACCCATATAAAAATCAAACCAAGAGAATAAACAAAGATATATTAACTACAGCAGATTGGTTCTCTGAATATAAAAAAAATTTACGTTTGACATAATAATATTTTACATTGACTAATGATATAGCTTTGAGAACCCCGGATTAATTATATTGGGTTTACAATTTGGAACCTAATAAGTAATGATTAATGAATAATATCCTTTTATTATATATTTTGACCATTTTCATTGGTTAAGCAGTCTACTTTTTGGGCTGAAAATCCGGGTGCCCGCATTGCCACATCACAAATGCAAACTGATCAGCAAAGTTGGCATAAGTCACATTCTTATCTTCTGTAAAATGCCCGTTATCATAGTTAACCTTCATCAATACTGGTTTTCCGGAGGTCGTGGCATTTTGTAAGGCAGCGGCGAACTTGCCGGGTTCCCAGGCCACAACACGTGGGTCATTCCATCCGCCAACACAGATTACCGCCGGATATTTTGTCCCTTTCCTGACATGTTGCACGCCATCCATTTCGTATAATGCTTTGCATTCGACGCTATCCTTTACTGTTCCAAATTCGGGAATATTTACCGGGCCGTTTGCCCCGAATTCCATTCTCATTGCATTTGCGCACCCCACGTTACATATCGCAGCTGCAAATAAATCGGGGCGTTCAGTAATAGATCTGGATATCAATATTCCACCGGCACTGGTCCCGGTACCTGCTAGTTTTTGAGGTGAGGTATAACCTTTTGCGACCAGGTATTCTGCACAGCTAATGAAATCCTTCCAGGTGTTTGGTTTAGTAGTCTTATATCCGGCTTTATACCATTCTTCCCCTTTTTCGCTGCCGCCGCGAATATGGGGGATCGCAATAACAACACCTTTTACTGCCAATGCATTCTCACGGGCACTAAAGTAGGGTACAGCACTCATGCCGTATGCGCCATATCCATCAAGCAGACATGCATTCTTTCCATCCATTTTGATTCCTTTCTTAAAGATAATTGAAAGGGGAATCATTGCGCCATCATGTCCTTTTACCTCTACTTCCTGAACCTGCAAATCTTTATAAGCATTCGGATAATCAGCCGGTTTATTAAAACTGCTTGGTGTAAGTGCATCAGTGGCAGCATCATAATTATATTCTGTATATGGCCTGTTCCAAGAAGTTATCCCCAGATTACAATCATTGATTTTTGTGTTTATGCAAAACAAACCGATTGTACCCGAATAGGGAAGCTTCACCGTGGTTGTTGTTTTGGTCTTTAAATTATATTTTGAAAGGTGGTAGTTTATACCATCGCTATGCACAATTAGCAGATAATCTTTAGTGTTGATAAAATATTCAAGCGTCTGATCAGGCTTCTCTGCGGCAATGGTTACTCCCTTTGACCAGTCTGGATTCAGCAGGCTGGTTGCTATAAGCTTATAATTTTTAGCATTTTTATGAGTAATTGCAAAGGCATCATTTCCAATGACATTGAATCCTCTCACAAGCATATCTGAAGCGTTACATAAAGGTTTCCAGGGGATTTTCTTTGAGCCAAGCTGGGTAATGGGAGCAAAATATTGGGTTAATTCCGGCTGAACACTTCCTGTTCCTGAGAAAAGATAATTTTTCGAGTCTTCACTTAAGAAAACATAAGGGTACACACTTGGGGCAATGTTAAATTCGGGATAACTTCCATTACTGAAAAAATCAAGGTCGCTGCTTGTAGCACTGCCTACCATGTGCAATTTGGTTTTAGAATTTAACCTTGACTGCGGATCTTTATTATCGGCAGATTTTATCCACATATAGAAGAATTTTTTATTGTCAAAGGTCCAATTCATAACCCCTGCTGAGGGATAAATAGAGTCGGTTAAAAATTTCTGCGTATCAACATTTATTACCTTGATAGTGGAAACCTCAGCACCCTGCTCTGAATAACCAATAGCTATTTTTTTTCCGTCATAGCTCGGGATGGCTGATTCTAAAGTCAGGGTTTTGCCTTTTATATAGTTTTTGGGATCAAAAAGAAGTGTTTCTTTACCGTTTATCCCTTCTCTGAAATAAAGTTTTCCGACATTTTCTCCAGGCATGGTTTTCCGATAAAATACCCTGCCGTTTTCATAGGTGATTGCACCAATTCTGGGGGGTTGCCGCTTATCGAGCTCTTTCCATTCAGCAATCAGTTCATCTCTGCCCTTCAACTTATTGAGTACAGAGTTAGTATATTCTGCCTGCTGCTTAAACCATTTTTCCACTTCCGGTTTCCCGATCGATTCAAGCCACCTGTAAGGATCCTTGTATGTGACACCAAAATAGGTATCAGTAGCGTCAACAGTTTTAGTCACCGGTAATGAAGGCTGACCAAAAGATGAGAGAAAGAGACCTAAAATAACGGATAGAGCAATAAATTTCTTCATAACTGATAAAGTTTAAATTTGGATTAATTGCCAGACTTTTGGCGTTCTGCCACCAGATTTCCGTTAGCTTTTGCAGCCTCCTGTCAGACAAAAGTCATTTTGAGAGATAAACTTCTGACTATACGTTGAAATCTGAATTCGATTTAACTGGAGTTCCTTAAAAGTAAAAGTAAAAAAAATCATCCTAATTTCCAAATTTATAAGGAGCAGTTTGGAAATATAAGATTCTGAATCGTGTGAACTGATATTTTCATGTTAGCTGCAACTCATTTCCCCCGCATTCTTTTTAGCTGACAACAGGTTATAGGCGCCTTTTACAACTACCCTGGCACTTTTCACTTCGAAACCTTCGGGAAGTAACACCTCGGTATATCCACTATCGGTTACCCCTTTACGGACTTCGATCATCCGATACTCTGTAAAGCTGATGTTTTTTTCCTCTTTGTTCCTATCGAAAACAAAGATGTATTGCTTTCCATCAAAGCTAACCAAAGCCTCCGCTGGAAGTGCAGTCACTTTATTTCCTGATGCCTGGATGATCGCATTGACATACATACCTGGCAAAACGTTTTTACAGACCTCCTGAACAGTTGCGTAGACTTTGTAGGTTTTATCGGTATTAATTGATTTTCCGGTCTGAAAAATGACAGCTTCGTGTTGTTCTGATTCGTTATTGATAAAAAAATGAATCTTCTGACCTACAGAGACTTTATCCGCATCTTTATCAAAGAGATTGAGTTCCAGGAATAGCTTATCGCTGTTTACGATCTCGAATAGAATATCGGAAGGGGCAACGAATTTTCCAATGTTTATATTTACTGATTTGACATAACCCGAAATAGGTGAAACTACAGCTACGGAACCGCTGATATTATCTTCATGCAGAGTTAAAGAATTAATTCCAATCAGTGCCAGTTTCTGTTCCAAACCTTTTACCTGAGCTTTGAGACTTTTGTATTCAGCGGTTACCAGTTGTACGTTCTTTTGTGAATAGACGTCGTCTTTGTAGAGTTCGTTGTGCCTGTTGAATTCGGCCTCTGCATATTCAAGCTTGTTTTTAGCTTCCAGATAACCTTGTTGGATATCGACAAATTGTTGATTTTCAAGTATTGCCAAGGTTTGACCTTTAGTGACAGCCATTCCCGGCATAAGTGTTGTAGTTTTTACAAATCCACCCAAAGGCATACAGACAGTAGCAAGGCTCTGAGGCGAAACGGTAACTTCACCGCTTACCTTAAGGGAGTTGCTCATCAACCTGGTTTCAATTTCCCCTGTCTCGATATTAGCCAGTTTTATCTGATCTTTACGTAATTCAACAATATCCTCTGGAAGCAGCTCAATTTCTTTAGCGCTGTTATTTACCTTTTTATTCTGTGCACATGATGCCAGAGTTAGCACAAAAGAAATAAAGATGATGTACATGAACGTGTATTTGGCCATAATGGTTTTGTTTTAAAATATTTTGCCTGTGATAAAGTCAAGATTAATAATTGTTTGATTGTAATTATTCAATGCATCAAGATAGTTTTGCTTAATTCCTAAAGCACGACTCAGGCTAAGAATGTAGTTGAGATAATCCATTGCCCCGGCTTTATAGCTCCGGGTTGCCTGTTCAATGATTATAGCGGCTTCCGGAACCGCCTGTGTTTCATAATAATCTAAACTATTTTTGTATTTGGCGTATTCTGCTATAAAGGACCGGTAATTTCCGGAAACAGATTTTGAATAATAGCCGGCATTTGCGCGGGCAACTTCTTCCTTAAGCTTTGCTGCTTTTAATTTGGAAGAGTAAGGAGCAACCCATAATAGAATTGATATGCCGGCCTGAATGCCTGTAAACCGCTCTCGCTCTCCAAAGTAGCGGGGTATACCGCCTGGATCCTGGGAACCAATCATCGTTTGGCTGGTATAACCCAGGCTAAAATCTGGCATCATGCGACTGCGGACCAGTTTCTTTTCAAATCGCGAAACATCTATTTGTTGCTGCATATAGCCTACCGAGGGATTATTTGTCAGTTCGGAACTGTCGGCAATCTGGGAAAATGCTATCCGGTGCACAACAGTATCCACGATAAAAATGGAAGTTCCTGTATTTAAGAGTGTCTGCAATTTTTGGCTGAAGATCACCAGATCGGTTCCGATTTGTTGCAGTTGATTTTTTGCCTCCATACTTTGCGAACGGGCAGTGATCATCTCGAGTCGGTTTGTTTCCCCTACTCTTGCCCTTAATTCGGCTGCCCTCAGAAATCGGGAATAAAGACTATCCTGGTATGCGTAAAGTTTTTGTTTTGATCCTAAATAGGCCAATTGCCAATAGGTCTGTTTTACCTGTGTGGCAATTTCGAGTTGGGACGCCTTTAACTGTAGTTCACTGCCTTTAATGTTGGCTTTTGCCAGTTTATTCTGATTGATATAAACGGTTGGAAAAGCGAAGGACTGAGATACTGATAAGCTTTTGTCTTTGTTGAAGGAATTAATCTGGCCATATTGTCCATTAAAAACTGTTTTAGGAATATCCCAGGAGGCTCCTTTTAAAGCTTTTTCAACCTCAACTGCATAGGTTGATGAATGCACAGCCAGATTACTGTCCAATGCCATTTGAACAGCCTGGTTCTGATTTATTAATTTTATTGGCTGAGCTTGTAATGTATTCACCATGGATAAACCCAAAATAATTAGGATCAGCGAGGCCTGCTTTATGAATTTTGTTTTAAATGAAGGCCATCTCTTTGGGGATGAAATCAGGATGTAAAAAACGGGCAAAATAATCATTGTCAGTAGAGTTGCTGTTATTAATCCGCCTATAACGACTGTTGCCAGAGGTTTTTGAACCTCTGCTCCGGCGGATGTTGACAATGCCATAGGTAAAAAGCCCAGAGAAGCTACAGTAGCTGTTATAATCACGGGTCTTAGGCGGGTTTTCAAACCTTTTATGACTCGTTCTGTGATATCTGATATCCCCGTTTTTTCAAGCCGGTTGAATTCTGCAATAAGTACGATACCATTCAAAACGGCAACGCCAAATAATGCAATAAAGCCGACGCCGGCAGAAACAGAGAAATTCATTCCCCGGGCCCAAAGGGCAAATATTCCTCCGATGGCCGACATTGGCACAGCCGAAAAGATCAGCAAACTTTGTGAAACTGAATGGAATGTGAAATAGAGCATGATAAATATCAAAAGCATGGCCACCGGCAAGGCAATAGATAAACGGTCCTTGGCAGCCTGGAGGTTTTGGAACTGCCCTCCATAGGTTACCGAATAACCAGCTGGCAGTTTTATTTTAGCTCTTATTTTGCTGGTAACCTCTGCTATTACACCCTGAATATCCCGGCCACGAACATTAAATCCGATGGTTATCCGGCGCCTGGTATTTTCACGCGAAACCTGGGCAGGTCCCGATTTTATTTCAATATCAGCGACTTGTGAAAATGGGATCAGCCCACCGTTGGGAAGGGCTACCGAGAGGTTTTTAACATCCTCGAGGCTTTGGCGGTAATCTTTATCCAAACGCACAACAAGAGCGAACCGTTTTTCATCATCATAAACAACCCCGGCCTGGCTACCTGCAAAAGCGGCACGCAACACGTGGTTTACCTCATCCACCGAAAGACCGTACTGTGCCAGCCTGTCACGGTTGTATCTTACCTGTACCTGTTCGAGGCCCGTAACCTTCTCAACATTTATATCTTCCACTCCGTTCAGGCGCTGTATGATTTTTTCAACCTCATCGGCTTTTCGCGCCAGGGTATTGAGATCATCACCATAAATTTTGATCGCAATGTCCTGTTTTGAACCTGATAATAATTCATTGAAACGCATTTGGATCGGTTGCTGGAAAACAAACTTGACACCTGCCAGGACAACAAGTTTCTCTTCAATTTTTTTGACTAATTCTTCCCGCGTTTTTGCCGAGGTCCATTCGCTCTTATCTTTGAGAGTAATAATATAATCACCCGTTTCCATTGGAGTTGGATCAGTAGGTATTTCACCAGCCCCAATTTTACACACCGCATGTTTTATTTCAGGGAAATTATCAAGCAATATCTTATTGGCCTTTTGAACCATCTCAACGGTGTTTGATAAGGATCCTCCCTGCAAAGTAATCACTCCTGCCGCAAGATCTCCTTCCTCAAGCTGGGGTATGAATTCGCCACCCAAACGGGTAAAAAGAAGTAAACTCGACAGAAAGAGTATTATTGCTGAGATTGAAACAAACATTTTGTTCCTTAAGGCAAAAGATATAGCAGGGTTAAAGGCTTTTTGAAGCCCCTGGATCAAAGTGTGTGAAAAATTCTCTCTGTGTCGTGTCTTTTTACTTAAAAATAGGGTTGAAGCCATTGGAACCCAGGTTAACGACAGTATGGCTGCTCCTAACAGGGCAAACGTAACAACCTGTCCCATAGGACGAAACATTTTACCTTCGATTCCAACCAGTGCGATAATCGGTAAATAGACAATCAGGATAATGATTTGTCCGAAGGTGGCCGAACTCATCATATTTTTGGCCGATTCGAAAACATTTTGGTCCATTTCCTCTTGAGAAAGTTTAATGACTCCAGAGTTGCGGTGTTTACTCAGGAACAAACGGTGAACAACGCTCTCCACAATAATAACTGCTCCGTCAACAATCAGTCCGAAGTCGATTGCACCTAAACTCATAAGGTTGCCTGAGACTCCAAACAGATTCATCAGCGATATGGCAAATAACATGGAAAGGGGAATTACGGAGCCGACAATAAGACCCGCACGAAAGTCACCAAGCAGAAGTACGAGAATAAATATAACGATCAGTGCACCTTCAATAAGATTTTTACCAACTGTTCCTATTGCCTTATTTACTAGATCAGATCGGTTCAGGAACGGTTCTATTTTCACACCTTTGGGTAAAGACATCTGGATGGAATGTATGCGCGATTCAACGTTTTTGACAACCTGGTTTGCGTTTGCACCTTTCAGCATCATAACCACTCCTCCAACGGCTTCACTTGTGTCGATAACCAGTGCCCCATATCTTGTGGCATTTCCATATTGCACTTTTGCAATATCTCTGATTAAAATGTGGACTCCCGAAGAGTTCCTTTTTACGACAATCTTCTCAATATCTTCAATTGTTTTGACCAGGCCGATACCACGGATAAAATAGGCAGTTGGTTTCTTATCGATATACGCACTTCCGGTGTTCTCATTGTTTTTTTCCAGAGCTTTAAAAATGTCAATTAGAGTCAATCCCAGAGCTTTGAGTCTTTCGGGGTTTACCGAAATCTCGAACTGTTTTACGAATCCGCCATAGCTGTTTATATCTGCAACACCAGGGGTACCCAGCATTTCGCGCCGAATTACCCAGTCCTGAATAGTTCTAAGCTCCATCGGTGTGTATTTTTCTTCTAATCCTTTATCTACTGCCAGCCTGTACTGATATATTTCGCCTAACCCTGACGAAATGGGTGCAAGTTCTATTTTGGCCAGTCCAGCCGGTATTACCGCCTCTGCCTCTTTAAGTCTTTCACTCAATTGTTGCCTTGCCCAATAGACATCGACACCATCCTTAAAAACTACAGTTATAACCGATAACCCTAACCGGGAGATTGAGCGGAGCTCTACAATGTCTGGAATGTTGGCTATTGCTATTTCTACCGGAGCGGTTATAAAACTCTCAACCTCCTGTACTGCAAGGGATGGAGCTATTGCAATGATCTGTACCTGATTGTTGGTAATGTCAGGTATAGCATCCACAGGCAATCTGGTTATTGAATATGTTCCCCATCCTATTATTCCCAATACGAATAATGAAACAATAAATTTATTATTTATTGAAAACCGGATGATTTTTTCTATCATAAGATATATTGCTAAAATCAGTTAATACAATTACTTAATGGATTCCAGAAATCTGAAATTCATAAATAAGACAAGTTGAAAAGATGTATTAAGAGAGCTTTGGTGGTTGCCAGATTGTATAGCAGGGGGATGAGATGAAAATGGAATTGATTTCCGGATGAAATGCCTGAACAATTGGATAGCATTTAAATTCAACAGTGAACACCTGATAAATAATCGGAGTTACACAACATGAACAGCTGCAAAACGGTGAACAATAGTCATTTTCGTTTTGATGGTTGGTTGTTGAATCTGATATATTTACAGTTTTGAGCATTGCATTTTCCTCTGGCAGGTCAACGCAGGGAATAGCGGTTAGTGTCAAAATATAAATTGAAAATATGTATGCGAAAATTTTCATATATCTTATAGCAAATATAACAGATTCAGGGAATTAAAATACAACAATAAAAACTTTTAACGATTCACTAAGGTTGATACCCTTTCCCCGATGAGTTCAATCGCTTGCATGAGTTTTTCATGAGTGAGTCCTGCATTATCCATCTGAAAAGTGAACCTTGTAATACCCCCAAGTGCATCACTATGCCGTAGGATTTTAGCTGCTACCTCTTCAGGGTTACCTATGGCCAAAGCCCCTAAAGAGCCAGTTTGTGCATCGAAACGGGAACGTGTGACCGGAGGCCAGCCACGTTCTTTCCCGATCCTTGTAAACGTCTCAGCATAGCCGGGATAATAATCATTAACAGCTTCTTCGGTTGTGGCAGCCACGTAACCCAATGAGTGCAATCCCACCATTAGTTGTTCCGATGAATGACCGGCTTTTTTACCAGCTTCCCGGTAAAGGTCGACGAGCGGGCGAAACCGGTGCGTTTCGCCTCCGATTACAGCCACCATGAGTGGCAGACCAAGAGTCCCAGCACGGATAAATGAGGCTGGCGTTCCTCCTACACCTAACCAGATTGGAATCTTATTTTGTATTGGTCTCGGATAAACAGGCTGATTCTTTAGCATAGGACGAAATTTTCCGGACCAGTTAACGATCTCATTCTCGCGCAGGTTCAGCAAGAGGTTCAGTTTTTCGGCAAAAAGTGCATCGTAATCCTGCAGGTTTAATCCAAAGAGTGGGTAAGCCTCCGTAAATGAACCACGACCAACAATTATTTCTGCCCGTCCCTGAGAGATCAGGTCCAGGGTGGCAAAGTTCTGAAAAACCCGCACGGGGTCCGCTGCACTTAGCACCGTAACCGCACTTGTCAGTCGTATACGCCTGGTGCGGGCAGCTGCTGCAGCGAGAATGATTGCCGGTGCCGAATCGAGAAATTCTTTCCGGTGATGTTCACCAATACCAAACACATCAAGGCCGAACCTATCGGCATACTCTATTCTGTCGAGCAATTCAGCCATCGCGTTCATGCTTCCAAAAGATGTCATGGCAGCACCTCCCACCATATTGGAGGCGAAACTGTCAATTCCTATTTCCATATGATCAGATTTTTCTTCAACAATTTTAAATGTCAAACCTACTGAAAAATTTACTGCAATTGAAGAGCCCGGGTGATTTTCAGAGCACCGACACCTTCGCATGATCGCTATTATAATCCTAAACATCACCAAATCGTCGAAATAAATTTCGAATTGTATGAAATAATTTAAAAATGCTTACGATTTTGTTTTGAGTTAATAATTTTATTTGTAGTTTTGTCCAGAAGTTTATTCGGGGATACTCATTGGGATAATTCTCGTTGAACAAAAATAAAGGTTGAATTGTTAAACTATTATATTTGCACTTTATTCGAAATGAAAAATATCAGTACACATAGTCTCCTACTCGTGGTCATTCTAATTCTCGTCGATGCCGGCTGAGGAAGGTTAACTATGTATGAAAAATCATATAAAAGCCTTTCCCGAAATGAGAAAGGCTTTTTTTTAGATGAAAAATCAGGAAGTTAATGCCAATCCGGACTAATCGGTTGGTGATTCATTAAAATCTTTAGAACTAAATTATTCAGGGATGAAAATTGAACTGAGAAGCAAAACAACAACGAGCGGACGCCGGATGGCTGGTGCGCGAAGTTTATGGAGAGCCAACGGGATGAAGGAGGAGCAGTTTGGCAAACCCCTGATTGCTGTTGTCAACTCATTTACTCAATTTGTTCCCGGCCATGCCCACCTGCACGAAATCGGGCAGATGGTGAAGAAACTCATTGAAGATGAGGGTTGTTTTGCCGCGGAATTCAATACGATCGCCATTGATGATGGTATCGCCATGGGGCACGACGGTATGTTATACTCTCTCCCTTCACGGGATCTGATCGCCGACAGTGTTGAATATATGATCAACGGGCACAAGGCCGATGCGATGATTTGCATCTCGAATTGCGATAAAATCACTCCGGGGATGTTAATGGCTGCAATGCGGCTTAATATTCCATGTATTTTCGTCTCTGGCGGTCCGATGGAAGCTGGTGTCGTTGACGGAAAAAAATACGATCTGGTGGATGCTATGGTCATGGCCGCAGATCCTTCAGTAAATGAGAGCCTGCTCTCAAAGGTAGAACAGGAGGCTTGTCCGACTTGTGGCTCCTGTTCAGGAATGTTTACTGCAAACTCAATGAATTGCCTGACTGAAGCGCTTGGTCTTTCACTTCCCGGTAACGGAACTGTTGTTGCAACTCATCTGAACCGTAAAAAACTGTTTGAAAAAGCGGCTAAACGGTTGGTTGAGATTACCTGGGATTACTATAAAAATGGAAATGAGAAGGTGTTGCCAAGAACCATTGCCTCACGAGCTGCCTTTATGAATGCCATGACACTCGATATTGCTATGGGTGGTTCAACGAATACTGTTCTCCATTTACTTGCTGTGGCTCATGAGGCAGGTGTTGATTTTACGATGCAGGATATCGATGCCCTTTCGCGCAAGGTTCCCTGTATTTGCAAAGTCTCTCCAAGTTCCCATTATCATATTCAGGATGTGAACAGGGCAGGCGGTATTATGGGAATTCTGGGTGAACTCGATAAGGGAGGATTATTGAATACCTCAGTTTCGCGCGTTACTGAAAAAACACTGGGTAAGGCGATTAATACCTGGGATATTCTTCGCTCGACCGCTACCGCTGCTGCCCGCAATCTTTACACCTCTGCTCCGGGAAATTTGGGCAGAAACCTTTTATTAGGTTCCCAGGATACCTATTATCCGGAATTGGATGTTGACCGGCATCAAGGTTGTATTCGGGATATTGCCCATGCCTATACCAAAGAGGGGGGACTGGCGATTCTCTATGGAAATATTGCCCGCCAGGGATGCATTGTAAAAACAGCCGGAGTCGACCCATCTGTTTTTAAATTTAGCGGGATTGCAAGGGTCTTTGAATCGCAGGATGATGCTTGCGAAGGAATTCTGAAGCGTGAGGTGAAAGCTGGTGAAGTGGTGATCATCCGATATGAGGGTCCTAAAGGGGGACCGGGAATGCAGGAAATGCTATATCCTACCTCCTATCTGAAAGCCTCCAAACTGGATAAATCTTGTGCCCTTCTGACCGATGGCCGATTCTCGGGAGGAACCTCAGGGCTTTCGATAGGACATGTTTCGCCTGAAGCTGCTGCCGGAGGAGAAATTGCACTGGCTCAAAACGGGGACCTGATCGAAATAGATATTCCGCTTCGAAGGATTGAACTGATGATTTCTGATCAGGAATTGGAAATCAGAAAGAAGGCTCAGGATGACCGTGGGAAAATGGCCTACCAGCCGGCAAACAGGGTCAGAATAATCAGCAAGGCCTTGAAAGCATATGCAAGTCTTGTCGCCTCTGCAGATAAAGGAGCAGTAAGAATTATTGACTAATTTAATTATTTGACTTATGACATCTTTAACAAACGACCAAGTACTAGATCAGGAGCCGATTGAAATAACGGGTTCTGAAGCTGTTATCCGATCTTTGATCGCCGAAGGTGTTGATACCATTTTTGGGTATCCCGGAGGTGCAATAATGCCAGTTTACGATGCCCTTTATGATTACCGGCATATTCTCACACACGTGCTCACCCGTCACGAACAGGGTGCCGTTCATGCCGCTCAGGGCTATGCCAGGGTTTCAGGTAAAGTTGGAGTTTGCGTAGCAACATCTGGACCAGGTGCAACTAACCTGATTACCGGAATTGCAGATGCGCTTATCGATTCCACACCACTAGTTTGTATCACGGGTCAGGTGGTCTCGGGATTGTTGGGAACTGATGCCTTCCAGGAGTCTGACGTAATCGGAATTACCATGCCCGTTACCAAATGGAATTACCAGATTACTTCTGCCGAAGAGATTCCGGAAGCTATTGCAAGGGCATTTTATATTGCTCTAAGTGGTCGCCCGGGGCCTGTTGTTCTGGATATTACCAAGGATGCCCAATTTTCAAAATTAAAATACTCGTACGCTAAATGTAATAAAATCCGCTCTTATGTTCCTGAATATCCTGCTGATAAATTGCTGTTAAAGAAAGCATCCGATTTAATTAATGGGGCAAAGAAACCTTTCGTACTTTACGGTCAGGGGGTAATTTTATCAGGAGGAGAAAAAGAGCTGATCAGTTTCCTTGAGAAAACAGGAATTCCTGCGGCCGGGACTTTACTTGGATTGGGTGCAATACCAACAGACCACCCTTTGAATATGGGAATGTTGGGCATGCATGGGAATTACGGACCTAACATCAAAACAAACGAATGTGATGTTTTGATCGCCGTAGGAATGCGTTTTGACGATCGGGTTACCGGAAGTACCCAAACGTATGCCAGACAAGCAAAAATTATACATATTGAAATTGATCCGGCAGAAATCGATAAAAATATCAAAACCGATGTTGCCCTGATTGGGGATGCCAGGCATACACTCAGATTACTCTCCTCATTGGTGAATGAAAATCAGCATTCTGAATGGCTTGCAGAGTTTGAGGCCGCTGATTCTATTGAAAAACAAAAGGTTATAAATAATGATCTGGCTCCTGAAAAACCAGGCCTGACTATGGCCGAAGTGGTTCGTATGGTATCGGTTCAGACAGATAATAAGGCCGTGGTAATTACGGATGTAGGTCAGAACCAAATGGCTGCTGCCCGATACTCGAAATTTAAGTCATCACGTAGCTGGGTTACTTCAGGTGGTTTGGGAACAATGGGTTTTGGTTTGCCAGCTGCAATGGGTGCCAAATTTGGGGCCCCTGACCGGCAGATTGTGGTCTTTACCGGCGACGGCGGCATGCAGATGACCATTCAGGAGTTGGGAACCATCGCCCAGGAAAAGCTTGCAGTAAAGATTGTTGTGTTGAATAACCATTTCTTGGGGATGGTCAGGCAGTGGCAGGAACTTTTCTTTGAAAAAAGGTATTCATTCACAGAGATACTGAGCCCCGATTTTGTAAAGGTCGCCGATGCTTACGGTATTCCCGGCCATGTCGTTCACCATCGCAATGAACTCGAAAGTGAGATGAAAAAAATGTTTGACTATGATGGCCCGTACCTTTTGGAGGTGATGATTGAGAAAGAAGATAATATCTTCCCAATGGTTCCGGCAGGAAAATCAGTTTCTCAAATCATACTTAGTTCAGACGAGCTTAAATAAGGTTTCTAATCATGAAAAATTAAAAATTCAACAAAATGAAACAGGAATATATTATTACAGCTTACAGCGAAAACCACATCGGTTTGCTGAACCGGATTACCATCATTTTCACCCGAAGGAAGGTAAACATCGAAAGTCTGACGGTTTCTGAATCTGCTCTTAAAGGAATCAGTAAATTTACGATCGTTGTCAATGAAGAAAAAGAAAAAGTAGTTAACATTGTCAAACAGATTGACAAGCAGATTGAAGTACTTAAAGCCTTTTATTATACGAATGATGAGATGATTTTTCAGGAGATTGCCTTGTACAAGGTTCCAACAACTGCCTTAATGGAGAGTGACCAGATCGAAAAACTGATCAGGCAGCATAACGCAAGGATACTGGAGATTACCCATGAATACACCGTAATTGAGAAAACCGGTCACAAGGAGGAGACTCAGGAACTTTTTGACGGACTTTACCCTTTCGGAGTTTTGCAGTTTATTCGTTCCGGCAGAGTGGCAATAACCCGTTCTCCAATCGAAAAATTATCGGAATTTCTAAAGGAACGTGATGCATTTTTCGATAAGATGGAAGTGAAAAATGCAATGAAAGCAATATAAAATTGAATCATAAAGAATTGTAAATTTAAAAAAAATAAAATGGCAAGAATTAATTTTGGCGGAACAGATGAAAACGTTGTTACACGTGAAGAATTTCCATTGGCTAAGGCTCAGGATGTACTCAAAAACGAAACTATTGCAATTATTGGGTATGGCGTTCAGGGTCCGGGTCAATCCTTGAATTTGAAGGATAACGGATTTAATGTGATTATTGGTCAGCGTAAAGGCACCAAAACATGGGACAAAGCTGTTGCAGATGGTTGGGTTCCGGGACAGACACTTTTCGAAATAGAAGAGGCTTGCCAACGAGGGACAATCATTCAATACCTTCTGTCAGATGCAGGTCAGATAACCCTTTGGCCTACCATCAAGAAAAACTTAACCACCGGAAAAGCACTTTACTTTTCACATGGATTTGGAATAACCTACAAGGAAAGAACAGGAATCATTCCACCTGCAGATGTTGATGTGATCCTTGTTGCACCAAAAGGATCGGGCACGAGTCTGCGCAGAATGTTTCTTCAGGGACGTGGCCTGAATTCGAGCTATGCCATTTTTCAGGATGCAACCGGACGCGCATTTGAACGTGTTGTGGCATTGGGAATTGGCGTTGGATCGGGTTATCTTTTTGAGACAGATTTTAAACGTGAAGTATTCTCAGACCTTACCGGTGAGCGTGGTACACTGATGGGAGCTATCCAGGGAATTTTTGCTGCCCAGTATGAGGTATTAAGAAGCAATGGTCATTCGCCTTCTGAAGCATTTAATGAAACAGTTGAAGAGCTGACCCAAAGCTTAATGCCTTTAGTAGCTGAAAACGGTATGGACTGGATGTACGCCAACTGTTCTACTACCGCACAACGTGGAGCACTTGACTGGTGGAAGAAATTCCGCGATGCAAGCAAGCCGGTGTTCGAGGAGTTGTACAAAGAGGTTGCGGCAGGAAATGAAGCCCAACGTTCCATTGATTCAAACAGCAAGGACGATTATCGCGAGAAACTAGAGGTCGAACTTACCGAACTGCGCGAATCTGAAATGTGGCGTGCAGGTGCAACGGTGCGTAAATTGCGCCCCGAGAACAATTAAAAAAACTTACAATTATGGATAATCGCGTATATATTTTCGATACAACGCTGCGGGACGGTGAACAGGTGCCCGGATGCCAGTTGAACACTATCGAGAAGGTCGAAGTTGCAAAAGTTTTAGAGCAGTTGGGTGTTGATGTTATTGAAGCCGGCTTTCCAATCTCGAGTCCCGGTGACTTTAATTCAGTGGTTGAAATCTCCAAGGCTGTAACCTGGCCGGTCATTTGCGCGCTTACCCGTGCAGTTGAAAAAGATATCGATGTGGCTGCCGAATCGCTGAAATATGCCAAACGGGGTCGCATCCATACCGGTATCGGTACCTCTCCATATCATATTCAATACAAACTGAACTCCAACCCCGACGAGATTTTAGCCAGGGCTGTAGCTGCGGTGAAGTATGCCAAAAAATATGTTGAAGATGTTGAATTCTATGCCGAAGATGCCGGACGTTCCGACAATGTCTACCTGGCAAGGGTCATCGAAGCGGTGATCAAAGCCGGAGCAACAGTGGTTAATATTCCGGATACAACAGGTTATTGTTTGCCAAGTGATTATGGAGCCAAGATCAGGTTTCTGATGGAGAACGTCTCAAATATTCACAAGGCGGTCATTTCAACACACTGTCATAACGATTTGGGAATGGCCACTGCCAACTCAATTGCTGGAGTGATGAATGGCGCACGTCAGATTGAGGTGACGATAAACGGAATTGGAGAACGTGCCGGAAATACTGCTCTCGAAGAGGTTGTTATGATCATGCGTTCACACAAAGAACTTGATTTGCATACCAATATTAATGCAAAAAATATCTATAAGACCAGCCGTTTGGTTTCGAGTCTGATGAATATGCCGGTTCAGGCCAACAAAGCTATCGTTGGCCGTAATGCCTTCTCTCACTCAAGCGGCATCCATCAGGATGGCGTCCTGAAAAACAGGGAGAATTACGAAATCATTGATCCTGTTGAGGTTGGAATCAGTGAATCCTCGATAGTTTTAACTGCCAGGAGTGGTCGTGCGGCACTGAAGCACAGGTTGGATTTGTTGGGAATTACTCTTGAGAAGGATAAACTGGACGAGGTTTACGGGGAGTTTCTCCTTCTGGCTGATAAAAAGAAAGACATCAAGGAAGATGACCTATTAATGCTGGTCGGCGAACGTGGAGGTTTGGGCGAACGCCGCATCAAACTTGACTTTTTGCAGGTCGTTACCGGGAAGAATCTTGTTCCGATGGCAACTGTCAGACTGGACATTGCAGGCGAGAAATTCGCTGCAACCGAATCCGGGAATGGTCCGGTGGATGCAGCTCTTACTGCAGTAAAAAGCATTATTCACCGTAAGGTAACTCTTCAGGAATTCCTGATCCAGGCCATCAATAAGGGGAGTGACGATATTGGCAAGGTCCATATGCAGGTAGAATACGACGAGAATATTTATAACGGTTTTGGTGCAAATACCGATATCATTACCGCTTCTGTAGAAGCATTTATTGATGCAATTAATAAAATTGGCAATGCGGAAAAGGCGGCTGCAAAATGAACAATAGCCAATTTATAATTGTAATATTCAGTAATCTTAATAATTATCATTTTGGAACAAAAAACACTTTTTGATAAAATCTGGGACGCCCATGTTGTTAAACAGGTGAAGGACGGACCCGATGTATTGTATATTGACAGACATTTTATTCATGAAGTTACCAGCCCTGTCGCTTTTTTGGGTTTGAAAAACCGGGGGATGAAAGTTCTCCGACCACAAAATACAATCGCTACTCCTGACCACAATGTCCCTACAATCGAACAGCATCTTCCTATCAAAGAAGAACTTTCGCGCCTTCAGGTTGACGCACTCAAGCAAAACTGTATTGAGAACGGGATCGAATTGTATGGATTAGACCACAAATATCATGGAATCGTCCATATTATTGGCCCTGAGTTAGGGATTACCCAACCCGGAATGACTATCGTCTGTGGTGACAGCCACACTTCGACACATGGTGCTTTTGGCTCTATTGCCTTTGGAATAGGAACCAGTGAGGTGGAGATGGTTTTTGCCAGTCAATGCATCCTGCAGCCCAAGCCTAAAAAGATGCGGATTAGTGTTGAAGGAGAATTAGGGAAGGATGTAACAGCAAAAGATATTGCTCTTTATGTGATTTCACAAATTTCAACTTCGGGTGGTACCGGGCATTTCGTGGAATTTGCCGGCTCTGCAATCAGGGGTCTGACCATGGAAGGGCGCATGACCCTTTGTAATATGAGTATTGAATGTGGTGCCCGTGGAGGAATGATCGCACCTGATGAGACTACTTTTGCCTATATCCAGGGGAGAGAATTTGCACCTGAGGGAAGTGACTGGGATCAAAAACTGGCTCAGTGGAAACAGTTGAAATCAGATGACACTGCCATATTTGATTCGGAATATCATTTTGAGGCTGCCGATATTGAACCAATGATCACTTATGGCACAAATCCAGGTATGGGCATTGGGGTAAGCGGATCGATACCAACAGGTGAAAACCTTACCGGGTCTGACCTTGTCACATTCAATAAGTCATTGGAATATATGGGATTAAATCCCGGAGATAAAATTAAGGGTAAGAAAGTCGATTACGTTTTTATCGGAAGTTGTACCAATGGGCGTATTGAGGATTTCAGGCTGTTTGCTGATTTTGTCAAAGGGAAACAAAAAGCTGACTCTGTAACTGCCTGGATTGTTCCCGGTTCAAAGAAAGTTGAACAACAAATCAGGGAAGAGGGAATCGTTGAGATTCTCGAAGCTGCCGGATTTGCATTGCGTCAGCCGGGCTGTTCAGCCTGTCTGGCTATGAATGAAGACAAGATTCCTGAAGGAAAATATGCCGTTTCAACTTCGAACAGGAACTTTGAAGGACGTCAGGGACCCGGTGCCCGCACCATGCTTGCAAGTCCGCTGATGGTTGCAGCAGCTGCAGTTACCGGAGTGGTATCCGATCCAAGAGAGTTTGCCTTAACGGATTAGCTCTTCGCAATATGGTGTCTGCAGATAGTTAATAATAAATAGATTAGTGTATAATCTTTATGTTCTTAGTGTCTTTGTGAGAAATTAGTTGAAATTTTGCGTGTTGCAGGCACCTTCTTAACAGAGTAAATTTAAGTTTTAGATTGATAAAAATTCAGAAGAAATGTCTATAGAAAAATTCCAGAAACTGGTCAGCACCGTTGTTCCGCTTCCTATCGAGAATGTGGACACCGACCAGATCATCCCCGCACGGTTTCTTAAAGCTGTGGAGCGGAAAGGATTTGGAGATAATCTTTTCAGGGACTGGCGGTACAAAAAAGATGGTACGCCAAATCCTGATTTTGTGATGAATAACCCACTTTTTTCGGGTCAGATTTTAGTTGGAGGAAAGAACTTTGGCAGTGGTTCGAGCCGGGAGCATGCAGCGTGGGCAATTTATGATGCCGGTTTCAGGGTGGTCGTCTCAAGCTTCTTTGCCGATATATTCAAGAGTAATGTATTGAATTGCGGTTTATTACCGGTTCAGGTATCTGAGGAATTTCTCAAGGGAATATTCGAAACCGTTGAGGCTTACCCTGTAGCCCAATTTGAGGTTGATCTCGAATCTCAAACGATCACTAATCTGAAAACCGGAGCTAGTGTTAAGTTTGATATTAATGCTTATAAAAAAGAGTGCCTGCTTAACGGCTACGATGATATCGATTTTCTTTTAAGTCTAAAGGACGAGATCATCGCATTTGAACAAGCATAATCACTGACAGGTTCGACCTTGGAAATTAACAAAGAGCATATGATTTATATAATGGATACCACCCTGAGAGATGGTGAACAAACCTCAGGAGTCTCCTTTTCCGAGCTGGAAAAGCTAAATATTGCCAAAATCCTTCTCGAAGAAATACGGATTGATTATATTGAAGTGGCTTCTGCACGGGTTTCTGAAGGTGAATTTAAGGGGGCAAAAAAAGTGCTCGATTGGGCCAGAGAAGCTGGTTTCATTGAAAAAATCGAAATTCTTGGATTCGTAGATGGAATGAAATCACTCGATTGGATCTCCAGCGCCGGTGGTAAAGTGATGAACCTGCTTGCCAAGGGATCGCTGCGTCATGTAACCCAACAGCTCAAGAAATCACCTGAGGAGCATCTGGCGAGTATAAAAACCTCGCTTAATTCAGCCAGTAGTTTGGGAATCAGGGTTAATATTTACCTTGAAGACTGGTCGAACGGCATGCGTAACTCTCCTGAATATGTTGATTTCATGCTTGAAGGACTCCGCTCTGAAAAGATTGGACGCATTATGTTGCCCGATACGCTGGGGATTCTGAATCCGATGGAGACTTTCGAATTCTGCTCCTCGATGATTCGCAAATTTCCTGATCTTCAATTTGATTTTCACGCCCATAACGATTATGACCTTGCCGTTGCAAATGTGGATGCAGCTATTCGCGCTGGAATAAAGACCGTCCATACAACAGTTAACGGTTTGGGAGAACGGGCCGGTAATGCACCGCTTTCAAGCGTGATAGCCTTGCTTAATGACCAACTAAAGCTGCCCAATTCAATCAATGAACGGAAATTAAGTCTGATAAGCAGGATCGTCGAGAACTTCTCGGGGATCCGGATCTCAGGAAATAAACCAATCATTGGCGAAAATGTCTTTACCCAATGCAGTGGCATCCATGCCGATGGTGATAATAAAGATAATTTATACTACAACGATTTACTTCCTGAGCGATTTGGAAGAATTCGGAAATACGCTCTTGGAAAAACTTCAGGAAAGGCAAATATAGCCAAGAATCTCGAGGATATGGGAATTCGTCTCGATCCGGAAGATCTCGTCAGAGTGACTAATAAAGTGATCGAACTTGCAGATCAGAAGGAATCGGTTACTTCTGATGATCTTCCATATATCCTTTCGGATGTTTTGAAAAATGAG
>TBL_comb47_HYPODRAFT_10002102_pt1 | contig 24929 bp, 23 predicted proteins | sample TroBogypolimnion_40_FD_10682 | JGI IMG/M metagenome (IMG submission 10682)
CCGGGTGGTCGGGGTGACGGTGTCGCGCGAGCAGGTGGAGTTTGCGCAGCAGTCCTGCAAGGGGCTTGCCGTGGATATTCGCCTGCAAGACTACCGGGAGGTGACGGCGGAATTTGACAGGGTCGTTTCAGTTGGATGCTTCGAGCACGTTGGCCCCAAGAATTATCGCACCTACATGCAGACCGCGCATCGCAGCCTCAGGCGGGGCGGAATCTTCCTCGTGCAAACCATTGGGACGGCCGAGCCTCTTCCGGTTGATCCGTGGATCACCACATATATCTTCCCGGGGGGCTACCTGCCCGTGCCGCGGCAGATTGCGGCGGCCGCCGAGGGCCTGTTCGACTTGATGGATTTGCACGAGTTCGGCCGCTATTACGATCCGACGCTCATGGCCTGGAGTGAGAATTTCGAGCGCAACTGGCCAACCCTCCGCGAGCGGTACGACGAGCGGTTTCACCGGATGTGGAAGTACTACCTATTGTCCTGCGCCGGGCTGTTTCGCTCGGGAGTCTTGAAGCTTTACCAGGTGGTTCTGGGTAGGGATTGTCGCGGCTACGCCTCGGTCAGGTAGGGACCCGCCGCCCGGTAGGCGCGTTGGCGACAACGCCGTGGAGGCGCAGGCATCAGGCCCGCCGCCAAGGCGCTGCTGGAAACGGTCGAGCACCCCGCTCACGGTGTCGCCGAGATTGGAGACTTTGCGAGCGGAGGCTGGTTCCAAGGGGAGGTTGGAAGGGACCCACTATCGGCGCGCGGGCAGCATGTGCGATGCAGGGAGGAAACTGTCGTTCGCCGCATCCGCGGCTGGAGCGTCCGAGCAGCCGGCAGCCATAGCGACGCTGAAAGCGCACGATGGGCCAGTGTCTACTGCATTTCCCTTGGCCCGGATGGCAGGAAATTGGCGTGGGCCTCATCAGATAAGGCTAACAGCGGAAGTTTTTTTGGACGTGCCCCGCCCGAAAATTCCCTCGCCTCGTGTGACGTTTCCCGTAAAATCCGTAATGTAAGGGTGAAAGGTATCGAACTGGAATGACCGAGAGTACGAGATCACAAGCAGGCCCCCGGGTTTTCCCGGTGACGCAATGGACGCTGGTTGTGGCGGCGGGGGCGACCCCATCGCCTGAGTCGGCGGCGGCCCTGGAGCGGCTTTGCGCCGCCTATTGGTATCCGCTCTACGCCTACGCGCGGCGTTGCGGGCATTCGCCGTGCGACGCCGAGGACCTGACCCAGGGGTTCTTCGCAAGACTGCTTGAGCACCACTGGATCGCCCGTGCCGACCGTGACCGGGGACGTTTCCGCTCCTTCCTGCTGACGGCCATGAAGCGGTTCCTGGCCAACGAATGGGCCAAGGAGCAAACCCTCAAGCGGGGCGGTCGGTTTCGCTTGGTTCCGCTCCAGTTGGACACGGCCGAAACCCGCTACTCCCGTGAGCCTGCGGACACCTCCAGTCCCGATCAGGTGTTTGAAAAGCAGTGGGCACTGCTGCTGTTGGAATCGGTCATCGATCACCTGCGCAATGAATATGTGCGAGAGGGCAAGGGTGCGTTGTTCGAGGTGCTGCAACCCTGCCTCGTCGGGAGCCGCGAAGCGCAGCCTTATGCCGCGCTCGCGGCCCAATTGGGCATGAACGAGGGTGCGGTCAGAACGGCGGTATGCCGCCTGCGCGAGCGGTACCGGATGCGAACCAGGCAGGAAATCGGGCATACGGTGGCCTCCCCGGCTGAGATCGACGGCGAATTGCGCCACCTCTTCCGGGTGCTGGCCCGGTAACGAAAGGTTTTTCAGTTCTCTTGTAACGTTTTCCGCCCGACCCGTAAGTAACGGGTGAAAGGACCCTTATGGAAACGATCAAAACATGCCCCGGCTGCAAGCAAGCGCTCGAACCGAACGCCGTGGACGGCCTGTGCCCGAAGTGCCTGATGCAGGCCGCTCTGGACACTGGCGTGGACGTCGGGCCGGATACGCAGGCTGGCGGCGCGCACCCCGCTTTCGTCGCGCCGACCCCGGAAGAGTTGGCTCCGTTTTTCCCGCAACTGGAAATCCTCGAACTGCTAGGCCGCGGCGGCATGGGGGCCGTGTACAAGGCCCGCCAAAAACAGCTCGAGCGCTTTGTGGCTGTGAAAATCCTGCCGCCCGGCATCGGCGACGACCCGGCATTCGCCGAGCGCTTCACCCGCGAGGCCAGGGCGCTGGCCAAGCTCAATCATCCGAATATCGTCACGCTTTATGAGTTCGGCCAAACCGACGGCCTGTTCTATTTCATCATGGAGTTCGTCGACGGCCTGAACCTGCGCCAGTTGTTGGAGGCCGGCCGGATCGCGCCGCGCGAGGCGCTGGCCATCGTCCCCCAAATCTGCGACGCCCTTCAATACGCCCACGACGCCGCCATCGTCCACCGCGACATCAAGCCGGAGAACATTTTGTTGGACCGCCAGGGCCGGGTGAAGGTGGCGGATTTCGGCCTGGCCAAAATTGTAGCGGCGGGCTGTGACCGTCGCACTTTGTCATCGTCTGGCAATGAGCCGACGCCCAAGCCCACCGCCGCCGAGCTAACCGAAGCCGGGAAAATCATGGGCACGCCGCAATACATGGCCCCGGAGCAGACGGATCATCCGTCGGAGGTGGACCACCGCGCGGACATCTATTCGTTGGGCGTCGTGTTCTATCAAATGCTCACCGGTGAACTGCCGTCGGGACAGGCCTTCGCTCCGCCGTCGACGAAGGTCTTGATCGATGTCCGGCTCGACGATGTTGTGCTGCGCGCGCTGGAGAAAAAACCGGAACGCCGCTACCAGCAGGTCAGCGAGGTCAAGACGATGGTGGAAACCATCGTTGGCAAACCTGACGTCGCGACCAGTCCCACCAAGCAATCCCTGCTTTGGATGTTCTTCGGCGAGCGGCCGGAGCGACGGCATCTCAACTGGCCGTTTTTGCTGTTTTACTTCTCGACGCTCGGATTGTGGTTAAACGGCATCTTTCTGGCAATCGAGCTAGTGCCGTGGCTGCTGAACGTTGGGAACACTTCCGTCACCCCGGCCACCGTGTGGGGGAAGCTCCTATGGATAGCGGCTTGTGTCATTGGACGCCAAGCGGCAATGGTAGCGTTGAACTGGGACTCCAAAACGGTGGGATGGCCCGCCTTCGCCCAAAGAGCCAAGGGCATAACGGCGCGAATGGTCATCCTCTTGCTCCTAATAATGACGGTGACGGCCGTCGTAGCGTCTGGGTTAGCGATATTGACCACTTGGATGGGCGCAAGAATCTCGGCCGCGTTAGCTTATAGCAACTCACCAACCAGCCTGAGTCGCATTGCGGTGTGGATCGCCATTGCCGTTGCTGTTGGCTTGTTCTACATTCGCCGCGCCTGGCGCAGTGCAAGCGAGCCGCAGGCCAATCCTCCCGCATCGTCCACCGCGCAGGGACTGCAAACCGCTGAGCCAAGCCCCGATTGGACCTTGTGGTCTCCGCTCCAGCCGCCGCTGGAGCGGGAAGTCTGCGTCCACATGACCGAGACGGAGAAACGCGAAGCCACGATGCGCTCGGTGCTTGACGGACTCTGGAAGGCTGGGACCTTTTTCGGACCGTTCTTCTGCATCCAGTTTGGGCCAAGCCCGCTGAACTGGATTTACGGAAGTTGCATTCTGGTCGTCGGCCTGGCGTTCCTTCCGCTCTGGCGAAAGATGGGGCGGGAATTCCTCTGCACCACGGCATGGGCGCGCCAGCAGGGAATCCAACCGGATCAGCTCAGAAGCCGAAACCACACGCCCGTGGCAAGCGAACCGAACAAAGCGAAACCCGCGCTCGGGACGAGCCTGCCCCTGTTCATCGAACTCGAAGGACGGCGGCGACTCTATTGGCCGGGCGTGTTGCAATTTGTCGGAGCCGTGGGATTGACGGTGGTGCCTGGCGTGCTCTTGCTGGCGTTCGTGCTTTGGCTGTTGGGAGCACGGTTCGGACTGGCGTTCACGCTGGAAGATTTCCTGATGATGATCGTGTGGCTAGCCTTGTCGGCCGTCATGTCCGTGGCCGGGCGGAAGCTCGGTTCCGCGGACATGGCGCGAGCCGCCCGGGAAGCCAGCGCTGGCACGAAGCGGAAAGTCGTCTTGTTCTGGGTCTTGGCTGTCCTGGTTGCGTTGGCGGTCGGGTTCGGGTTGGCCAGGGGGATTGGGTTGTTTGACCATGCATGGACGCGCCCGCGGGAAATCGAACACGTGGTGGTCAGCAAGGATCAAGCGATCATCACGGGCCGCCCGGATGCGGGGATGTCTTATATGATCGGTGGGCATACGAATAATGACGTCTGGGTATTCCCCCACAATGGCTCTCCGTTCACCATCACCCTGGAAACCGGGTGGTTCGACCGCCGCTATCATTGGGTCGTCAAAGCTGCATACCGCAATGTGGTTCAAAGTCTTGAAACCGAGAATGGTCCCTTAGCAGGACCTGGAAAAATCGTGTTCCGCCCAGGTACGCCATCTCCCGAAGCGGATGGTTCATACGTCATCGGCGAGTTCAAATCCGAAACCGGCGAGGCGCTGCCGATCGCAGTGCGCTTGGAGTGAAAGAGCAAGCAGAGTGCACAGCCCGCCTCCGCCTCCGAGCAAGGCAATAAGCCCGACGTAATTTCGCTATCCCCAACTCACAGCGCTTCGCGCGCACCGTAGCCACGCTCACCTCCATCGACCCGGCGATCCCCAAGTCCGGCTCCTTGCCCAACCGGCCCACCAGCGCCGTCGTCCATTTCGCCTTCGGAGTATTCATGTCAGACCTCATCACTTCCTCTTCGTCGGCGGCGCATGAAGCGCACGAGCGCGTTTGCGGCGCGTTTGACCAGCAGTCCGAAGCCGATGCCGACGATAGGGGCAATCAAAATGACCGGCACCAGGAGGTGCCAGACGGCGTGATGAATCGGTGACACTGGGTTGGACATTCGGGTTGCGGGTTGTTTTGCTAGCAGTATGGATCAGCCGTCCCCCGACGCTGAAACGGTTCGTTTCCACAAGCGCTTCTATCAATCAGAACCCGGCCCTGACAAGACAATTCCCCGGAGAAATTCGCTAGATTCCTCCCGTTCCCTTCAAATCCTGGCGTCCTTTGCATCTTCGCGGCCACCCCCCTGCACCGCGCTCGACGAGGCTAGTCTTCCAATCCCCCTCGAATCCGAACGTCGGCGCCTTCACGGGCTCTGACCACCAGAAGTAGGTGAAGGCCGCCACATTGGGGGCGAGGAACCAATGGGCCTCGCCGTCTTTGTCTATCGCCCACCAACGGGCGGACTTCGGAGCCACGGACCAGTCGATTTTCATATTGGCAATCTATCCTCTTGCCGCCAGTAGCGCAAGCCTGCTGCTACCGCTTCCGCATCTTCGGCCGAGAGCTCCGGGCGAGGATATGCCTGGAACGCTTCGCGCACGCCCTCGTCGGCGAGGATCACGCCGCGGTCGAGCGCGCGGTGGATGGTGGCGATGGCTTCCCGCTCGTCACGCGGGCCGTAGAATTCCGACATGCCCATGCAGCCCAGGCCGACGGCCGACACGGTGAGTCCCTGGTTTCCGAGCGTGCGTTGTTTCATGGGCGGATGTGGGTTAGGGGTAACCAATCCCTTGTTGGATGTCAACCTACACGCGCCCCCATGCCGGCGGAAATTTTGGACAGAATCGGTTTTGACAGCGGTATAGCATTACTATGACCATCCCTCGCTTCGCACGACATTCCGCATTGGCGCTGGCCCTGCCGTTTCTGCTCCCAGCCGCAAACGCCGCGGAAAAGGAGCACAAGCTGTCCCAATGGAAGCTCGGCAAGGTGCTGTTCGGGGCGAAACTCACCAAGACCGAAATGAAGGGCAAGGTCGTGGTGATCGAAAATTGGGGTGTCCACTGCCCCCCTTGCATCGCCTCACTGCCCCACCTCGCGGAACTCGAAAAACAGAACCGCGACAAGGGACTCCTCATCATCGGTGCCGAAAGCCAGGGCAGTACCAAGGAGGCGATCAAGCCGCTGATAGATAACGCCAAGGTGGAATACACCATCACGGCCGGGGCCGAGGGACCCATCGAGTTCAGCGCCATCCCCCGTTGTTTCGTCTTCGATCCCGAGGGCCTCCTGGTCTATGACGGCGCTCCCTCGGGCGAGAAATTCGAAAGCGCCGTGCATGACGCGCTCACGAAGGTGGCTGTCGCCGCAAACAAATCCACCGCCGCCAAGGGTCCCCTGATCCCGTCGCGTGACTGGACCAATACCGACGGCAACACCATCACCGCTGCCGTGAAGTCCGCCTCCGCCGGTAATGTCGTTTTCCTCATGACCAATGGCAAGACCGTGGATTATCCTCTCGCCAAGCTTACCGAGGAATCGCGCAAGGTCATCGCGGATGCCGCCGCCAGTGGGAAGTGAACGTCCGCAGAAGGGCGGCTGCGGTGTGAGATTGCGGTCTATGACCGGTGCGTAGCCGCTTTCGTCCACCCTGTTGCCTCACCTGAAAAATCTACTGGAGCGGGTTGACAGGCGCCCATCCCGGCGCGAGTAAGGAACTGGCGAGATGCACCACGCTTAGCCCCGGCATTGGTTCCGGTCAGTTGGCGTGGAAGGAACCTCGCCACTTTGCTTGATGGTCGTCAACACCGATGGCAACGGGACCGTGATGGGACGTGTCCACTGCTGACTGGCCATCCTTCAGTCAACCAGCACCCCGGCGCGCCGGAGCCTTGCGATCGCGGCTTCCTCAACAGGGCTGTCGGGACCAATTGCGAAGCGGATGAACTTGAGCAGCCTGGTGGTGACGGGGCGCATAACCCTGAGTGGCAGTGAGCGGAGTCCGATCATCCGTCGCAACTCATCCGGCAGCGAGGCCAGCGCCGCCTGGAACAACAGCGCGTACACCGGGCGCGAAGCCAGTGGCAGCGGCGGACGGCGCAGCCAGCGGATGACTTCGCGCGTGGCTTCCGTCACCACGAGTTCGTTGCGGTAGGCGGCGAGGCAGGCCAGCAGCCCGGCCTCATCCCGCGGCACGTCGCGGAGCCCCAGCGGCTCGGCGGATTTCGCCCACAGCCTGATGTAGGCGTCGGCACCACCGAGGATCGGGCGGGTGGCGAAGGCCTGGTGGCAGCGCAGGAACGAGTCCATGAACGCGACATGCACCCAGCGCAGCAGGTCGGGATTCGCGGCGCGATAGCTGCGGGTGGCTCCTGCGGCACTTTGATAGGTGCCGCTGACGTGTTCGTGCATGCGGTTGACCCGCGCCGCCTCGTTGGCGACAGCCTCGTGCGAGCCGTAGGTGGTGATGGTGAGCCAGCGGATAGTGCCCGCGAGCCGGCCGAGCGGATCATCTTTGTAGCGCGAGTGGCTGCGCACGCCGGCGAGGCTGCCCGGATGCAGCGCCTGCATCAGCAACGCCCTCACGCCGCCCACCAGTGTCGCCAGGTCCGCATGCACGACCCAGGGGGCTTCGGTCGGCAAGTACAGGCCGGGACCGTCGCCCGCGGCCACCACGCCCAGCCACTGCGGGATGCCGGCGGGGTCGCCACTGAGCAGGCGGCGGAAGCGGAGGGACAGGTTTTCCTGGAGGGGGGTGTTGGCCACGGTGGCGTGTGTGTTTGGTGGAAGGATGGCCGCAGCCAATGAGGCCGGAGTGAGTGGAGTCGTCAATGCAATCGTCCGGGTGGGTGCGGCTGGCAAGTAGGATTCGGTGGTTGCGTGCAGCGCATGTCATGCTGACCCATGGGGCTTCGCCAGTGATCCGGGCAATGCTTGTTCCTGTGTGCGGTGCCATCCATCATACAAGCAAAAGTCCGTCCCTCTTCCGAGAGACGGACCTTTCCATCCCGCCGAGAGCGTGGTTAGACGCTCAAGGTTGCCTCAGCCAGTTTGCGCCGGTCCGTCCGACAAGGAGCCGGCCCGGCTTTGATCACCGGGAACTCACTGTAGGTGCGCCCGTCCAGCAGCCTGCCGGCCAGTTTCTTGCGCGTGCCGCCCCACTGCTTGAAGAAGAACGGAACCTTCGCGACTCGGCACTGGCGGTGGATCGAACGCACCCACTCGGGCTCGATGGGGCGCGCGCCGGGGCCGCTCTCGCCACCGACGATGACCCATCCGATGCCTGTCAGGTCGATCTGCCCTACATCCTCAAGCAGGGGCTCAATCGACAGGAATCGGTTGAGCGCGCCGGACTTCCTCAGCTTGGCGATGCGCGGAACACCATCCTTGCGGTCCTCGACGCTGACACCCCACAGGATATGCTTGGCCATGGCCGCTTCCTTCAGCCTGCCCTTCAGCAATGCCGCCATGCGGTCGGGCCGCTTGGTCAGCACCTGGTACACGTGCCAGTCGGCGGCCAGCATGACCTTGCACACCTGCTCGATGTAGCTGTCGGGGACCCCCTCGTGGAAGAGGTCGGACATCGAGTTGACGAATATCTTCCGCGGCTTCTCCCAGTGGAGCGGGTCGTTGAGATGCTCGGGGACCAACCTCAGGTCGAAGCCCTGCTCAAAGGCGTGACCCGGGATCCCGCGCCAGCGCTCGGCGAAGGTTTGGGCGTAGCATTTTTTGCAGCCGGAGCTGACTTTGTCGCAGCCACGTACGGGGTTCCACGTGGAGTCTGTCCAATCAATTGTGCTTGTTACACTCATATCGTTTTGTCGTTGTTTGTTTGTTCTTCTGCCAGACGCCCCACCATGGGGCCGCCGGACGGGAAGTTGTTTCTAGCTGGGGATCTGTGTTTGGAGGTGTGTGTCACACCCCGTCTGCTGTTCTGGTGGCTCGTGGTGCGCCGGACGGTTCGGACGGGTCTGGCCCTCCACCTGTGTATATGTGTTTTTTTGACCCAGTTGGCTGGGGGTCTGTGATTCACGCGTAGCGCGTAAGTCACCGCAACCCGTCCGAAGCGTCCGAAGCGTCCGAACCATGCTGACCGGGCCGGACGGTTCGGACGGGTCTGGCCCTCCACCTGTGTATATGTGGATTCTGGAATGTCGTCTCGGGTCCTGGTTGGGAACTTGTGACTCACGCGTAGCGCGTAAGTCACAGCAACCCGTCCGAACCGTCCGAAGCGTCCGCAAAATCCCCCAAAGAGGGTCCAGCCCGAAACACCCACACGGAGAACCGGCGCAAGAAACACAACTGCGGCACTGCTGACTCACGGCTGCACCTCCCGGTTGACGAGGTCGACGTGACGGAAGCCACGCGCAGCCCTGCCATTGCGCTTGAAGTCGTTGGACCTCGCCACGTTGAACAGCTCCAACATGAGGGAAGGAAGCTGGCGCACGATCTGACCCTCGGGCAGCGGGTCCCAGTCATGCTCGGGACAGTACCGGGCATAGGCCTGAATGACCTCGCTCACGGTCAGGTCGGACCCTGGTGCGCATTCGACGTTCCCGCGCAGGAAGTGGCGCAGACTGTCACTCTCGGCGAGCAGGGAGTCCACCACGCCCTCCTGGCGCGGCGTGAGGCGTATGTCGCCGGTCACCCGGATGTCGTCCAGCAGCAGCAGCAAGCCCGCCAGCGCCCAGTTGAGGATCCCCGAGCCTTCCTTGCGAATGAGGAAGGCGCCGTAGTCGGGAATCTTCCGCTTCGGCGCAGGCCCTTCGTAGCGCACGATGAGCATGCGGCGGCGCCAGGCGCCCACGTCCCCCTGCAGCTTCACCTTGAGCCGGCAGTTGGAGGTCATGAGCATGTTGAACTTGCCCTGGATCTGGAACGACCCCGTGCCGCCCTTTTGCTCCGCGTCGAACCAGTCGCCGCCGACCAGCCCCTTGATGACTGGCGCCCCCTTGGAGGCGAGGAAATCGGCATCGACATCGACGCCGACAAGCAGCGTGCGGCGCAGAAAGCGGTACAGCTCGAAACGCTCGCCAAGGTGGGCGGTGCGGAGCTGGGTGACGTTCTCCCTGCCGACCAGCGCCTGGACGACGTTGGCATATTGGGACTTCCCGCGTCCCGGCTCGCCGTCGGTGATGACGAAGCGCTGCGTGAGGTTTTCCCCGAGCAGGCATTGGCCTGCCATCTTCTGCAGCAGGGTTTCGTCATCCGGGAGGACCGCTGGCATGATGAGCTGGAAGAGGAAGCCGGGACACTTGGCCTTCGGGTCATAGTGGATCGGAGAGCGGTTGCGGCTGCGGAACTCCGGCGAGAATGCCTCCCGCTGATAACCCTCCTCGCCGAGCCGCAGCATGCAGTTGGCCAGGTGGATCGCGCGGGGACGCTCGGTGAAGGCGTTGCGATGCTCCACGATGCCGCGAAGCTGCGACACAATGGCGTTGAGGGTCTTGTCGGTGCGAAAGCCCTCGATCCGCTCAAGTTCGCTGTGGTCGCGGGAGACCTCCAGTATCCGGTGCGAGATCACCTGTTTGATGTAGTCCGCCGACGTGGCGGAGTAGAGTCCGGTCGTCTCGTCGTAGACGAAGAACGTCCGCTCGTCCGGCTCGTACAGCACAATGTTCTCACGGGCATACAGGGCCGCCCAGTAGGGTTCGTTAATGGCTTTGACCCATCGGTTCCCCTCCTTGTCCACACCGTAGATGACGGATTCTCCATATTGCTCGACGATCGGGTCATCGGTATCGTCGTCGGCTCCGGTGTCACCGGCGTCGATTGCCATACACGGTGCAACCTGCATGCTGCATGCCTCCAACCCCGGCGTGGTTATCAAGGCAGAGTCCGGGCCCAAGGGGCATGATGAATTGCCCTCCGCAGGGGGCGGCGCGATCCAACCGTGGCTCATCGTGCGGCCCCCCCTTCCATATCGGTGGGAAGACACGCCGGGTCGAAGTAGTAGACCTCCTGGCGCTGCCTCTTGTCGCCGCGCCAGCCTTGCGGCAGCCGGACCAGTTGGCAGGCAGTCCATGTCGCGGGGTCGGCGCCTAGGCGGACCGCATAGCGGAAAAACTCCTCCTGCTGGGCCTCGGTGGCGTCGGTACACCTCCACCACGCGTGGATCGACTTGCCGCCCGACCAAAGCGCCATGACCAGCGGTGCCGATTTGGCGAGATGCAGGATAATTGAGACCTGCTCGTCCTCCGTGAGGGAATCGAACTCGGTAACCAGGTAGCGCCGCGGCCCCGTGTTGGTCAGTGTCCGCTGGGAGCGCTCGCCCCCCGTTGTCAGGCCGAACTTCGAGCTCATGGGCGAGGGCACGATAAACGTCATGCGGTCGAGCCGTTCCTGGAACTGCTCGATCGGCCCGGTGGAGAATCGATGCACCTCCCAGCCGACGCACAGAAGCGGATCGCCCGGGAACAATGTTGATGTGAAATAATACGCGTCGTGGTAGTCCGGATCAATTTCCTCTGGAGAACTGAGGCGGAACTGGCGGACCGTGCACGGTGACTCGGCAATGATTTTCGATTGCAGGGCGCTGTCCACAGCCGGCCATTTTTTGATGGGCGGATGCGGTGCCGCATGGCCTTTGGTCTTGGAACGGCCTTTCCCGGCTTTCGAAGCCGCGTTGACGACGGACGCCAAGATCTCCGAGTGAGGCACGTCACGGCCACACCCTTGGACCGCAGCAGTCAGCCTGCTGATGATTTCGGCTTGCTCCATGAACTTTGTACACTTCAGCGCGGTAACGAAGAGCCACGTGTGGACTCCACTGCCGGCGGGCGGACAGGCGTCGAAGGCGGTGAGGATGCGCTTGGGCAGCGCGCGGGGTTTGAGTCGAATTTTCAATTTCATTAGGTCAGAGATTTGAGGGTGAAGGCCGCCGCACGACGGGGCAATTACCCGACGGGATATCACCCCGTCGGGACGTCCGGGCATGCGGCGGCCAGGATGTTTGGAGGTTTCCTATAACTCGACCCAAGGGAGAGAAGGTGGCAGGCTGACACCAGCCAACTTCGCGGCCTGCTCCTTGATCATTTCCTGAAGCCCGGGACGGGGACGGGCTCCGGTGTCCCAATTTTTTTGATCAAAGTCTTTCATTGGAATACGCGATTCATACTCGAGCCAGATGAAGGCGTCGCCCTCCATCCAAGCAAATCCTTCATCGGAGCCCAGGATCCTGGCTTTCGGCCAACGTCGCGTCAAAATGTCCTTCGCCGCATTGCTCACGGCGAGAGCATCTTCCAGCGACAGCCCGTGTTCTTCCATCAGGTTCTGGTAAGCCACCACGACGTAGTTATCCGTTTTCGGGCCCGGGAGCCCCCCGCAGGAAACCCAGAAACCAACTGGAATTTTGCGGGGAGCGGTACGGTTCGCGGGTTCGGTCTGGGGCTGCGATTTGTTGACCGGTGGCTTTGCACGAACCATCGCCGGCCTTTTAAGCACGTCCACCAGACATTCTACAAAGGGCATTATGTCCGTCCTCATCAGCTTGGTGATAAGACACCGCGCCGCTCGGGCATTCGGGGCCGATAACATCATTTCAGTCCGCCGCTGGGCTGGAGACACGCCGTCGGCGTCCAGGTAGACGGTATACAGACCCAGAATGAAATCGCAGCGCTCCCGCGAACGATCCGGCATGACGACCGGGCAATACGCAACTTTGCCCACGACGGCGAGGCCGAGCAGTTCGTATTCCGGGTGCTCGAGCACAAGTTCATTTTGAAGCCGTGCCTCCACGCTATGGGCGACATCAAGGGATGGCTCGACGCCACCCAGATCGCGGAGCTTGTCGGACACCCTGCGCTGTTGAAGCCGGGTAGTGATCTTGGGTGCTTCGGCAGCGGGGATGTAGTCGTCAGCGGTGGTGACGTCCGAGGCGGCGATGTCCGTGGTGGCTGCGATTGATGCGGCATTGCTGGCGCCTGTCTGTGTCGTGTGTTTTTTGTTCATGATAAGTTGTTTTGATTGATTGGTTGTGGATTGAATGTGGAGGCTCTGAAGTTGGCGCTCAGCGGGCTGTGGCTTGCCGGAGTGGCTGACAAGGGCACGGCTGTCCATGGCGCGGGGTTCGAGTTGCAGTTTTGATTTCATCTGGTCAGAGATTTGAGGGTGAAGGCCGCCGCATGCCGAGGTCACTTGCCCGACGGGATTTTCAACTCCGTCGGGAGGTTCCGGCGTGCGGCGGCCAGGTTGTTCGGAGGTTAGCCGGGGCAAGTGCCGACCGCGGCCACCGGCCTGCCCGGTACCTCAGGCGGAGTGAGGCCTAATTCGCGGGTGTAGTCCCGGATCAGCTCGCCGCGCGCGGTAGGCGACGTTTCGCCGATTTTAACGGTGGCCGCGATGGTTAATAGAATCTCCCCGCGTGTGGATGCCGGCGGGTCGCAACCGGGCACGGATTGGTCATTGGGAGCTGGCTCCGTGAAATAGTCCACCCCGTTGACGAGTCCGCAGCTCTCGATCGCGTCATGAATCCACGCATCGAACGGCTGCTTCGACCGCAGGAGGAAGTGAAGCGGACGGGCTTTGACTTGTTCTAGGTCGTTCGGGCACAGGTAATACATTGAAAGCTGATATTCCTCAATGGAGCATGGGTTGTAATCGACGATGGGAGCCTCCACCTCGCGTATGATGATATACGCCAGCAAGCCAAAGCATCCTGGATTGGCTATGGTATAACGCTTGGCGAGTGGTAGCGGAATGGAGAAGTCCTCGGAGGGGTCGGCGTCAGCTTCGATCCCAGTGTCCAGATGGTCCCGGAGGAACTTCGCCTTCCACTCGGGAAACTTGGCGTCAACCGGTATCATCGCGTGAAGCAGCGCAGCGCTGATGGCTCCGGCGTTTAGGCGGGATGGTCCGGTCGCAAGGTGGAACAAAACCACTTGGTAGACCCATGCGATGAACAAACGGCCGGCGTCCGTATCCGTGCAAAAAAAGGCGGCTGTTTCCCAGGTTATGAATTCGTAGCTCACGTCACCCTTGCCGAAAAGCTTGAGCGTTGTGAAATGGTCCGGGTATATCAGGGTATGAAGTTCATCGGCCGTGATCCCTGATATGCGTGATATATCGCTGACCATGACACAAGGTTTCGAGGCGTGGACAACAGCGGTGACGCATCCAAGTTCGGCACAGATGTATTTGTGGGCCTTGGCACTTGACAGTTCCGACACGGGTATTGAAAGAAGACGATCCTCAAATCTCTCGAGGTACCCGACAGGGCGGCCGAGCGCGTCGGCATTCTCCCATCCGTCCGGGAAACAGTCGATTTCGTGCTCGGTAGCCATTGAGGCAGGGAGGGGTATTTCCGCGCACTCCATGACGATCATCTCTGCGAATGCTTCAGCTTGAAAGGCATCCATCACATACCCCGGTTTCAATTTATTGACCTGGCGGTTATTCATTGGTTTCTGTTTGTTAGTTTTACGTTTCATTGGTTGAGGATCTGTTGGGATGTCATTCGTGGGGTTGCAGTTCACGGGTGTGGTGGTTTTAGATTTGCGTTTCATTGGTGTCTTGTATTCGTGTTTAGTGTCATTGCTTGCTTGTTAACGTGCGCACGGCATCGGGCTTTGTCTCATTCGGCGATATGGGGCCGGGGTCCCCTTGCCATAGACCCAGAGCCACTGGGGGGCCGGCCTCAATGTAGTAGTCCAACATATATCGGCCGCGTGCAGTAGGCGTCGTCGCGCTAATCAAAATGGCTACTCGGAGCGTTAGTATAACATCTCCCAAAGCAGGTGCTGGCATTTCGGATCCATCTCGGGATATGTCCCGAGATGGTGATTCGGTGAAGTAGTCTCGATCTTCTAAGAGTGCGTGATTTTGGATTGCCTCGGCGATCCACTCATCAAAGGGCTTTTCCGGTTCCACGAATAAGTTGAAAGCCCTGCCTCTGACTCGATCCTGAGCGTCTGGATACAAGAAGGGGAACCTTAAAGCCAACTGTCCAAATGGCTGATAGGGGTTATCCTCAAGGGAATCTTCCACCTCGCGAATTAGCACATATGCCAACATGCCTTCGAAGCTCCAATTGACCGTCACGTATCTTTTTGCGAGATCTAGCGGAATGTAGAATTCCGCAGTCACCGTGTCATCGGTCTTGATGCGTGCGTCTGGAAAGTCGTGGAGAAACTTCACCGTCCATTCGGCAAACGTAAGGCCAGTTGATGTAATCGCATACAGAAGAGCTGCGTTAATCGCCTTGCCGAAGAGCGTGCATCTGCAAGCGTCAATATTGAGAACCTGAACCACCCAGGCTACAAACAGACGTCCAAGTGAGGTATACATGCAATACAGAATAGCCACTTCCCATGACACAAAATCAAAGTTGACGTCGCCCTTGGCGAATAGCTTCAGTGTTGTGAAATGCACCTGGTGTATGCGAGCGCGCAGTTGTTCTTCGGGAATTCCGGTTATTCTGGCCATGTCGCTGACCAAGAACCATTGCTTCGACGCGTGGAAGACCATGATGACGCTGCCACATTCATCGCACTCATATCTGCGTGCGATCGGTTTTGTCATTTCCGAGACCGGGACGTTGGCCAACCAAGCTCTCAGCCGATCACCCACGTCATCGGCCGAGTCGGCAGAATCGCCTCCTTCAAAGAGATCCAGGTTGAAATCAAACACTCCGGTCACGATCATTGACTGAGGAACTGGTATTCTTGCGACCTCCATGAGCACGGAGTTCGCCAACTCCTGAAACTCAGTGGCACTCAGCTCGGTTGGACATTTCGATTTGTTTGTCTGACGGCTATTATTTGGCTGGCGTTTGTTGGTTCTCTTTTTCATGGGGTTGTTGTTCGTGGGCTTGCAGTTGGCGGGTGCGGCGTTTTTGGTTTTTCGTTTCATTGGTCGTTGGTCTTTGTGTTGTTTGTCCTTGTGCGGGGGTTACTGTTCTGGCATGCATTCACGCGAGACCGGCATCCCGGGCGGACCGGCGGCGCGGAGATCCCCAGATGTTGGCAGGCTGTGACGGTTCTTGTCCAAGGCTCGGGATCCGGGGGCGGGACGACGGTTGTTTTCAATATGGTTATCATGTTTAGACGGCGAGTTTCTCGCGCTATGTGATGAAACGAACCCGATGCACGACGCCCGGATTTGGCTGCACGCAGCGCTAAAGCGCAGGGGAACGGATGTCCACGGTGCGCAACACTCGGGAGCACGGTGCGCTGTCTTGGTCTACCAATGCTTACGTGGCGCGCTCAGGAACGGGCATGCTGCGACATCGATTTTGAAGAGGGGCAAGGCGTCTTTCAGGGAGAACGCATTTTTCTTTTTCCGATAAATTCGCGCGTGTTTGCAAGTCGTTGAGTTGGCGCAAGTTGGAGAGTTTGCCGGCTGTCAGGTTTTTTCACTTTTCGAACGGCCCCGGCTAGCCGCTGTAGAGTGCGCGTCGCGTTGCCTCAATCTTGGAGGAAGCCCTCCAAAAAAGCGTCCGCCGTGGCCGCCATCGACGGAGAGCCGGCAGCCGGCCGATGAGCGATCACTGGACGAAATCGGCTGGTTTCGCCAGCCTCGCCATATTTGACTGTGTTCGGCGCCGCCCTTGAGGGCTGCCCATGACTTCAGCAGACGGAGAGAGAGGAGCGAGGTCATTCCTGGGAGGTGCCGGGGCTGGTGGAATCGCCGGCTTCTCCGGCTTCGGCTATCTGCATCCTGGCGCGCACTTTCTCGGCGATGCGTTGGACGTCGCGACTGGTTGCGGCGGCTTCGTCCATCTGATAGGCGGCGGAGAGTTCGCGGTCGAGCAGGGCCTCCTCAGCCGGGGTGAGGGCGGTGACGCCGGCGCGTGTGAGCAGGGTGATGGGATCCATGGCGGAGGGGGTTAGAAGTTACTAGTTACTGGGGAAGATGTCGGAGGTCATCCGTAGAATTCGTTCTGGTATTCAGTCTGGGAGGCGAGTTCGCGGAGCTTGGTCATGGCCTTGTAGATGTAGCGGTCCACCATGGCGCGAGGGATCGCGAAGTCTTCCGCGACGTATTCCGGCGACTGGTGTTTGAGTTTGACCCGCTCGAAGATCTCGAACTGGCGCATGGGGATTTGATTGCGAAGATCCTCGACGAGGGTGGCGAGCAGCGACTGGCGGAATGCGGCGGTTTCCGGCGCAGACTCACCCGGCGGCTCGGAATCCGTTGAAGCGTCCAGCGGGAGCTGGTCGAGCGGACATTCCTTTCTGAGCAAGTCCACGACGCGGGCATTGGTGAGAACCCGCAGGTAGGAGCGCAGCCGGCCCTTGCTGGAATCATAGCGGTGCTGGCTGCGGGAAAAGAAATCGGAGACGGTGTTGGCAACGGCATCCTCGATGAACCCCGAGGACGGCTCGTGGCCGTTGGTGTGATGTCGGTAGCAGGACCGGGCGATCGCCTCAATGGGGCCGTGGTAGAGTTCGAGGAAGCGTTTCCAGGACACCTGCCAGTGCGGATTGTCTTCCGACTCTTTGAGCTTGGTTAGCAAATTGACCGGGGTGGTGGGAAAGATCATCGGAACGGAGAGTTACGTCACATTGGAGGTCGGCGTTTCACGAGGAAGACGTTCAGTGGATTAGACTTGGCTTAATGTGTCAGACTTTCGAGGGCCCGGATAGCCGTTTCCGCGGCTCGTTGGTCCTTGCGGCTTTCTCCGCATCCGATTGAGACGGTGGCCAAGGCGCCGATGATTGATTTCATTAGAATGGTGATTTTCATTATGGGTGATTTGTCGCAGATTCATTCTCTTGTTCGCACGGGAACGGAAAATCTCCCCCGTGATCCGGAATTATTTTCGGAAGCGCGGTGGATCTGATGGGCATGACTGCCTATGACAACCTGTCCGCCGAAGGAACGACAGGCTGGAAGCCCGTCGTCCAAGACAGGCCGGATGCCTATCCTCCGGTCCCTCCTCTTCAACGCTCCTGTTGGGAATTGGCAACCCCGACGGAGCGGAGTTCTTCCAACCGATCAGGGACCACTTGCGTCGGTTGTTCGCCCACCCTGCCGCCGATGTGTTCATGCAGGAAGATCTCAATGGCTCGATAGACGACCATTTCCGACTCGGGACGGGTGAAGCCGTGGGATTCATCCGGGACGGCCAGATAAGCGTTGATGCGGCTGCCGTCGCGGGCGCTGTCAGGGTGATGGCGACGGCGAGCAAGACGAACTCCTTCATGGTTTGGTAGGTTCGGGTTGGTCAGATGTTTGTTTTCAATGGTTTGACACATTTGTCCCGCAATTCCGGGACCGGATGAACCTGACCGACCTTCCTGAATGCCTGCCGTTGGACGTGAGGGCAACGGACGAGTTCAGGAACGAGGATCAACCTCATCCAACCTCTCATTCGCTAGAAGGCGGACAATATCGCCCGCAATCTGAAATTATTTTTCTGATGGAGTTCAGGATGAACCGCGTGATCACTCATCGTCGAGATTCCTGAGGTCCGGCTTGGGTTCCGGCGAACCATTGGCCTCGAGGTAGTCGCCGTATGCCGGAAATTCCTGTTCCAACAATTCCCAATTCATGACGACGGTATTGAGCTGGGTTTGTTGTACCTGCGCTGGTGTTACGTGTACGCCTGGAACATCAAAACGCATCGGAGGCAGGGCGAGGGCTGCATTTTCGTCAGCCAGGGCTCCAGCGTAGTCGCCGTCGAGGATTTGCATGCGAGCCCGCAGGTTGTAAAGACGTTGTGCATCATTCCAAGATTCAAGGGCCGAATGTTTGTCGGGTATGCTTTCGACGACCGGCGGGATGGTTTGAGACAAGAACTCCCGCGCCTCGCGGTAGCAACCCAAAGCCTCCCACAATATGAGCCGTTCCTCCACTTGGTGAAGCCGCAGGCCGTCGGGCGTATTGACCGTCCCGGGTTGTACATTTGCCCGGTTCAGTTCGATCTCAGCATCGTGGGCGCGATCAAGGCGCTTCAGTAGATACGCGCGGAACAGCGAACAGGTCTGGTTTCCCCGCAGTTCGGGACAGGTCTTGACGCGCTCATCCAGCAGGCCGAGGCAAACTGCATAATCGCGGTTATCATAGGCGTTGCGAATGGCGGTCTTTCTTGCATATTCGTCGAGATCGAGGCGAGGGCCGCCGCCGGAGGAAGACCGTTCGATGGCGGCTGGAATGGCCTTGAGCACCTTTTCGCGCATGGACGGGAAGATTCCCTTGGAATCAACAATTTTTGGAGACCTGCGGATAGCCGGCGGAGGCTGCGTCGATGGAGAGATTGGAACGGATTGCCCTTCAGTAGGAGCTGGTGGCTGCGCGTTCGCTTTGGGTGTCTGCCCCTTGCCGGGTTGCCCCTTAGCGACAGGTGGGGGCGGTTCCGCGTGTTTGCTGCGGAAGCCCGCGATCACGACGGAGGCCGCGATTCCAACCAAGGTCAGCGCGGAGATGATGACTCGCGGGAGCTTTGCCTTCACCGGCAGGTCGTTGCGGAGGTTGCCTGCCATCGCCGCAAAATCCACGAAGCGCTCGGTGACCTTTTCTTCCGTGGCCCGGCGTATGACACCATGAAGGCGCTTCCACTCCATCCGTTCGGATTCGGACAGCGAGGTTTCACCCTGCGGCGGCCAAAGGAAGGATGAGCGGCCCATTTTGTCGGGCAGGTTGCCGGTCAGCACGGTGTAGAGTGTGGCAGCGATGCCATACATGTCGGGGTGGCCGCCCGCATACCACGATGGCGTCGCGTAGCCGGGGGTGCCGCGGCGGGTAATCACGGAGGCATCCGCGCCGAGCAGGCTGATATCGCCCAGGCAGGGCTGGCCATTGAAGTACAGGATGTTTTCCGGCTTCACGTCGCGATGGACTAGGCCGGCGTCGGCGAGCGTTTGGAGGGCCTGGAGGATCGGCAACACGATGGCGGTGACTTCCCGACTCGATAACCATTTCCGCTGTTTGACTTGGGCATGAATCTTCGCCGTCAGGCTCAGCGGCTGCCACGTGGGATCGGACGGGTCGTCGCCAGCGACGCCATCGGCCAGCGGCATCACGTAGTAGAGCCCGGCCTCATTGCGGTTCACATGTTCGATGGATACCAGATGGGGCGAGCGCAGCCGGGCCGCAGCCTTGCGGAAATGCAACAGCGACTCGTATTCCTTTTCCAAGCTTTCCGCGTGCGTGGTGGGAATGAACTTGATCGCCCTAAAATCCCCCATCGCCTCGGAGCGGCACAGCCAGACTTCGCCGAAGCCCCCGCGCCCGAGAAAACGGATCAGCCGGTAGCCGTCCAAAATCCGGGTGTTGTGCTGGTTGTCGTCCATTGACGGGGAAAGTCTTCAACATTCCGCTGCGTGCGGCAATCGGAAACCGCATCGGAAACCGCGGAGGAAGTTGGACGACCTGGTACGACGGCACTTTTCAAGGACACCAGTCGCCTGGTCATCTTCCGCGCCCCTGATGTGACCCTATGGGTCACTCGATAGGCCCCCCGCATCTCCGCAGGCGCCTGGTAGGCCTTGGCGACAAGGAAATCGATCTCGAACTCGTCCCTCAGGTCAATGAGGCCGTGTTCAAGCTGGGGGATGCTGTTCTCGGCCGGGTAGAGGTACGCCTCCAAAGAAAAGATCCTGGCGAGCGAGAACTGGAGCGTGGAAGAATGCTCGTCCAGCGCTGCCTCGCGGTTTCGGCGGTAGGCATCATCCCCGGGGAGGAAGCGTTCCTTGTACATGGCAAGGATGTCTTCCAGCGGCGTGTTGGTAATCGTCGCCAGCAAGCCCATCATGCGGCCCAATTTATCAGTCATCGGGGGCTTGGCGCCGGCGTGGCGTGACTCGTTGCAGCCGAGCAGGCCGTGAACAACCTCCTGATGAATGCGGACAAGATCGCGCCGCAGAAGCGCACCACACGGGGCCTTCGATTGATGACCGCGGTGTTGCCGGGCCTGCCCAACTTCTCCACCAGCTTGTCTCCCTTGCCTGGGGGCGGAAGCTCCTGGGCATCCTGCCTTCCTTTTACATGCGCCCTCCCTGGAGTTGTTCGGATGGGCTGCTGCCGCCGATGCCGGAGCATCACGCGCAGCGCCGGGAAGGGCGTGTGTACAGACCGCCGTGGTGCCGCGTAGCGCTCCAGCCGCCAGAGTGCTCAATCACCCTTAATCCAGCCCAGGGCTGCCTTAGGGGCGTCCTAGTGCTCGCATACGGCAGTGAAGTTGACGCACGCGGAACACGGCCACCCAGGCGGAGCGAGGGGGTGAGGGACGATTTTTGGTGGAATCTCCTTGCCCTGGAGGCAGACGGGTGATTGATTCGGCCCGTGAAAACAGCTTTTCGGAATCGGCGAACGACGTCCGCTTATCTGGGAGACTGCTCCACCTGGAAGGATCTCCGCATGTTTGAGCGGATCTACCACACAGAGTATCACTAGGCCTCGGCAGTAAAATGAAGACATACCGCAAAGCGTGTTGGTTGTTACTCTGGGATCAATCTAGGGCTAATTCCCGTGGTGACTTTGATCACCTTCGGTTGCCTCGATTTGTTGGCACGCTTCCCAATCAAATGAGCACGGCATCCGTCGCCACCGTCCTACCCGCGTTACTTCTGTCTCACGCCCCAGTGATGATTGCGATGAAGGTAGAGTGCGGCAAGTCCCTGAGAAGTGGCCAACCAAAGTTGGAGCACTGCAAAGACTTTCCATCGGATACCGTTACTTGTAGTTTTGGACGTCTAGTTTTAGTTGCTCGGAGGGTTAGAGAACTCCGTGTGGTCGATGGCGCAAAGGACATCGAGGTATTGGAATGGCTAGAGGAAAGAAGATACAGGCCCGATCCTGATGATTTCACTTCTCCGGGTGAAGAGATTACACCCGAGCGTAGGCGAAGCCTGACCCAGCAGAAACATTCACACCCAATCGCTTAGTCATGACGGTGCGGCGCAAATGGAACAAAGGGATCTGCAAGACTAGTGGGCAGCCGTGGTACCATGTCGATACAAAATTCTTCCGTGGCCCATCGACTTCTTGGATTACTGAAATCTACGAAGACGGCTGCGGTAATTCTCTCTACATTGTCGGCTACTCAAAGATCAATCAAGAATATCGTTTACAACGCACGCCAGAGATCGAAGCAAAAGAGAGGGAGGCAACGAATCGATTGGCGGCGGAGCAGTTTCAGCGTCAAATTCGGAACCCTTATGTTCGCTGCATCGACGAGAATGGCAAGGAGATCAAATACACACCTCCGGAGCGAATCCCCCTCTCAAAGTGGGAGTTCTTTTGTGACAGATATGGATGGCTCTTTCCTGTCTCAATCATTCTCGTGTGCTTTCTTTGGAGCAAAGGCTGCCTTCGCTGACTGTGTTTAGCGCCGTTTGTGAGCGATGTTTGTGGACCAACTCAACATTACCGAAACGAGATGAAGAAGAACGCCATTAGACACAGGGTCTATGTCAAACTCACAGCCGTGTGGGGTAATGACGATGCCGACAGCACCATCATGGTAAGTCGCCGCCGCTGGCAGGCGATTCGCGCCGGGGCCGAGTATGTAACGTCTGCGAGGTCGTGGTATGAAGGAGGCAGCTACCCAGTAGCATGGCTGTTTACCGACGGTAAGGTGTCCGTCTATGGTGGAGGCGGCATGGAGTGCGTGATCGACCAACCCGTTGGCGAGTTGATCGAGCAGATTGTCACTACTCGCTAAGGAGCGCGAAAGTATATGTGCACCGAATTTTTCGATACGCGAGCGAGCCGAGCACTGCGGATGGGCGACCTGCCATAAGCTTTTCAGGTTCATGATCCGCCCCCCCTCTTCTGGCCGGTGCCATCGCTCATACGTTAAGCATAGGTTCCACAAACAGCCAGACCCGGCCTAACCTACAACAACTTCCCACACGAAGCTTCTTGCATCCCGTCCGCGCATCTGGCAATACTTGTCAATGATGAGCGAGACTGTCAGCACACTGACTTCCACTGACACCGACGACGCGATTGATGCACCCGGCGACCATGAGTTATCCGATGCCTGGCCGCCCCTGCTCGCCGGCCTGGTAAAGGTATGGGGCAGCGCCGTGGCCGTTGATTCGCTTTCGGCTGCGGCGATGATACTGACCGTCACCGGCGGCATTGCCGGGAATGTGGTGCGCGTGAACGCTCCCATGGTTGGCGAGGTGGGGCCGGATTTACAGCTTGCTGTGGTGCGCGACACCGCCCCCGCCCTGCGCCGTGGCATGCAGCGGCTGCTTGGAGTCTTTGAGAGCACCATTGTGGAAGTGCTAAAAGTGTATGACCACCTCACCGACCGCCGCTCCCAGCGCAACGAGCTGGCGGCACTGGAGAGCCGACTGCACACGTCCCTGGTCCGGTACGGGGAACTGGAGAAATTGACAGGTGACGAGCGCGCCATGATGAACGCCTCGTTCAAGGGTGACGACACCCGGATGATCATGGAGCACGGGCAGCTCAGGGAATCGATGGACACACTGCGCGTGCAGATCCGCGCCCTGCGCTTCAGGATGCGCCCGATGGTGATCATTCCAGAACTCGGGGTGGCCGAACTCGACAACATGGCCACCCATTCGCATGACCGCGCCGTGCTTGAGGTTGCCGCCGCCCCCGGCTATGTCACCCGACTGGCCATGCTGAAGGAAAGCAGCCTCAACCGCCTGGCCAGCTTCAGGCGCAACTCCGGCTGGTCGGCCCGGCTGGAGTTTGTCGATGGGGACTATCTCCCCCGCTCCTCGGTCACCACCTTGCTGCTGGCCGGTGGTGACGAGTTGCGGCAGGCATGGGGTGACCGGCTGCTGCATGCCACTGGCATATTCGATGAGATGTTCCTGTGTCGTCCCACTGAGGCTCCGTCACTACAGGTCATCCCGGCGGATCCAAGCGAAGCATGGGGCGATCTGGTGACCGTGCTGTTCTCGCACAGGCTCAACCTTTGCTCACGGATGTTCACGCTTGATGATGAAGCCAGACAAGAGTTCCTCTGGGTGCGTGAGGTGCTGTTGCATCGCTGCGATGCCGGGGAGGGTCATGTGGCGCGCATCTGGCGTGAGTCAGGACCAGCGCTCGTTGCAAAGCTCGCCCTGTGCGTGAGGTTGTTCAGGGAGGGTGATGGAAATGTGATCGGCGTGGATGACGTCAGGGTGGCCGCAAGGGTGGCAGAAAGCCTGCTGGTGACCACCACGGCCCTGTGGACGGACACGCGGGTTGAGGTGACCAAGCAGCACAAGCTGACGCCTGCGCCTGCGCAGCCGCCAGCACCTCCAAGACCACGCCTGCCGACCTACCCGGAGGAAGACCCGATTGCCAAGATGGTCCGCAAGTAGCGTGCTTACGGCCCCTGTACCGTACGCACCCTGTTCCGGGGCTATGCCTATCAGAACTATCCGTTGCTGACTGAGGTACTTGACCGGGCGGTTGAGTTGGGACTGGTGGAACGCGACGGCAAGCTGCTGGTAACTGCCGGGACCCATCTGGACGCCCCAGGCGACACCGCCGCCTCCGCGTGCCAGTGAAATCCCTAACATCATGAAACCGCAGATTGCCCGTTTTCCGTTTTCGCAGTCGCGGCGTTGGGCGAAATGGCCGGCTGATATACCACCGTCAGCGCGGCGGGTGTGGAAAGGCCAGCCCAAATCCTTCAGCGCGACCTGGAAGGTGCCGGCGGGGACCGGGTTCGATGCCCTGCGGATCGAGCTGTTCCGGCGCTGCATGGCCATTCTGGTGAGGCGCGGCAGCATCCTGCTGTCCCATGGCGACACACAGTACCAGGTTCAGGAAGGACAGGCCGTGGCCATTTCGGTTGGCGAGGTGCTGGCGCAGGTGCCGGATTCTCCAGATGGGGGCGGCATTTTCGAGATTCACCTGATCCACCGGATGCCGACACCTGGAAAGTTTGGCGCGAATTGCGTGCTGGGTCGCCTGGTTGCGCCACGGGGCCGCCATCCTGCCGGCATTTTCCCGTACCCGAATGCCGGTGCCCTAACGGCTCCCTGCCTGCCCGGAGGAGAAGGCGTGGAAAGCCCCACAGCCTTGCTGTTGCGGCTTTTTGGCTGTGGGCTGGCGTCCACCGTGGGATTCGTGGCGTCGGGCAAGGGGATGGATTATGGCGGGGTGGCTGGCAGAATCTGTGCTGGCGCACTCGGTTGGGCGGACCTGCCTGAGCAGGCGATGGGACTTGGGTGGTGAGGGAGGGTGGGCTTTGTGGCCGGTGC
>TBL_comb47_HYPODRAFT_10002104_pt1 | contig 24914 bp, 17 predicted proteins | sample TroBogypolimnion_40_FD_10682 | JGI IMG/M metagenome (IMG submission 10682)
GCATGTTCAGGTCCAGGATCACCGCGTCCGGCCGCAGGCCCGCTTCGATCCCCGCCAGGGCCTCCTCGCCGCTCGCCACCAGGGTGGCGGTGTGGCCCAGGACCTCCAGGATCATCTGCAGGGTGCTCTGGATCAGCTCGTCGTCGTCCACCAGCAGCACCTTCAGTCCGCCGGCGGCGGACTGCGCCCGCGGTTCCTCCGGGATCCGCTCGGTCCCGCGGCCGCAGGCCGGGAACCGCAGCCTCACCCGGGTCCCCCGGCCCGGGTCGCTCTCCAGGTCCATCCGCCCGTGGTGGGCCTTCACCGTGCTGTAGGCCATGGACAGCCCCAGCCCCGTGCCCTTGCCGACCGGCTTGGTGGTGAAGAAGGGATCCAGGGCCCGGGCCAGCACCTCCGGAGGCATCCCGCTCCCGGTGTCCTCCACCAGGACTTCGACCCAGTCCCGGTCCAGGTTCCGGGTCCGCAGGGTCAGGGTGCCGTTGTCCTCCATGGCGTCCACCGCGTTGACGCACAGGTTCATGATGGCGTGGGTCAGGGCCCCCGCGTCCCCCCGGATCGGCAGCAGGTCCGGCGCCAGGTCCAGGTCCAGGCGGACCTTGGCCAGGGTCGTGCGCTCCAGCAGGCGGGCCTCCTCCCCCAGGATCGCGTTCAGGTCCAGGTCCCGCTCCTCGTCGGGGCTCTGCCGGGCCAGGGCCAGCAGGCTCTTCACCATCTTGCCGCCGCGGACGGCGGCCATGGCGATGGTGTCGAAGGCCTTGTGGACGGGGGAACCGGCCGGGTGGGAGGCCTGGTGGGCCGAGGCCAGGCCGAGGATGGCGCCCAGGACGTTGTTCATGTCGTGGGCCACGCCGCCCGCGAGCAGCCCGAGGCTTTCCACCCGCTCGCTCTGCCGCAGGCGGGCTTCGATCTTCGCCCGCTCCTCCTCGACCTGCTTGCGCTCGGTGATGTCCCGGTGGAAGGCGAGGATGACCGACCGGCCGCCGGAGAGGATCATGCCGGCCACGACTTCCAACGGGACGACGTGCCCGTCCTTGTGCAGGTGCCGCACCTCGAAGGTCACGGACTCCCCGCCCAGGATCCGGCCCAGGCGGTCCGGCGGCATCCGCGCCAGCTCGGGCAGGTTGATGTCCTTCAGCCCCATTCCCAGCATCTCCTGCCGGCTGTAGCCGTGGAGCCGGGCGAAGGTCTCGTTGACCTCCAGCAGCTCCCCGTCGAGGGTGTGGGCGATGATCCCCTCGCCGGCGAGGTTGAACTGGGTCCGGTAGCGTTCCTCGCTTTCCTTGAGGCGGTTCTCGGCCTGCTTGCGCTCGGTGATGTCGTGGACCAGTCCGATCACCCCGATGATCTCGCCGCTGGAATTGCGGAACGGGGCATAGTCGTTGGTGGCCCAGCCGGATTTCCCGGTGTTGGCGAACCGGTACGGGAAATCGCTGGGACCGACCGGCTCCCCGGCCAGCGCCCGTTCCAGCCGTTCGAACCGGCCCTCCTCCTCCAGCGATGGGAAGACCTCCGAAGGGTGCCTGCCCAGCACCATGCCGGCGGGGAAGCCGGTCAGGCGTTCCATGAAGGGATTCCAAACCCGGTACCGAAGGTCCAGGCCATAGACGACGATCCCTTCCTCGGCTCCCTTGATGATCTGGTCGTTGAACTGGTAGGCGTCCCGCAGGGCCAGTTCCGCCTGCTTGCGCTCGGTGATGTCCCGGTGGAACGCGAGGATGATCGACTGCCCTCCCGAGGAGACCACGCCGGCCGAGACCTCCAGCCGGAACGGGTGGCCGTCCTTGTGCCGGTGCTCCACCTCGAAGGTCAGGGCCTCCCCGGCCATGATCCGGTCCATGCGCTCGGACGCCCGCATGGCCGAGGCTTCCAGATCGAAATCCTGCAGCCGCTTCTGCAGCATCTCCTCCAGGGCGTAGCCGTGCATCCGGGCGAAGGATTCATTGACCTCCAGGATGACCCCATCGAAGGTATGGGCGATGATCCCCTCGCTGGCCAGCCTGAACTGGGCCCGGTAGCGCTCCTCGCTCTCCCGCAGGGCCATCTCGGCCTTCTTGCTTTCGGTGATGTCCCGGACGATGGCGATCACCCCGATGATCCCGCCCGAGGGGTTCCGGAAGGGGGTGCTGGTCTGCTGGGCCCAGCCGGCCTTGCCGGTGGCCGGAATGTAGTACGGAAAATCGATGGGGCCGGCCTCCGCGCCGGCGAGCGCCTGGCCCAGCCTTTCCAGGACCCCGCCCACCTTCATGAAGGGGAACAGTTCCGAAGGATGCCGGCCCAGCACGGCACTGGCGGGCATGCCGGTGAGCCGCTCCATGAAGGCGTTCCAGACCTGGTAGCGCAGCTCCAGGTCATGGAAGATGATTCCCTCCTGGACACTTCCAATAATTAGCTCATTCACCAGGTCCGTCTCGCGCCACACCTTATCCATCTGCCGACCTCTCGAAGGCCACCCTGGCCAGAACCCCTGGAATCCTGGGATGGATCTGCCCGGGGAATGGTCCTGGATATGTGCGGAAACGCGGAAAAGGGGTGACCGGGACTCATTCTATCGGAATACCGGGCCCCCTGGAACCTTTGCGCTTTCCAAGACAGTGAATCAGGGAAATCGGGAGCGCCGGATCCGGCAGGGTTCCGATGGCGGCCTCCCCGTGCCCGCAACCCCCCTCATGGAGGGCAAAGCCATGCTTCCCCAGCGTCTTGCCGGCACCGTCCTGGCCCTGCTGGCGGCCCTTCCCGTCATGGCGGACGAGAAGGCCACCCCCAACGACATCCCGATTCCCGGCACCGGCACCCGGCTGAGGATCTACGGCACCGTGTGGGTCAACACCTGGTACTACTTCAACCAGAACCTCAAGGACGCCGGCGCCCTGGTGGCCGGCGAGGCCGATCCCCTGAACGCCGGCGCGACCCCGTCCCGGCAGTGGGGCATGACCGCCAAGAACTCCCGGTTCGGCTTCACCACCACCACCCCGAGCGCCGGGCTGGGCGAGATCACCACCCGGATCGAGATGGATTTCGGCCGGGACCAGGCCAAGAACGGCGGCGCCAACCTCCGCCACGCCTATGTCGACCTGGGCCGCTGGACCGTCGGCTACACCTGGTCCAACTGGCTGGACCCGGACGGCACCGGCGAAACCGTGGACCTGAACGGACCGGTCGGCCAGGCCTGCAACGGCAGCTCCAGGCACACCCAGCTCCGCTACACCTGGCCGGTGAGCCGGCGTACCAGGTTCGCCCTCTCCCTGGAACAGAACCCCATGGCCTGGAAGTTCAAGGATGTGGTCGGCGCGCCCGACAAGGGCCCCACCGTCCCCGACGCGCGCTATCCCAGCGTGGTCGGCGCCTGCACCTTCACGGACGGCTGGGGCCACGTGGCCCTGCGGGCCATGGAGCAGAACTACGGCGCCTTCACCCCCCGGACCGCGACCGGACCCGAATACCGCTCCGACCGCTGGGGCGGCGCCGTCCAGCTGTCCGGAGCGGTCAAGCTCGGCCGGGACCTGCTGGCCGCCTCCGTCTACACCGGCCAGGGCCTGGGCGACTACGGGGCGGGGATCCAGGGCGCGCGGTTCGACCCGGCCGGCCAGCACCTCCTGCTCTACCGGAACTCCGGCTGGCAGGCCGGCTACACCCGCAACTGGACCGCCCGGGTCCGTTCCAACCTGGTGCTGGGCCGCGTCGCCTTCCAGGACGACGCCGCCGCCCTCCCCGCCAGCATCCGCAGCGCCACCAGCGCCTTCCTCAACACCTTCGTCAAGCTGAACCGGACCATGGAACTGGGCATGGAGTACGGCTTCGAGAACCTCCACACCTTCGGCGCGACCCAGGTCCTCGGCCGTAACGCCACCCGGTCCGGCGAGAACCACGCCAACAAGCTGCAGGTCTCCCTGACCGCCACCTTCTAGGGTCCCGGCCGGGTGGGCATCCGGGTCCCGGCCCGGCATCAGGGTCGCCGCTGTCAGTTCGCATGCGCGAACTGCATCGGCGGAACCGATTCGGGAAGGGATCCGGGGGCCTTGTTCCACCTTCGCGAGGAAACCGGGCCAGGGGGGCGGCCTGCATCCGGGCCGTGCTCCCTTCCGTCGATGCCGTTCGCGTCAGCGAACGGACAGCGACGACCCTGATGTCGGGTCGGGACACGAACCCACCCCCGGCGCGGGATAGCGCCAGGCGAAGAGGCCGGCCCCGATCACGCAGCCCACGCCGCCCAGCGCCACCGTCAGCGGCGCGCCCAGGTAGTGGGCGGCGAACCCCTCGAGCACCGCGCCCAGGGGCATGGCGGCGGTGAACACCATGGCGTGGAAGGCCATCACCCGGCCCCGCATCTCGTTGGGGATCAGCATCTGCACCAGGGTGTTGTTGGCGGTCATGTGCGCCACCATGCACAGGCCCACCGGCACCATCAGCAGCGCGGACAGCCAGAACACCCGGGAGAAGGCGAAGCAGGCCAGCATCAGCCCCACCGAACAGGCCCCCAGGTAGGCGATCTGCTCCAGGCCCTTGATCCGGCTCCGTCCGGCCAGGACCACCGCCCCCAGCACGGCCCCGCTGCCGGAGGCGGCCATGAGCAGGCCCATGGCCCGCGGCCCGCCGTGCAGGATGCCTTCGGCGAAGATCGGCATCAGCACCGTGTAGGGCATGCCCATCAGGCAGACCACCCCCAGCAGGATCAGCAGCAGCCTCACCCTCGGGTTGCCGCGGACGAAGCGCACCCCTTCCAGCAGGTGGGCGAAGACCGGGGGATGGTCGTGGCGCGGAACCCAGACCGGCAGCCGCATCATCAGCAGGCCGGCGATGGCCGCCAGGAAGCTCACGCCGTTGGCCAGGAAGCACCAGCCTTCGCCCACGGCGGCGACCATGATGCCGGCGATGGCCGGGCCCAGGACCCGGGTCCCGTGGAAGATGGAGGAGTTGAGGGCGATGGCGTTGGGCAGGTCGTCCCGGTCCACGGTCCGGGCCACCAGGACCTGCCGGCCCGGCAGGTCGAAGGCGTTGGCCAGGCCCAGGCCCACGGCCAGCACCAGGATGTGCCAGACCTGGATCCGGCCGGTGAGGGTCAGGTAGGCCAGGAGCAGGGCCTGCACCAGCTGCAGCGCCTGGGTGATGACCAGCAGGCGCCGCGGATCCACCCGGTCGGCCAGGACGCCGCCCAGGCTGCCGAACAGGACGATGGGGCCCTGGGTGGCCAGGACCACGATCCCCAGCAGGGTCGCCTGGCCCGTGAGCCGGTACACCAGCCAGGACAGGGCCACGCTCTGCATCCAGGTCCCCACCAGGGACACCAGTTGCCCGGTGAAGAACAGCCTGTAGTTCCGGTAGCGCAGGGATCGCAAGGATTCGGGAAAGCGCGGCACGGTTCTCCAATGGCTCATGCAAGTATAGGCCCCCGTCGGTGCAATGGATAGCTCAGGCAGGCTCCGGGCGCGGCCATACGTGGTTTACTGGAGGCCAGGACCCGCCGTCCAGGGCTTTTCCCGACGCGGCGCCGTCCGGGAGACCTTGGTCATGAAGCGAAAGCAGTGGGTGATTCTGGGCTTGATCCTGGCGGTGCTCGCGGCGGCGGGGGTGGTCGGGGCCCGCCGGCAGACCGGCCTGCCGGTCCAGACGGCCGTGGCCGCGCGCACCGACATCCAGGCCAAGGTGAGCGCCAACGGCAAGATCCAGGCGGTCAAGAAGGTGGACATCACCGCCAACGCCATCGGCCAGGTCACCCGGATGATGGTGAAGGAGGGGGACGAGGTGCGGGCCGGGGACCTGCTGCTGGAGATCGACCCGATCCGCTCCCGGGCCGCCGCCCAGTCCCTGGAGGCGAACCTGCGGGCCACCAGCCACGACCTGGAGACCGCCAACGCCAGGCTGGGCCAGGCGGGCAAGGATTTCGACCGGGCCGACGCCAACCGCAAGGCCGGAATCATCTCCCAGAGCGACTTCGACCAGGCCAAGACCGCCCTGGACGTGGCCCGGAGCGCGGCCCGGGGCGCCCAGCAGCGGGTGGACCAGGCCCGGGCCGACCTGGCCGGCGCCGCCGACACCCTGAACAAGACCCGCATCACCTCGCCCATGGCCGGGGTGGTGACCGGCAAGCACATCGAGCTGGGCGAGACCGCGGTGATCGGTCTGCAGAACCAGCCGGGGACCGTGCTCCTGACCGTCTCCGACATGAGCCGGGTGGAGGCCGAGATGGAAGTGGACGAAGCCTCCATCCCGGGCGTGAAGCCGGGGCAGGCGGCCCAGGTGCGCATCGACGCCTACCCCAACCAGGCCTTCGAAGGGGTGGTGACCGAGGTGGGCGGCAGCCCCATCGTCCAGACCAACGCCAACGAGGCCATCAAGTTCAAGGTGAAGGTCCAGCTCAGGCAGCCGCCCGCCGGGATCAAGCCCGGGCTCTCCACCCAGGCGGACATCTTCACCGGCAGCCGCAGCCAGGCCCTGGCGGTGCCGATCCAGGCCCTGGTGGTGAAGGACCTCAAGCCCAAGCCGGGGCAGGCCCTGGAGCCGGGCGCGCCCCGGGAGCAGGAGGGCGTCTACGTGGTGGAAGGCGGCAAGGCGGCGTTCCGGCCGCTGACGGTCGGGCTCATGGGCGACCTCACGGTGGAGGTGCTTTCCGGCCTGAAGGGCGGGGAGACGGTCATCACCGGCCCGTTCAAGGCGCTGCGGGAACTGAAGGAACAGGACCCGGTGCGCACGGACAGCCCGAAGAAGACGGACTAGGATGCTCACCGCCGATCTCCTCGGCTCCGCCGCCCGGGCCCTGCGGGCCCACAAGCTGCGCAGCTTCCTCACCCTGCTGGGGGTGATCATCGGGGTCGCCACCATGGTCAGCGTGGTGGCGATCATCTCCGGGCTGGACGCCTACGTGAAGGACAAGGTCATCCGCCTGGCGCCCGATGTCTACGTGGTGGACCGGTTCGGCATCATCCAGTCGCACAAGGACTTCATCCAGGCCCTCAAGCGCCCGCAGCTGACCTGGACGGATTTCGAGCGGGTCAGGAACGCCCATCTGCCCAACACCGCCCAGGTGAGCACCCGGGCCTTCCGCTCCATGACGGTCAAGTTCGGCGACAAGCACCTGGCCAACGTCTTCGTGGTGGGCTCCACGGCCAACTTCGCCGAGATGTTCAAGTTCGAGACCGAGGCCGGCCGCTACTTCTCCGAGAACGAGAACCAGGCCGCCGCCGACGTGGCGGTGATCGGCGCCGACACCCGGGACGAGCTGTTCCCGCACCAGGACCCCCTGGGCCGGACCCTGACCCTGGGCGGCCTGCCGTTCCGGATCATCGGGGTGTTCGCCCGGCAGGGCAAGACCCTCGGCTTCAGCCGGGACAACCTGGTCTGCGTCCCGATCCAGGTCTACCGCAAGAACTTCATGGCGGCCAACGACTCCCTGAACATCCAGGTCCAGGCCCGGGGCGGCGTGGCCGGCCTGGACGCCTCCGTGGACGAGGTCCGGGCCCTGCTGCGGGCCGCGCGCCACACCGGCTTCCGCGACCCCGACCCGTTCGGCATCCTCACCCAGGACGCCCTGCAGGACCTCTGGAAGCAGGTGAGCCGGGCCGCCTTCGTGCTCATGCTGCTGGTGTCCTCGGTGAGCCTGGGGGTGGGCGGGATCGTGATCATGAACATCATGCTGGTGAGCGTGGTGGAGCGCACCTCGGAGATCGGCATCCGGCTGGCCCTGGGAGCCCGCAAGCGGGACATCTCCCGCCAGTTCCTGCTGGAGGCCGCCATCCTGAGCCTGTGCGGCGGGGTCGCCGGACTGCTGGCCGGGGCCTGCGTGGCCTGGACGGTGCGGACCCTGGTGGACTTCCCGGCCCAGATCACCCTGGGCATCGTCGGCGCCAGCATCGCCGTGGCCACCCTGGTGGGCCTGGCCGCGGGCTTCCTGCCCGCGCGCCGGGCCGCGAACCTGCCGGTGATCGACGCCCTGAGGGCCGAATGAGCGCCGGGCTGCTCAAGCGCAGCGCCCTGCTGCGGGCGCTCGGGCCGGAGACCCTGCGCTTCGCGTTCCGCTCCATCCGGGCCCAGAAGCTGCGCAGCTTCCTCACCCTGCTGGGGATCCTGGCCGGGGTGGCGACCGTGATCGCCATGGTCAGCTTCGTGGCCGGCTTCAACCAGGCCATCACCGGCGCCTTCGCCTCCAGCGGCACCAGCCTGGTCCAGTTCCAGAAGTTCGAACCGCGCTTCGGCGGTCCGCCGGAGCTCATCCCGGAGGAGCAGAAGCGCCGGCGCAACCTCACCCTGGAGGACGCCGCGGCGCTCAAGCGGCTGGCCACCCTGGCCGCGGCGGTCTCCCCGGAGCGGGACCTGCTCTCCTCCGGCGCCGCGGTCACGGTCAAGAACCGCCAGGGCGCCGAAGCCAACGGCCCCGCCGTCCTGGGGGTCACGCCCGACTATGTCCCGGCCAACAACCGCAGCGTGGACGACGGCCGGTTCTTCGCCTCCAGCGACCTGGCCCACGCCGCCCGGACCTGCGTCATCGGCGCCGACCTGGTGAAGTCGCTGTTCCCGTCCCGGGATCCGGTGGGGCAGGAGGTGCTGATCCAGGGGGTGGCGTTCCAGGTGATCGGGGTGCTGGAGAAGCGCGGCTCCCAGTTCGGCGGCAGCGCCGACAGCTTCCTGCTGATCCCGCTCACGGTGTTCGACGCCCTCTTCCCCCAGGTGAAGAACGGCAACGGGGACAACCTGCACATCGCCACGGTGCCGATCGACCCCAAGCGGGTGCAGGAGCTGACCGACCAGGAAGTGGCCATCCTGCGCCTGCGCCGGGGACTCAAAGCCCACCAGGACAACGATTTCGCCATCTTCACCGCCGACGAGAGCCTGCAGACCTTCCGCCAGATCACCAACAGCATCGCCGCGGCCATGATCTTCATCGCCGCCATCGCCCTGCTGGTGGGGGGCGTGGGCATCATGAACATCATGCTGGTGAACGTCACCGAGCGGACCCGGGAGATCGGCGTACGCAAGGCGCTGGGCGCCACCCGCAAGGATATCGCCGCCCAGTTCCTGGTGGAGGCGGTGATCCTCACCGGGCTGGGCGGCGCCCTGGGCATCGCCTGCGGGCTGGGGGTGGCCATGGCGGTGCGCCTGATCTTCGCCTTCCCCGCCGCGGCGCCGCTGTGGAGCGTGGCCCTGGGCTTCGGCATCAGCACCGCCATCGGCCTGGGCTTCGGGCTGTGGCCGGCGGTGAAGGCGGCCCGGCAGGACCCCATCGAGGCGCTGCGCTACGAGTGAGGGGCGCGCCGCTCGACGAACAGGCTGGAGCCCTCGTGGCGCTTGGCCTCCTTCTTGGCGGTGGCGGCGGCCGCGGCGATCTCGTGGTGGCTGGGGAAGGCTCCGGGCGGGGCCGGCACCGCGCCGATGGAGAGGCCGACCAGGGGATGGAGCACCAGCCGGTGCTTGCGGTCCTCGCCCGGGTAGCAGCCCGCGGCCTGTTCCTCCGGGCTGAAGAAGCGGTCCTTGCCCCGCTCGAAGTCCGCCAGCAGCTGGTGGCAGCGCCGCTCCCAGTCCGGGCTGCGCAGGATCATCAGGAAGTCGTCCCCGCCGATGTGGCCGACGAAATCCAGGTCGGGCTCGCAGACCGATTCCAGCAGCTTGCCGGTCCACTGGATCACCTCGTCGCCCTTGCCGTAGCCGTGGACGTCGTTGTAGGGCTTGAAGTGGTCCAGGTCGCAGTAGCACACCACGAACGGCAGCTCCTGGCGGATCAGGTCGTCCAGGTGCTCGCTGATGGGGACGTTCCCCGGCAGCCCGGTTAGGGGATTGGCGTACCGGGCCGCGTGGATCTGCATCCGGGTGATCTCCCGCATGAGGTCGTGGCCGCTGCCCATGCCCGCGTACTGCCCGTCCCGGGTGAGGATGAAGCCGTGGAGGATGTGCCGGGGGTCCGATTCCACGATGAGCTTGCTCAGTTCGTGCAGGCTGGTGTGGTGGTCCACCACCAGGATGCCCGGGTCCATCAGGGTCTCGCAGGGCCGCTTGCCGTAGAGCTCCCTTGAGAAGGGCCTGGCCATGAGGTCCACGAACACGTGGCGGTTGATCAGGCCCACCGGCAGCCCCAGCCGGACCACGGGGATGGACTGCAGCTCCCGGTCCTGTTTGAAGCGCTGCTCCACCTTCCAGTTGAGGGTCTCGGGGGGCAGGGGGGGAATGTCCACCAGCAGCCGGGCGGCGGTGGAGCGGCTGTCCTGGATCCAGGCCGAACCGGGGGTTCCGCCGGGCGCCTGGCGCAGCAGGCCCTGGATCCCCGGCGGCACCAGCGGGTGGGGCACGGGCGCCGGCCGTCCGAACAGGTAGCCCTGGCCCAGGTCCAGCCCCAGTTCCTGGACCACCGCGAGGTCGGCTTCCAGCTCGATGCCTTCGGCCACCACCTGGGCGCCGGTCTTGGCGGCGATATCCCGCAGGGAGCGGAGGAACTGGTGCTTCACCGGGTCCTGGCTCACCCCGTGGATGAAGTGCTTGTCGATCTTCACGTACTCCGGCTGCAGTTCGGACCACAGCCGCAGGCTGGAGAAGCCTTCGCCCAGATCGTCCATGGCGATGGCGAAGCCCAGGCTGCGGAACTGGTTGGCGCTCCGGACCAGCTGGCCGAAGTCGTAGGTCGGCTGGTTCTCCGTGAGCTCGATGACGATCCGGTCCGGGGTGAAGCCCCATTCCCGCAGGGCCTCCGGATGGAACAGGGAGATGAAGGCGGATTCCGCCAGGCTGCCGGGGCTGATGTTCAGGAACAGCCTCTGCGGCTGGCCGCTGGCCTTGAAGCCCCGCAGCAGGCTGCGGCAGCAGGCCGCCTCCAGCGCCACCACCTGGCCGGTGAGCAGGGCCACCTTGAACAGGTTCAGGGGGGCGTGCAGCAGCGAATCCGAAGGCCCCCGGATCAGTCCCTCGAACCCGTGCATCCGGCCGGTGCGCAGGTCCAGGATGGCCTGGAAGTGGGGCTTCAGGCGGTCCCCTTCGATGATGGCGCGCAGTTCCAGCCCGAGCGTGCGGAGCTCCCCATCGGAGTCCACCCGCCCCGGGACGTCCGGACCGGTCGAGAGAGGCAGCATGGGGTTCACCCGGAAGACGTTGTCCGTCGAAAGGCCAAGGCGCGGAGGGGCCAGAGTCGAAAGTTCCATGGCTTGATTAGATCAACCCGCGGTTCCCGTTCCGGCTCGTTGGGTGTGAATTGGATGTAATTAATTGCCCGTGACCACCGGCCGGATGCTCGCCCGGCGGCGTGATACGCCGGCGCCGGCGGCGAAGTAGCGCCGGACGCCGCGGGTGATGGCCTGGGCGACCCGCTTGCGGAAGGCCGGATCCATCAGCCTGGCCTCTTCCCGGGGATTGGAGATGAAGGCGGTCTCCACCAGCACGGCCGGCATGGCCGCGCCCCGGAGCACGACGAAGGGGGCCTGCTTCACCCCCCGCTGCTTGATCCCGCCGAGTTGGTTGAGCTGGGCCTGGATGGCCACCGCCAAGCGCTCTGAGTCCCGCAGGAAGGCGTCCTGGGAAAGGTCGCTGAGGATGCCGGCCACCACACTGTCGGAGTCGGGCTCGGAGGCCTTGCCGCCGGCGTTCTCCACCGCCGCCAGTTCCGCCGCGAGCCGGTCGCCCTCGCCCATGGAGAGGAAGTAGACTTCCGAGCCTTTGGCCTGCCGGCTCTTGTCGGCGTTGAGGTGGAGGCTGATGAACAGGTCCGCGCCGTCGGCGTTGGCCTTCTTCGCCCGGTCCCAGAGCGGCACGAAGACGTCGCTGTCCCGGGTGAGCCGGGCCTCCATCCCGGCCTCGGTCAACTGTCCGGCCAGGGTCCGGGCCAGCTCCAGGGCCACGTCCTTCTCCAGCAGGCCCCGGCGGCCGTGGGCCCCGTCATCGTCCCCGCCGTGACCGGGATCCAGCATCACCAGCAGCCGGGGGTTGGCCGGGAGCCCGGACGGCTGGGCCGGGGCCAGCAGGCCCAGGGTCAGGAACGGCAAGATTCGCAGTAGTTTCAAGATGGCCCGATCCGTCAAAGGCATGCGAGATCTATTCGGCAATGAACTCAGATGGTTCCAGTATATCGAGGAAGGCCCTCCTGGAAATTCTCTATCCCTGGGGCCTGTTGTCTTGCAACACTATTTCCATGGCCCTGATCTCCCCCTGCACCCCTCCCGGCACCATGGAACTGCTTCCCCGGCAGCAGATCGTCTTCCAGCGCATGATGGACACCATCCGCCGCGGCTTCGAACTCTACGGCTTCCTGCCCATCGAGACGCCGGTCTTCGAAGTGGCCGACGTGCTCCTGTCCAAGAGCGGCGGGGACACCGAGAAACAGGTCTACTTCGTGCAGTCCACGGGCGGGCTGGAGCAGGGGCACAAGCCGGGGCTGGCGCTGCGGTTCGACCTGACGGTGCCCCTGGCGCGCTACGTCGCCGAGCACGAGCCGGAGCTGCCCTTCCCGTTCCGGCGCTACCAGATCCAGCGGGTCTACCGGGGCGAGCGCTCCCAGCGGGGCCGCTACCGCGAGTTCTACCAGTGCGACATCGACGTCATCGGCAAGGATTCCCTGCCCTTGGCCTTCGACGCGGAAATCCCGGCGGTGATCCACACCCTGTTCAGCGAGCTCAAGGTGGGCCCCTTCCGGATCCATTTCAACAACCGCAAGGTGCTCCAGGGACTGTTCGAAAGCCTGGGCATCGACCAGCCGGAACGGCGGATGGCGGTCCTGCGCCAGGTCGACCGGCTCGACAAGATCGGACCGGCCGGGGTGCGCGAGCTGCTGATGGGCGGCGAACTGTCGCTGGACGGCGAGCTGGCCGACCGCATCCTCGAGCTGGTGGGGATCCGGGGTTCGGCCGACGAGGTGCTGGCCCGCCTGGCCACCCTGGCCGAACGGCCCGGGGCCAACCCGGTGTTCGTCCTGGGCGTCCGGGAACTGGGCGAGGTGGTGACCCTGCTCCGCTCCTTCGGGGTGCCCGAGTCCCACTGGGGCATCAACCTGGGCATCGCCCGGGGGCTCGACTACTACACCGGGACGGTCTACGAGACCTTCCTCACCGACCACCCGGGCATGGGCTCCGTCTGCTCGGGCGGCCGCTACGACAACCTGGCCAGCCAGTACACCAAGAGCCGGCTGCCGGGGGTGGGGATCTCCATCGGGCTCACCCGGCTGTTCTATGTGCTATCGGAAGCCGGGCTGGTGGCCCCGGGGGCCAGCACCGTCAAGGTGCTCGTGACCCAGTTCGACCCGGCCCTGCTGCCGGAGTACCTCGCCCTCGCGGCGGAACTCAGGGGACGGGGGGTCAACACCGAGATCCACCTGGAGCCGGCCAAGATCGCCCGCCAGTTCAAGTACGCGGACCGGGCCGGCATCCCCTACGCCGTGGTCATGGGTTCCGACGAGATGGCCGAAGGCGTGGCGACGGTGAAGGATCTGAAGACCGGCACCCAGGTCCGCATCGCCCGCGCGGAACTGGCAGCCCACATCGCCGGCCTGGATTGAGCTCCTGATCCCCGGGATGCTGCGGGGGCGCGGGTCGCCGCGGCAGCCTGAGGTCCGGCTGCCGGGGAGCTGGAAGTCTGGACTTTACAACAAGTTCCGTTGCGGTTCCGGGGTGCGGACGGAACGGAAAATATAACTGGATCGTTGGGGCCGCCCAGGCGGGCGGGTCCGGATCCGGTTCAAAGGTCCGGGCCACTATTGAGCCATTCATTTATGCTCAAACGGCCCCAAACGGAAATTTTGAATTTTCCAATTTTTTGGACGCCGCTTCAAGGCAAGCATGCTGAAAAGGGTTCGGCCGGGCCGGACGGGGTTCGCTCATGGCTGACTAACTTATTTAATATCTTAAAATAGAATGATGAACATAACCATGATGGAATTTCGGGCCGGGCTTCCGGTTCCTGAGGGACATGGGATTTGGGACGGATTCCATGGCCTGGACCGGGCCGGAATGTGAAAGAATGCAATTAAGAATAATTAATTAATAATTTGTAGGCAAATAATGCTATAAATTTCTTATTGACTAAATTTGATTTAGCAAGAAATTTAATACATTGAATCTTCACCATCTCCTAGGGGATCGAAATGACTAACTCATCAGAAGTCGGGTTGACCCTATCAACCATCGGCATGCTCATTGTGGCCGCGCGGCGGTCCATCCGGCAATTGATCGCCGCCAAGGTCGTGCCTCTGGACATCACGCCCCATCACTACTGGATGCTGATGATCCTGTTCAAGGGCGCGCCGATGTCCCTGGGCGAACTGGCGCGGGCCATGTGGATGGACAATCCGACCGTATCGCGCATGGTCCAGCAGATGGGCCTGCGCGGCTACCTCACCGTGGGCCCCGACCCCACCCACGGCCGGCGGATCCGCATCAGGCTGACTCCCGAGGGGCTGGCCCTGTGCGACAAGCTGCTCAAGATCGGCGGGGACTTCCAGGAGAACGCCCAGAAGGGCATGACCCCGGAGGAGGTGTCCACCCTGCGGGAAGGCCTGTGCAAGTACATCCGCAACCTGGACGTCATGGTCGCCTCGGAGCTGCCCGGCATGCCGATCCGGCCCCAGCACCACCACGAACCGGCCGAAGAGCATCCCAAGGCCTCGGGCATCTGAGGAAGCGGCCAGACCGCTGAACGGGTCCCCCGGGCGGGGGACCCGTTCAGTTACGGGTTGAGAATCGCGCCCACGGCTGCGATCCTTGAAGGTTATGAAACTCGATCCGCTCGGCGACTTCCAACGCACCCATCGCAACGGCCAGCTGGGGCTGGACCAGACAGGGCAGACCGTGCGCCTGCTGGGGTGGTGCAAACGCATCCGCAACCTCGGCTCCCTGGTCTTCCTGGATCTCCGGGACAGGTGGGGCCTGGTCCAACTGGTGGCGAACGAGACGGAAGTCTCCCCCGAACTCCTGGCCCGGCTGAAGGCGGTCCGGGGCGAGTTCGTGGTCGGGGCCGAAGGCGTGGTGGCCGAGCGCGAACAGAAGAACCCCAACATGGCCACCGGTGACATCGAAGTCCGCCTCACCAGCCTGCTCATCCTCAACACCGCCCAGACCCCGCCCATCCCCCTGGACGAAAGCCCCGAAGCCAACGAGGATCTGCGCCTGAAGTACCGGTTCCTGGACCTGCGGCGGGAGAGCCTGCAGCGCAGCCTCATCCTGCGCAGCGAGGTCTCCGGCATTATCCGGAACTACTTCCGCAAGAACGATTTCGTCGAGGTCGAGACCCCGATCCTGGGCAAGTCCACCCCCGAGGGGGCCCGGGACTACCTGGTGCCGAGCCGGCCGCACCCGGGCCAGTTCTACGCCCTGCCGCAGTCGCCCCAGCTCTACAAGCAGCTGCTCCAGGTGGCCGGCTTCGAGCGCTACGTCCAGCTGTGCCGCTGCTTCCGGGACGAGGATCTGCGTGCGGACCGGCAGCCCGAGTTCACCCAGGTGGACGTGGAGATGAGCTTCGTGCGCCAGCAGGACATCCAGGCCATGGTGGAGCCGCTGCTGGTGGAGCTGGCCGCCCTGGTCGGCAAGCAGGTCCAGGCGCCCTTCCCCCGGCTGGCCTACGCCGACGCGATGGAATGGTACGGCTCGGACAAGCCGGACACCCGCTGCTCCGTGCGGATCCAGGACGCGACCGCGCTGTTCGCCCAGAGCGGGTTCAACCTGTTCCGCGCCGCCGCGGACAGCGAAGGCCGGCAGCGGGTCCGGGCCCTGTTCTTCTCCGGGGCCCAGGCGGCGGCGTTCAGCCGCAAGCAGCTGGACGACCTGCAGGACGTGGCCAAGCACCTGGGCGCCGGCGGGCTGCCCTACGCCAAGTGGGGCAAGGACGGATTCTCCTCCAGCTTCAGGAAGTTCCTGGACCCGGACGGCGAAGCCGCGCTGAAGGCGGGGCTGGGCGCGGAGGGCGAAGGCCTTGCGGTGTTCGCGGTGGGCAGCTCCCAGCAGACCTCCAAGGTGCTGGGCGAGATCCGCCTGCGGCTGGCCCGGAACCTGGGCCTGATCGACGAATCCAGGTTCGAGTTCCTGTGGGTGGTGGACTTCCCGCTCCTGGAATGGAGCGAGGAGAACGAGCGCTTCGTGGCCTGCCACCATCCCTTCACCGGCCCCCACCCCGAGGACATGGACCTGCTGGAGACCGACCCGGGCCGCTGCCGGGCCCAGGCCTACGACATCATCCTCAACGGCTTCGAACTGGGCGGGGGATCCATCCGGATCCATGACGCCGACACCCAGTCCCGCATGTTCAAGGCCATCGGCATGAGCATCGACGAGGCCAGGGACCAGTTCGGGTTCCTGCTCGACGCGCTCGCGTTCGGCGCCCCGCCCCACGGCGGGATCGCCCTGGGGCTGGACCGGCTGGTGATGCTCCTGGTGGGCGCCAGCAACATCCGGGAAGTGATCGCCTTCCCCAAGACCGCCCAGGCCCGCTGCCTCATGACCAGCGCCCCTTCCACCGTCAATCCGCGCCAGCTCAAGGACCTGGGCATCCAGGTCGAGGCGCCGGCCGCCGGCGGTGGCGAGTCGGCCTAGCCCGGCGCACCCAGGCCACCCGTTCTGGATGCCCCCTCCTGAGGCTGTTCGGGATGAAGCGGTACATTTCTCTTCCGATCCGGCAGCCGGATCTGCCCCAAACTGTAGGCATGACCTTCACCCTCCGCCAGCAGGCCGCCCGCATCCTCACCGAAGCCGGCTGGGCGCTGCCGCCGCCTCCCATCGTCTGGTCTCCGCGAATGGCCCGCTGCGCCGGGCTGTTCGTGGTGGAGCGGGACATCCGCAAGGTCTGGCACCCGGAGATCCGGCTCTCCATCCCCCTGCTGCGGCGGCGCGACTGGCCCTGGCCGCAGCAGGTGTGCGGCATGAACTGCAGGACGCCGGAAGAGATCATCCGCCGGATCCTGGAACACGAACTGATCCACTACAAGCTGTGGATGGACGGGGTGGATTTCGGCCACACCGAGCGCTTCCGGGAACTGGCCTGGGCCGCCTTCAGCCACCAGAGCATCACCCACGGCATCGGCAGCGGGGAGTAGAAAACCGGCCCGGGCCGGTTGCATTCGTCAAATTTTCGCCTACCATGGACCCTGTCACGTCCAGAAGGAATTCGACCATGCATCCTGAACCCGCTTTTTTCGAACAGCACCAGATCCGCCGGATCTATGACGAAGCTACCAAGACCTGGTGGTTCTCCGTCGTGGACATCGTCAAGGTGCTCACCCAGCAATCCGATGACCTGACCGCCCGCAAATACTGGAACAAGCTGAAGGAGCGGCTTGGCAAGGAGGGCAGTGAACTGGTGACAAACTGTCACCAGTTGAAAATGGTAGCAACCGATGGCAAGCAGCGCCTTACGGACGCGGCCACAGCGGAAACCTTGTTGCGCCTTGTGCAGTCCGTCCCCAGCCCCAAAGCCGAGCCGATCAAGCTCTGGCTGGCCAAGGTCGGGTATGAGCGGATGCAGGAAATGGCCGACCCGGCCCTTGCCGTGGACCGTGCCCGGGACCTGTGGCAGCAGCACGGGCGCAGCGAGCAATGGATCCAGCAGCGGATGACCGGACAGGAAACCCGGAACAAGCTCACGGACTACTGGGCCGGCCACGACATCCAGGAAGGCCAGGAGTACGCCGTTCTCACCAACCTCATCCACCAGGAGTGGACCGGCCTCAGCGTGAAGGGGCACATGGACCTGAAGGGCTTGCGCACCCAGAACCTGCGCGATCACATGACCGAAGCGGAACTGATCTTCACGGCGCTGGCCGAACTCTCCACCCGGCAGATCGCGGAGCGGATGAACGCCACCGGCATGCCGGAGAATGAAGTCGCCGCCAAGACCGGAGGCGGCTTCGCCCGGAAGGCCCGGCAGGAGATGGAAAGCCTGACGGGGCAGCCGGTGGTTTCACCGGCCAATGCCTTGCCCCCGGCCGGAAAGCCGCCGAGCCTCGCTAATCCAGCCCGCCGCCCGCGGTCTTGAGCAGGCGCTTCTCCGAAAGCCGCAGCCAGTGCTCCACCGCCAGCACCGCCTCGCCCTGGCGGGTGCGCTGGAAGTGGCCCAGGAGGTGGCGCAGGGTGCGCGGGATGGCCGGGGCGAAGTGGGGCTTGTTCTGGTGGATGACCTGGTGGGCGAAGGTGCCGAGGGCCTTGAAGTTGCGCTGGATGGCGCTCAGGTTCAGCTCCTCCCAGAGCAGGGTCTCGCTCCAGCCCAGCTCCTCGCGGACGCCGTTGATCAGGATCTCCCGGGCCTCTTCGGACCAGTCCCAGTAGCCGTCGAACATGAGCGAGGCCAGGTCGTAGGTGGCGGCGCCCTTGCGCGCGTCCTGGAAGTCGAGGGTGATCAGCCGGTCGCCGTGCACCATCAGGTTGCGCACGTGGAAATCCCGGTGGACCAGGAAGTGGGTGCGGGAATCCAGGCCGGCGTGGATCTCCTCCATCATCCGGTCCAGCCAGAGCGGCGGGTCCTTCTGCAGGAATTCCTGGAAGAAGTTCACCTTGCAATGGTTCCACTCGAACTGGAACTTCGGCTGGTCGAACCGCCGCAGCATGAAGAAAGCGCGGGCGGGGGCCGCCTCGGTGAGCAGTCCGAGCCAGGTGGCCATCTGCCGGGCGGCTTCCCGGGCCCACTGCAGCTCCTCTTCGGGATGGGCCGTGAGCCGCGTCTCGAGGGTGGTCCGGCCCAGGTCCTCCACCAGCATCGCCCGCAGATCGTCGTCGAACTGGATGATGGTGGCCACCCGGACCACGGGGTCCAGGTAGGCCTGCAGCGCGCGGTATTCGTAGTAGGCGTCGTCGCCCGCGGGGTCCGCGGGGGGGTAGAGCACCACCAGGGCGCTGCCCAGCAGCGGGTGGTCCACCCGGAAGTACTGGCGCATCCCCGCGTCTCCGCTGAGGGCCTGCGGATTGGTGCAATCCCATCTTTTCAGGGCGGCCTGCAGTCGGTGATCCATGGATTAAGTCTATAGCGCCAGCCGGACTTGGCGATCGCCTTCCTTGAACCATAATGCATTTTCATCGGAAACGGCCGGGGGGACCTCCGCCCCGGGGCCGAGGATGCACCGCTTCAGCCTGCCCCCGGGGACGGCGGAGGGGTGGATATAGCAGCCGGGCCAACGCCCTTCGGCCTGGGGGGCATGGATCCGGGCGGCTTCGATGAGCTGGTCCGGAGTGCCGATCTCCAGGCAGGGGAAGGGGTCCACCACCACGCCCATGGCCCGGTCCAGCCGGGGCAGGATGGCGGCCTTGGTGTCCAGGGGGCCATCCTGGTCCAGCAGGGCCAGGGCCCTGGGTCCCCACAGGGCGGGGCCCCAGAAGTGGTAGGGCCCTTCCCCGGTCTCCCCGGGCGGCAGGATATGGCCCGAGCGGGACAGCCAGACCGGGTTCCAGGGGCCGCCCGGGTGGGGGACCAGGAGCCAGCTCAGGTCGGCCCCCAGGCGCCGGTGGGCTTCCAGGAAGGCGGCCCAGGGCGCGTCGGCCAGGATATCGCCGTTCCATACCGCCAGCGGCTCGGCGGCGCGGCCCAGGACGTGGCGCAGGCCGCCGGCCGAGCCCAGCAGGGCGGGCTCCCGGAAGATCTCGACGCCGCTTCCGGCCATGGCCGCTTCCAGCAGGGCGGGCAGGTGGTGGGCATTGCAGCCGATGGTCCGGAAACCGGCCCGCTTCAGGCTGTCGGCGCACCAGGCGAGCAGGGGTTTCCCGTCCAGGGGCCAGGCGGGCTTGGGCAGCACCCGGGACAGGCTGCCCATGCGGGTGCCCAGGCCGGCGGCCAGGATGAAGGCGTCAATCGTCGGGGCCAAGGGTGGCCTCCGCGACCGGAACGGGCTTGAAGAGGAATTTCCTGGGGGCCATGCCCCGCATCTCCAGCACCCGGATCCGCCAGCCCTGGATCCGGAGCTCATCGCCGGCCTTGAGGATCCGCCCCAGCCGCTCCTGGAAGAACCCGCCCAGGCTGACCGAACCGGCTTCCGCCTCCAGGTGCAGGCCGAGGGTGGCCTCGAGCTGCTCCAGGGTGACCGTGCCCTGGGCCAGCCAGGCTCCGCCCCGGGTGCGGTGGAGGTTCTTCACCTCCCGGTCGAACTCGTCCTGGATCTCCCCGACCAGTTCCTCCAGGACGTCCTCCAGCGTCACCAGGCCGTCCACCCCGCCGTGCTCGTTCACCACCATGGCCAGGTGCTGCTTCTGCTTCTGGAAATCCAGCATGAGGTCCTGGATGAGCCGCATCTCGGGCACCAGGAAGGCCGGCCGGGCGCAGGCCCTCAGGTCCAGCCGGTCGCCCTGGTCGTTGAGCGCCCAGAGCAGCTCCTTCAGATGGATGACGCCCACCACGTGGTCCAGGTCGCCGTCCACCAGGGGCAGCCGGGTGTGGGGGCAGGAACGGGCCAGGTCGAGGTTTTCCTGCAGGGTGCGGTGGAGGTCGATGTAGACCACCTGGGCCCGGGGGACCGCGATCTCCTTGGTGCTGCGCTTGGAGAAATCGAAGACGTTGGAGATGAGGTTCTTGTGGTCGGGCTCCAGGTCGCCGCTCGCCTGGCTCTTCACCAGCATCCGCCGGAACTCATCCCTGGAGGGGGCCGGGTCCACGATCGGGTGGGCTTCGGGGTCCAGCCCCACCACCCGCTCCATGAGCCGGGTCAGGGACATCAGGGTCCAGGTGATGGGCGCGATGGCGCGGGACCAAAGGAGCAGCGGGCCGGCCGTGATCAGGGCCATGGCCAGGGTGGACCGGATCGCCATGCCCCGGGGCAGGAGTTCCGCCAGGACCACCTGCAGCAGGGTGATGGCCAGGAGCCCGAGGCCGGTGCCCAGGAGCAGGGCCGCCTTGGGCCAGGGCAGGAACCCGAACCAGGCCTGGAAGGTGTGCACGAACAGGCTTTCCCCCACGGCGCCCAGGGAGATGGTGAGCAGGGTGATGGCCACCTGGATGCTGGAGATGTGCCGGCTCAGGTTCCGCTGCACCTCCAGGGCCAGGACGGCCCGGGGATCGGCCTCCTGGATCGCTTCCAGCTGGGTGGAGCGCACCCGCACGGCGGCGAATTCCGAAGCGACGAAGAAGCCGGTCAACAGGATCAGCAGAAGGATCGCGATGATGGAGCCTGCGTGCATCTAGTTCATCTCGGTTTTGGCGAACTCAAGCACCTGGCGTGCCTGGCCTTCCAGCTCCGCGAGTCGTGCGATCACCGCCTGCAGCCTTTCCGATCGGGCCTGGAGCTGCCCGGCGGCGGATTCCTTTTCCTGCTCCAGGAGCAGGATCCGTTCCCGCTGGGCGGCGGCGATCTCCTGCTCCTGCTCCAGGAGCCGGACCTGCTCCCGCAGGGCGACGGCGGCTTCCTTCTCCTGCTCCAGGAGCCGGACCTGTTCCCGCAGGGCGACGGCGGCCTCCTGCTCCAGCTCCAGCAGCTGGATCTGCTCCCCCTGGGCGTTCATGGCGGTTTCCATGCGGGCCAGCCGGGCATCCCGGTCGTCGATCGCCGCCAGCAGTTCCATCTGCTGCCGTTCGTGGTTCTCCTCCAGCCCGGCCAACTGCCTGCGCAGCTCGTTTCCGCTGGCCTCGGTCCGCTCCATGGCCGTCAGGCGTTCGCTCCGCTCGGATTCCAGTTCGCTGATGCGGGTCTCAAGGTCAAGGCGGGACTGGGACAGGCGGTCCGCCTCCTCCTTCGCCTCGGCCAGTTGGGCCTGGAGCAGCTGGTTGGATTCCATCAGGTCCATGGTCAGCTGGGTCTTTTCCTGGAGCAGGCCGCTGGTCTCATCCGACTGCCGGCGCAGTTCCTCCAGGTCCTGGACGCTCCGCTCCTGGGCGGCATCGGCCAGGTCCAGCGCGGCGCGGGCCTGCTCGAGGGCGGCGTTGGCCCTGGCCAGCGAGGTTTCCAGCTCCATGGCCAGCAGGGTCTTTTCCTCGAACAGGGCCTGGGCGGCCTCTTCGTTCCGGATCCGCTCCGCCAGGTCCTGGCTGGTGCGGTCCAGGTCGTCGCAGGCGGTGACCAGCTTGGTTTCCAGATCCTTGACCCGGGCTTCGAGCAGTTCGACCCGGCCGGCGTCCTTGGGGATCGGGGGCAGGCTCTGGGCGGTCGGGGGGACCAGCGGCAGCAGCGGCCGGGTGAAGCCGAGCACGGTGGAGACCGGGACCGGCTGGGGCATGGCCGGCGGCGCCGGGGGCGGCGCGGCCTGGGGGATGACATCGATTTCCAGCTCGCTCTTGAGGCTCTCCAGCCATTCATCGCCGAGGTCGGTCCCGCCCAGGTCGCCCAGGGGGTTGTCCGGATCCATCGACCGGAGCGGCACCATGGGGGTGAGGGCCGAAACCAGGGCGTTGGGACGGATGGGCTTGTGCAGGTACAGATCGGCCTTGCCCTTGAGGCTCTGGTGGCGCGCGTATTCCTCCTCGGTGGCCTTGGCGCTGATGAGCGCAACCTTGAGGTCTCCAAGGATCGGGCTACGGCGGATGGCGGAGCACAGGGAATAGCCTTTGTTCTCGGATGCCTCCACGCAGAGCAGCACGGCGGCGAAGTCGCCGTTCTCCAGGTGGGAGAGCGAGCCCTCGGTGCCGTCCCTGAAATCCACATCGAACGCGGATTCCAGCGAGGCCTTGTGATCCTGGAGGAATCTCCGATCGCTATCCACGACGAGGAGACGGTGGCCCATGGTCAATCCTTGTAAATGGACCTTAACGATAACCCAATCGGGGCGGAATCAGTCCAGATTCAGCGGGGCGGAATGGCGAGGGTCGCCTGGGCGTCGCCTCTGGGGGATCGGACCAGGATCAGGATGGGCTTCCTGGCGCCGGCCTTCTTGACCTCCTGGTAGAAATCCTGGAGCCCTTCGATGTCCCGGGTGCCCACCGCGGTGACGATGAACCCGGCCCGGAGGCCCTTGTCCATGGCGGCCGAGCGCGGGGCGACCGAGGTCACCAGGACGCCCTTCACGCCGGCGCCGATGCCGAACTGGCGCCGGTTGGCGGGGCTCAGGGCCTCCACCGCGAAGCCGTAGGCCTTCTCCAGGTCCAGGGTCTTGCCCTCCTGGGGGCTGGTCTTGGGCGCTTCCTCTTCGGTATCGTCGTCCTGGGCCTCGCCCTTCATCATTTCCTGCCGGTCGCCCAGAACGGCCTTGAGCTCCTTGGACTTGCCATCCCGGAACACGGTGACCTTGACGGTCTCCCCGGCCCGGTGGCTGGAGATGGCGGCCACCAGGTCCTCGCCGCTCCGGATCCTGGCCCCGTCCACGGCGGTGATCACGTCCAGCCGCTTGATGCCGGCCTTCTCGCCGGGGCCCTTGCGCACCACTTCGGAGACCACCGCCCCTTCCTGGATCCCCAGGGAGTCCTGGAACTCGTTGTCCAGGTCCTTGGTGCCGACCCCGAGGTAGCCGCGGCTCACCGGCCTGCCGGTGCGGAGATCCTTGAGCACCAGGTTGATCTTGTCCACCGGGACCGCGAAGCCGATGTTCTGCCCGTCGGGCCGGATCGCGGTGTTGATCCCGATGACCTCGCCCTTGAGGTTCAGCAGCGGGCCGCCGGAATTGCCGCGGTTGATGGCGGCGTCGGTCTGCAGGAACGATTCCAGGCCGGGCCCGGAAATCTGCCGGCCCTTGGCGGAGATGATGCCCTGGGTGACGGTATGGTCGAGCCCCAGCGGGTTGCCGATGGCCACCACCCATTCGCCCACCCGCATGGCCTCGCTGTTGCCCAGCTTGGCGAAGGGCAGATGCTTGGCCTCGATCTTGATGAGCGCGATGTCCAGTTCCTTGTCCCGGCCCAGCACCTTCGCCTTGTAGGTCCGGCCGCTGGAGAGCTTCACCTCGATGGAGGACTCGCCGCCCTTCAGCCCTTCGATGACGTGATAATTGGTGAGGATTTCGCCGTCCGGGGAGATGAGCACCCCGGAGCCGCCCGCCTGGATCCGCTGCTCCTCTTCCTGGGGCCGCCTGGGGCTGGGCCGCTGGGGGCCGAAGAACCAGTTGAAGAAGTCGTCGCCGAACGGCGAATCGCCCTCGTTCCTGGAGCGGTTCTTCACGAAGCTGGTGTTCAGGATGGACACCACGGTGGGGTTCAGCTTCTCGGCCACCTCGGCGATGGGCGGGAGGGTTTCCATGCCCTTGCCGCCGGCCACCACCACCGGCATCTCCTCCTGGGCCTGGGCCACCCAGCGGTAGCTGAGGCCCATCCCGACCCCCATGCAGACCAAGGCAAAAATTGAAAGCAGGAGAAGTTGTTTAGCCTGGCGATGCATTTTCAAGCCTCGTTCCTGGCCCCGCGCCCGGGTGGCCGACCAATTCCTAATATGTTGGCATGATTCCATCGTTTCCATGTCACGGGGTGACCCGCGGCGGCCTCGCACGTCAGGGAAAAAACGGCTCCGGGCAACTTCTCCCGCCCGCCGCCACCATTCGCGCTACCCAAACCCGCCGCGACCCGCTATTCTGATGGACCCAACGGCGGATGTAGTTCAGTTGGTTAGAGCACTGGATTGTGATTCCAGACGTCGCGGGTTCGAGTCCCGTCATCCGCCCCAGATCAAAGCCCCGTGAACATTGCGTTCTCGGGGCTTTTTGCTGCCAGCAGAAGGCGGTGCACCTGAGTGCAGTTGGGTGCTTTGCGGCGCTCGTAAGCCCTTTGTTTCATCACTGAGGTCTGGTCGTTGTGGTGTATTTGTGGGGTGGATTTCCCGGTCACACCACCCGGGGTGGTGTGGGTCTGTGCCCCCACTGGGCCCGCTCTGTTTCGACCCCCAACAAGTTCAGCGATACCCGGACCTTGAGAGGATATCTCTGCGACAGAGCCTTCTGTCGTCTTTGGGTGGACAGGAGCATATCCGAAGCCTCGCAGGCATGCCTATATTCGGTGAGGGAAGGCCGTCCTGTCAACCGACATTCGAATTGAGCACCCAGGCGTCATAAGTTCTGAGCACCCCCACTTTGGGTGTTAATGCCCGGCAAGTGCCGGAATGGAAGCGGCCAGCGCAGCGCCCGCCGTCCCAAATTCAA